>JAESFT010000519.1_pt1 | contig 21472 bp, 19 predicted proteins | sample 9269451 | NCBI WGS metagenome assembly JAESFT01 (sample SAMN14502557, study PRJNA617106) | algae metagenome | isolation source: Scytonema hyalinum WJT4-NPBG1 and co-occurring heterotrophs from well... | place: USA: Mojave Desert, Joshua Tree National Park, California | collected 2006-05-25
TCCTTGTGGCGAGCTTCTTCGCGCCGGGTGGCCCCACCGGTGCGGGTTGGACGCTGTATCCTCCGCAGGCCATCCTCTCCGGCACGCCGGGCGGGCAGGACTGGGGCATCATCCTGATGCTTGCCTCCCTGATGATCTTCATCATCGGCTTCACCATGGGTGGGTTGAACTATGTGGTGACCGTGCTGCAGGCGCGGGCCCGCGGCATGACCCTGATGCGCATGCCTCTCACCGTCTGGGGGATCTTCACGGCGAGCTTCATGGCGCTGCTCGCCTTCCCGGCTCTGTTCGTGGGCGCCGTGATGATGCTCTTCGACCGGATATTCGAGACTAGCTTCTTCATGCCGGCCATCGTCGAAATGGGCCAGCCGCTGGACCGAAACGGCGGCAGCCCCCTGCTCTTCCAGCATCTGTTCTGGTTCTTCGGGCATCCGGAGGTCTATATCGTCGCGCTGCCGGCATTCGGCATCGTGTCGGACCTGATCAGCACCCATGCGCGGCGCAACATCTTCGGGGACCGCATGATGGTTTGGGCCCTGCTGGCCATCGGCGCCCTGAGCTTCGTCGTCTGGGCCCACCACATGTATGTGAGCGGCATGAACCCCTATTTCGGGTTCTTCTTCGCCACGACCACGCTGATCATCGCCGTACCGACGGCCATCAAGGTCTATAACTGGATCCTCACGCTCTGGCGGGGCAACATTCACCTCAACGTTCCCATGCTGTTTGCCCTCGCGTTCATCGTCACGTTCGTGAATGGAGGTCTCACCGGCCTCTTCCTCGGCAACGTGGTGGTGGACGTTCCTCTCTCGGACACGATGTTCGTGGTCGCGCATTTCCATATGGTCATGGGTGTCGCCCCGATCCTCGTGATCTTCGGGGCGATCTATCACTGGTACCCGAAGGTGACCGGACGCATGCTGAACGACACGCTCGGAAAGTTTCACTTCTGGGTCACGTTCCTCGGGGCCTATGCGATCTTCTTTCCGATGCATTATCTGGGGCTGATGGGCGTCCCGCGGCGGTATCACGACATCGCCGACATGTCCTTCGTCCCGCAATCGGCCCACACGCTCAATGCCTTCATCACGATCGTGGCCCTGATCGTCGGCGCGGTGCAGCTCGTCTTCGTCTTCAATCTCTTCTGGAGCCTGCGCCATGGCAGGCCGTCCGGCGGCAATCCCTGGCAGGCGACCACATTGGAATGGCAGACGCCCGAGACGCCGCCGCCCCACGGCAATTGGGGCAAGGATCTGCCGGTCGTCTATCGCTGGGCCTACGATTACAGCGTTCCGGGAGCCGATCAGGACTTCCTCCCGCAGAACCAGCCGGGAATCACGCGAACGGCACTAGGATCGTCCAATGGGTAGCATCCTCCTGTTCCTGAGTGTGCTGGCCGTCATCGGCGCATGGTGGCTCTCGCGGCAGGGGCTGGCATCCAAGCCCTGGCTGGAACTGGGAACGGCAAGCCCCCTGCCGGCCGGGAGCGTCACTCCTGCGCCCAAGATCGGGCTTGGCATTTTTCTGGCAGTCGTCGGCTCCCTGTTCGCACTCTTCATCAGTGCTTACGCGATGCGTATGCAGTTGCCGGATTGGCGCGCGTTGCCGATGCCTGGAATTCTATGGCTCAACACCGCGATGCTCGCGTTGAGCAGTCTCGCCCTGCACGGCGCAACGAATGCCGTCCGTCGCGGAGAGATGCCCGCACTGAGAATGGGCCTTCTTGCAGCAGGGATTTCGGCACTGGCCTTCCTCTCAGGCCAACTCCTGGCCTGGCGGCAGCTGAGCAACGAAGGCTACCTTCTGGCGGCCAATCCGGCCAACGCCTTCTTCTACATCCTGACCGGCGTGCACGGTCTTCATCTTCTTGGCGGGCTGGTAGCTCTGGGCAGGACCACCGAGAAGGCGTGGCGTGAGACAGCCACGGAGCCTCTGCGGCTGTCCGTGGAGCTCTGCGCGACCTACTGGCACTTCCTGCTCCTCGTCTGGTTCGTGTCTCTCAGCGTGCTGACCGGTTGGGCGGGCGAGTTCGTCGACATCTGCCGGCAATTGCTGACTTGAGGGGAGTTCTGCGCATGGCGGAACAAGCTCTGACGGATCTAAGGACGACGCACACCGAGGCTTCGGGCCTGCGCAGCATCGCGTCCGACTTCTCCTCGGACCGGCAGGCTTTCAGGAATGTGTCCTGGGGCAAGGCCATGATGTGGATCTTCCTGCTCAGTGACACCTTCGTGTTCAGTTGCTTCCTGATCTCCTACATGACGGCGCGAATGTCCACGACCGTGCCGTGGCCCAATCCGAGCGAGGTCTTCGCCCTGACCATCGGCGGCGTCACGCTCCCCCTGATCCTGATCGCCATCATGACCTTCGTCCTTATCAGCAGCAGCGGGACCATGGCGATGGCCGTGAACTTCGGCTACCGTCGCGACCGCAGGAAGACGGCCATCCTGATGCTGGCGACGGCCCTTCTCGGGGCGACCTTCGTCGGCATGCAGGCCTTCGAATGGACCAAGCTGATCCATGAAGGTGTCCGCCCATGGGCCAATCCGTGGGGCGCGGCCCAATTCGGCTCGTCGTTCTTCATGATCACGGGCTTTCATGGCACCCACGTGAGTTTCGGCGTGCTGTTCCTTCTCATCATTGCCCGGAAGGTCTGGCGCGGCGATTACGATCACGAGAGGCGGGGTTTTTTCACCAGCCGTAAGGGACGGTACGAGGCCGTCGAGATCATGGGTCTCTACTGGCACTTCGTCGATCTGGTCTGGGTCTTCATCTTCGCCTTTTTCTATCTCTGGTGAGAAACGCGCCATGGCACAGACAACGGCACATGCCCAGGGGCAGCAGCACCCGATCAAGCTTTACCTCGTGGTTTGGCTCTGGCTGTTCATCCTGAGCGCCTGCTCCTACTTCGTCGATTACTTTCAGCTTCAGGGCTTGCTCAGGTACACCCTCATTCTCCTGTTCATGATGCTGAAAGCGGGCCTGATCGTTGCCGTCTTCATGCACATGGCGTGGGAGCGCCTTTCGCTCGTCTATGCCATCCTGGTGCCGATGAGCGCCGTCTTGGTGTTTGTCGCCATCATGGTCCTCGAAGCGGATTACACCCTTCTGTCCAGGATCATCTTCTTCAACTCCGGCTCCTGAACAGCACGAAGGCGGCCCGAATGGCCGGGCCGCCTCCAAGTGCATCCAGTGGGCTCGGCTACCTCGCGGGATGCGCCTCATCCGGATGCGGAGGTTCCACAACCCTGCGGTAGAGATGCCAGGTCGCATGTCCCAGCACAGGCATCACGATGGCAAGCCCGACGAAAAGCGGGATGGACCCGACGAGGAGCGCCGCCGCGACGATGAGGCCCCAGAGCGCCATGGTGAGGGGATTCATCGCCACGGCCTTCACCGAGGTGTAAACCGCGACGGCTGCCCCGACATCCCGATCGAGAAGAAGCGGGAACGAGATCACACTGATGCTGAGCACTGCCACGGCGAAGACGAAGCCGATGATGTTGCCCAGAACGATCAACCGCATACCCTCGGAGGTCGTCAGAACCTGATTGATGAGCTGCGCGAGGGATGCCGGCACCTCGTAACCGAAGATGGATTGATACAGAAGGCGCGCCGTCGTCAGCCACGTCAGGAAGATCACCAGCAGCAGGACACCGAGGGCGATGATCGACGGGATCGAGGGAGACTTGAGCACGTTGAACGCGTCCTGCCACGACGTCGACAAGCCGAGTTCCCGCCTCCGGCTGATCTCGTAGAGGCCGATGCCTGCGAATGGGCCGATCAGCGCGAAGCCTGACGCCAGCGGATAGAGAAGAGGCAAAGCGTTGTTGCTGAAGGTGAGAGCAGCGAGGCAGACACCGACGACCGGATAAATGAGCCCAAGGAAAACCAAGTGCGACGGCATGGCCCAGAAATCATCGAACCCCTTCGCCAGCGCTTCCTTCAAATCGGCAGGGGTGATCCTTCTGACGATGGGATTTGCCGGAGCGTCGCTTGCGCCGGCAACGATGTGAAAATTGGCCATAATCGCTCCTCCAGGGCTTAACCTTGGCAGTTGGGATCACGGCCATGCGTGCGGCATCCAGTGGTCACGCGTAACCGTAACCTATGCATTGAGTATACGCCGGAACAATCTGGCTGTCGCCCCGGATCGAAGCAGGGTCCATCCTGGCTCTGATCCGGAGGCAAACAGCCGATCCTGGTCTTCTAACGTGCGAATGCGGCCAGAATCCGGGCCCATGAGCGGATGCCGTGATGAAAGCTTGAGAGATCGTACTTCTCGTTCGGCGAATGGACCCGATTGTCGAAGCGCGCAAACCCTACCATCAGCGCATCCATGTTGAGCATGCGCTTGAAGTCGCCGACGATCGGAATGGAACCGCCCGTGCCGGCCAGGGCTGCCTCGCGCCCCCACTCCTCCGTGAGGGCCTCCAGGGTCGGCTTGAGCCAGGGTCCATCGAGTGGCAGGCTGAGCGCCGGGCTCCCGCCATGCTCCTTGAAAACCACCGAGCAGTCCGCGGGGATGCGGGCCCGCACGTGAGCACGGAAGGCCTCTCGGATCTTGGCAGGATCCTGCCCTGTCACGAGGCGGAAGGATACCTTGGCCGAAGCCTTCGACGGAATGACCGTCTTGAAACCCTCGCCCGTGTAGCCGCCGACGATGCCATTGACCTCGCAGGTCGGCCGGGCCCAGATCTGCTCCAGAATGCTGCGCCCCTTTTCACCCGCTGGAATGCTCAGGCCCACCTGCCCGAGGAAGCCTGCTTCATCAAACGGCAGACGGCTCCACTGTTCCTTCACGGCAGCGGGAAGTTCCTCCACCCCGTCGTAGAAGCCCGGTAGAGTGACGCGGCCCTCACTGTCCCGAAGCGTGGCGAGGACCTCAGTTAGAACATGGATCGGGTTGCGTGCGGCGGAGCCGAACATGCCCGAATGGAGATCTCTGCTCGCGCAGGTGATTTCCACCTCCTCTCCCACAAGACCCCGCAGCATGGTGGTGACAGCCGGGGTCTCGTCGTCCCACATGTCGGTATCGCAGACGAGGGCGACATCTGCCGACAGCTCATCGCGGTTTGCCTCGAGAAACGGCTTGAGGCTTGGGCTGCCGGAATCCTCTTCCCCCTCCAGCAGGATCGAGACGCGGATCGGCAACGCGCCAGAGACGGTCTTCCAGGCGCGACACGCTTCGATGAACGTCATCAAGGCGCCCTTGTCGTCAGAAGCGCCCCGGGCGACGATCCACGTATCGCCGTTGGGCGCTGCCACGAGGGTCGGCTCGAAGGGGGGCGTCGTCCACAGCTCGATGGGATCGACGGGCTGTACATCGTAATGGCCGTAGAACAGCACATGCGGCCCTTTGGCAGCTTGGACCTGATGGCCGACAACCATGGGATGGCCCTCCGTCATGCGGGACGAAGCATCGAAGCCAAGCTCCCGCAATTCGGCCGCAAGCCATTCCGCCGCTTGGCGGCACTGTTCCTTATAGGCCGGGTCCGTCGAGATGCTGGGGATGCGGATGAATTCGAAGAGACGCTCGAGACTTTTGTCCAGATCGGCATCGATACGATCCAGGACCCCAGGGAGATGATCTGTCACGGTAAGTTCCTCTTTTCTCATCGCAAAGACTGGGCGTTAGCACAGTTTTCGAGGCGTCGCCGTGCTGTTCTACTGCCTCACTCGTGTTGGTAAAAGGAGAAACGTGAGTTCAACCAAATGGCACTCTCCCGGGAATTTGCCAGACGCCCTCCGGGGTGATCAGATGGACCACACAGGTGAGGCAGGTACGGACGTTATGGACCGGATTGACGAGATCTCGCGCTGGCTGGTCGATGGGGCGTCGCACGAGAATGTGAAGGAATTGTTCGCCGGCTTTTGCCGAGAGCTCGTCCACGCGGGCTTGCCGGTCTGGCGCGCCTCCCTCGGCCTGGAGGTGCTGCACCCGGAGGTCAGCGGCTGGCAGCATATCTGGATGGACGAGAGCCTATCCGTGCGCGAATCCGACAGAGCGACGGCGGCATCGTCGCCGTCTTACCTCCACAGCCCGACCCGCGTCGTTGATGAGACCGGTACGCCGTTCCGCCGCAGGCTTGATGCTCCCTGCCCTGAGATGCCGCTCCTCGAGGAGCTGAGACTTTCCGGTGCAACGGACTATGTCATGTATCCGCTCCCCTTCCTCGATCAGACCCGCACCGCTGCCATCTCCTTCGCTACGCGGGACGAGCAAGGATTTGCACCCTCCGCCATCGATAATCTCAGTCGCGCGGCGAGGACGCTGAGCCCCTATTTGGAGCGTCATGTGCTGCGGCGCATCGCTATCGATCTTCTTGACACTTATGTGGGTCCACGAACGGGCCAGCGCATCATCGAGGGCCGGGTGGATCGCGGAGCCATGGAAATCATCGAGGCGGCGATCTGGTTTACCGACCTTCGCGGCTTCACCCGTCTGTCCGAGCACTCGCCAATTCCCGACGTGCTGGCGGATCTGAACTCCTGGTTCGGAATCGTCGGCGAGGTCGTGGAGGCGCATGGTGGCGAGGTGCTCAAGTTCATAGGCGACTCCGTGTTGGCAATTTTTCCGACCTCATCTGAGCAGAACAGCATGTCGGCCTGCAGGAGCGCTCTCGCTGCCGCCCAGGAGTTCTGCTTGAGAACGGGCACCGAAAACGAGGTCCGCCGATCAGTCGGTCGCGCCCCGCTGACGCACAGCCTCTCCCTCCATTTCGGAGAAGTTGCCTACGGCAATGTGGGGGCCTCTCGCCGGCTCGACTTTACAGTCGTCGGCCCGGCCGTGAACCGCGCGAGCCGGCTTCTGGATCTGGCCAAACAGCTCAATCGAACGGTGGTTCTATCACGGGTCTTTGCTCGCGAGGTCGACCAGCCTCTTGTCGACCTCGGGCGCCATCCTCTGCGGGGCGTTGATCGTCCCCAGCAGGTTTTCGCCCCTCCCGAGTAGGAATGTCGCTGCCCGTATCGTATTCACGGGCCGTAACTGCGCAGCGTGGAATGAGGAGAATCTCCGTTGGCCGATTGGAATGCTGGACAATATCTGAAATTCGAAGATGAGCGCACCCGGCCCTCGATCGACCTGCTCAGGCGAGTTCCCTTGGAGGCTGCAACGGACTGCGTGGACATCGGGTGCGGCCCAGGGAACAGCACGGAGCTGATTGTTGGACGCTATCCAACCGCACGCATTCTCGGTTTCGACAATTCGCCAGACATGCTCGCCAAGGCACGGATGCGCTTGCCGAAGCTGCAATTCCAGGAAATTGATATCGCGAGCTGGCAGACGGAAGAGCGTTTTGACCTGATCTTCGCCAACGCCGTCCTGCAATGGCTTCCCGGGCATCGGATTCTTCTCAGGCGGCTCGCCTCCTTCTTGAAGGACGGAGGATGTCTCGCTGTTCAAATGCCGAATAATCTGCATGAGCCCTCCCATCGGCTTATGGAACAGGTTGCAAAGGAGGGGCCGTGGGCCGAGAAGCTTTCGTCCGCGGCAAAGACGAAAGAGTCGATTGGATCGTTCGAGGATTACTATGCTTGGCTGCAGCAGGCCGGATGCACGGTCGATATCTGGCAGACGACCTATGTTCATCCGCTCGCCGGTGCCGAAGCCATCGTCGAATGGTTTAAGAGCACCGGATTGAAACCCTATCTCGATCCGCTCTCTCCAGAGGAGCACTCGGAGTATCTTCGTCGATATACGGCCGCAATCGCAGCAGCCTATCCCGCTCAGCAGGACGGAAAGGTTCTACTGCGATTTCCACGCCTCTTCTTCGTCGCACAGCGTCTCTGAAGGATAGCTCGCCGGAGCCCCGTACTCGTATCCGGGTTACCCAAAGCCGAAGGGCCGGAAAGTGACATTGAGCACATCGCTGGTCCATTGCCACGCTTCATAGTATAACCCATCGCGATCTTCACCGTTCCAGAAGACTGCCTCCTATCGGCACCGGGGTTAAATCATGGCATTGCGTCACATCGAGCATCGAGCAATGTGTTTCGCTACCGTGAGACTCATTCTAGCAGGCCTCTTCATCCATCTCTCCACCATCGAGGAAGCCCCTGCACAGAGTATCGGATGCGTCGTGCAATCGATGGCGGGTCCACAGAGGCAGGTTCTACGTTGCCATGACGGCCTCAGCATCGAAGCGGAGACGGGCGCCGAATACGAACTCGTGGATCGAAACCGAGATGCTCAACCGGATGCGCTCAATCTGCGAAGCCGCGCCGTTCTGGTCGACGCGCCGGCGCGATCCGGCAGGCGAAGCTTCGAAATCCGGACGCCTCAGGCCATCGCGGCGGTGCGCGGCACCCAATGGGCGGTCGATGTCGCCGGAGGCAAAACGGCTGTTTTCGTGGTGACAGGGCGTGTATCGGTGAGGCGGATCAGTGGCGGCACCGGCAGCGTCAATCTCGGCCCAGGGGAAGGTGTGGATGTGGAGCCGGGAACGGCACCGCTCGTGGTCAGGCGATGGCCTGCCGCTCGCGCGTCCGCCCTTCTGGCGCGTTTCGGGCGATAGCGTCCAGATGGGGCGGCGGTATGTCACCACCTTGATCGCCGCAGCATTGGCGGGCCTTTGGGGCGCCGGACTCGCGCTGTTGTATTGGCAGGGCGGCTCCACTCTCCTCGACCGCGTGGAAGCGCCCCTGACCGACTTGCGGTTTCTGATCCAGGGTCCACGCCCGGCTCCGGATGGGATCATGATCGTCACGATCGATGATGAAACGATCCGTCACACGGGATCCTATCCCCTGTCCCGAACGACCATGGCTCAGCTGGTTTCCATTCTGGCACGCATGAAGCCGAAGGTGATCGCGCTCGATATCCTGTTCGTTGATCCAGGTCCGGCGGAGGTCGATCTCGCGCTTGCAGACGCTCTTGGCAAGACGCCGAGCGTTCTTGCCGCTGCCGGCTTGTTCAGCCGCGGCGAACAGCATCCTTTCGAACCGACCGATGACAAGCTTGAGGGCCTTCCTGTCGTACAAAGCCTGCTCCTGCCGATCGAATCCCTGGCCGATGCGGCAGCAACTGGAATCGTCAACATTGCAACGGACGCGTCGGGCGTTCCGCGCCATGTTCCTCTACTTTTTCGATCAGAGGGTCGGATCATACCTTCTTTCCCGCTGCGGGCCGTCTCCGTCGCATTGAAACGAGATCCCATGCTTCTCCCCGACGGCATCTCTCTCGGCGGCACACTGACGCGCACCGAGGGAGGATATGTCCTGCCGCTCCGCTTTTATGGCCCCGGCGGCACGATTCACACGATCAGCGCACGTCGGATCCTGAGCGGCAATGCGATGGAAGATGCGTTCCGCGACAAGGTCGTGGTGATCGGTGCCACGGTGACGGGCGGTGGCGACACCTTTCCCACTCCTTTTGACCCTGTTCTTCCCGGCGTCGAGGTTCTGGCGACAGCCATCGCTCATCTGATGGAGGGCGACGGACTTGCGCGGGACCGACATGTTCGCCTCGTCGACGCCGCCATGGCGTTCGTCCTGCCGATCCTGTTCGTCCTTCTTCTGTCCTGGCGCCGCAGCATCTGGGGATTGTCACTGATCGCTGGACTTACCTTCTTGTGGATCGGCGCGACTGTCGTGGCATTCACTCAGGGTATCTGGCTCAGCGCGTCGCTGCCTCTTCTATCGGCAGCTCCACCTGTGCTTCTGTTCGGAGCAGCACGGCTCTGGCTCGATCGCAGCCGGGCGGAGCACCTCAGCGCGCAGAGCAGGACTCTCCGGAGCTTTCAGCCTCGAAGCCTGTCCGATCGGCTGACGAAGGATCCGGGCTTTCTCCTGACGCCGGCCCGTCAACAGGCCGCCCTGGTCTTCATCGATCTGTCGGGATTCACAGGACTGAGCGAAAATCTCTCCCTCGACGAAACACGCGAGGTTCTTCGAAGCTTCCATGCTCTCGTAGACGAGGAAGCTGTGAGAAGCCACGGGTTTGTCGCCACCTTCATGGGCGATGGCGCCATGATCCTGTTCGGGCTTCCGGACCCGACTTCCGATGACGCCGATCATGCACTTGCGGCCTGCATTGCCCTTTGTGCTCGAATGGAGAACTGGCTTGCGGCGCTGCCGGAACCGATCGCATCGCGTATCGGGTTCAAGATCGGCGCTCACTATGGAACGATCATCGCATCCCGCCTCGGAGGCGACAGCCACCAGCACATCACTGCGACGGGGGATACGGTGAATGTTGCAAGTCGTTTGATGGAAGTGGCCGCTTCCCATCACGCGGATATCGCTCTGAGCGATGACCTCTATCATGCGGCAGGCTCAGCCCGTCTGATCCTTCAATCGGGAACTCTGAATGGACCCTTTGCCACCTCGATCCGCGGACGGAAAGGCTCGATTCAAGCATGGCTCTGGAGGACGAAGTCATCAGAATGAGTTGATTTGGAGGAGGCTCTGATTGCCCGTCAGAGCCTCCCCCACGCTCGAACCTCAGCGCCACGAATTCAGAGCTGATCCGGTGCAGGCATGCCCGTGCCGAACCAGTTCTTCTGCATCAGCGCCTGGGCCTCCTCGGCGGCCTTCTGATCGCCGCGCGCCTTTGCTGCGAGAAGCAATCCTGCGGCAGCCCATCCGTTGTTCGGGGAGCGCTGGAGCGCGGCACGGAAGGCGGCTTCTGCCTCCATGGGTTTCCCCTGAGCCATCAATGCAGCCCCAAGGGACTGATGCACTGGATAGTACCAATATGGCGGCTCCATGTAGGGCAGACGATCCTGGATGGCCGCCGCTTCTGCGAACAATGTCGCTGCTTTCGCCTGATCCCCCGAAGCCTGCGCAATCCGGGCCTCGATTTCGCGCGCGGCAATGGTCAGCACATCCGGTCCGGGCACGCCCGCATCGGGCAGGGTCGCGATCTCCGGCCTCTTTGCCAAAGCCTCTATGGCAGCGGATTCTGCCCGAGCCTCATCCGCGCGCCCAAGACGGGCCAATGCGATGCCTCGGGCATAATGCCACGCGGCCTCGACATAAGGAAAGTCTCCCTCCGGTTTCGGGAGAGCCAGCACATCCTCGGACTTTGAGAACAGAGCATGGGCATTATACGGTGCAGCAGCGATCGGCTGCGTCCAGGGGACCTCGCGCTTGGCGCGGTCCGAGATGATGCCGGACAGCTTTTGTGCGGCCTCGACGGCTGTCCGTCCATCGCCTCCTGTTAGGGCCGAGACCATGACGAAATGGACGTTGTGAGCGTAATAGGCTTCGGAATAGAGAAGGCTCGCCCCGCCCTGCTTCAGGAATGCCTCGTCGGCGGCAGCCGCACGCACATTCGCATCTAGGCTCTCGCGCCAACGGCCGAGGCGGTACCAGATATGGCTCGGCATGTGGACGAGATGCCCTGCTCCCGGGATCAGCTTCTCCAATCGCTCCGCATGCGGTGCGGCCCGCTCCGGACGGTCTGACGCCTCGACCGCATGGATGTAGAGATGGATGGCGCCCGGGTGATCGGGATTTGCTTCAAGCGGCCCGAGCTGCCGCGTTCCAAGCACGCCTTCGATCAGCGCGACGATCTTCTCCGTCTTCCCTTTCGGCGTTCTTCCACCATCTGCCCAGTAGTCCCAGGGCGTGAGATTCATCAGCGCGTCGGCCGTGAGCAACGCCACGTGGGCATTCTGCGGGAAGCGGGCCTGCACCTCCTGCATCGCATCCGCATAGGCCTGGTCCAGCGCCTTACGGTCGGCCTTCGGATCGGGCGAATGCCGCTTCGAGAGCGCCTCCACCAATGCAACCTGCAGGTCTCCGCCGCTCGGGGCGAGACCGCGTGCCCTCTCAAGGACCACGAGTGCGCGCGCATTGGCGTCGGCGTCCATCGGGTAGTTGATGTGGGGTCCCAATACCCAGGCTTCTCCCCATAGGCACATGGCGCAACTGGGATCGAGCTCCTGTGCAGCCCGGAAGGCCCGCGCCGCCTCGGCATGGTTGAAGCCCCAACCCAGCCGGTAACCCTGATTGAAGTAGGCTTGAGCCTGCCCGTTCTGATCCTTGACGACAGCCCAAGCGAGCTGGCCAAGATTGTCGTAGAGGGGCGGTTTTTCCTCCGAGCGCGGCGCGGCGGCTCCCCGCGGCAGATCACGGCTATAGGCACCGAGCTCCGTGCGCTTCGGCGGCGCGTCCTGCTGCTGCGGTTGGAGTTGAACGACCTGCATGTGATGTTCTGTGCCATGGTGGCTCGGCTTCTGCAGGGCATGAAGCATCCTGACACGGGGGCTATCGTGGCTCCCCAGCGGGCAAGCATCGATGGGATTTGCTGCAAGAATTGCCGTGGCGGCTGTTGCGGAGAAGAGAACCGTTCTCGCAGAGAGGCGGCAACGCTGAGCGATAATGGTCGTCATGAGCACGAATTCCCAGGGTTGAAGGAAGGGACAAGCGCCTGCAGGCGCACTCTTCCGGCGTCGGGTAACGAACGCAGCAAAACCATCTTGATTTTGCCCCGAAGTTTACTTGCTCAGGATGGGCGATCATGACAACGTGAGGGGGCAAAACTGCCAAGGAGACCCGTCGATGCTCCACGTGGTCGTTCTGTTCCTGAATGGCGGATGCGCCTCGACGGCTCTTCTCCCGCTGGAGATCTTCCGCAACGCCGGCGTCCTTTGGAACCTTCTAAGCGGAAAAGCACCGAAGCCACGGTTTCGCGTCACGACAGCCTCGCTCGGAGGTGGTCCTGCCGTCGCGGATCATTTGGTTTCACTTCTCCCATCCTGTGCGGTCGAGAGCGTGGACCAGCCTGACATCGTCTTCGTCCCTGCCGGCGGACTTCCGCTCGATACATTGATGCAGACGGGCTATTCCATCGATGCCGTCATTGAGCGCAATGCCGCTGTCGTCCCCTGGCTACGCACCTGGGCCGCTCGGGGAGTGAAGATAGCGGGTGTCTGTTCGGGTGTGGCCCTTTTGGCCGAGGCGGGGCTGATCGATGGGAAGCGTGCAACGACGCATTGGGGATTGGCCGACGTATACCGCAAGCGCTTTCCGGGTGTGGATTGGCAGCCGGACTATCTCATCACGGATGCGGGAGACGTGATCTGCAGCGGCGGCATTAATTCCGCCGCGGACCTGAGCCTTTACCTGGTCGAGAGATTTGCAGGCCGCGACGTCGCCTTGGAGTGTGCCAAGGCCCTCCTGATTGAGATGCCACGCACATGGCAAGTCGCATTCGCTGATGTCATGTTGCGCAGAAATCATAAGGATGAAAGCATCCAACGTGCGCAGGAATGGGTGCACAGACATTTCCAACAACCTATCGGCGTGGATGCCATAGCAGCGCGGGTCGGGATGAGTCCTCGCAACTTCGTCCGCCGCTTCAAGGATGCGACCGGGCAGACCCCGTTAAGCTACATCCATACCATTCGCGTGAGCATGGCAAAGAGATTGCTGGAAGACGGGCAGCAGACCATCCAGGAGGTAAGTCAGGCGGTCGGCTATGAGGATGTAATCTTCTTTCGGGATCTCTTCAAACGCCATACCGGAGTATGTCCAACGGAATACCGAACCCGTTTCGGAACTCCGCCCATGACAAATCCCGTCAATCGGCGCGGCTCCCGTATTGAGGTTCCTGGAACACCTTCATGGTGAAGGGCGGGAGCCGCGTCCGCGTTTATGGCAAGATCGAACGTCTTTCGATTAGGCACTCTGCTCTTCGGCCGAACGTTCTATCCGGGTCGAACGCCTCCTCTCGCGCCGCAAGCGCTTCATCAGGGCGATAGACGCGACCATCGTACGTTCAAGTTCGGACAAGACGGCGCTTGTGTCCACGGGGAGCGCAAGGTTCTTTCGTTCCAATTTCATCAGCAGCCTGTATGCTTTTCAATGTACCAACTGGACTATGGATCAAACTAAGCGTCGCAGTGCGGCTGCAATATGGCAGACTGAGAATGAGGTTAATGCCTGTTCTTACTATAACGGATTAGTATTTTCGAACGATCTAACAATACCTTTCTCGCAAATCGCAGAGCTGATCTGCTCAAAGCGTCACACGACTAAGCCGCTCCGATCATCTCGCCTCAGCATAGCGCTTCCACTCGGCGCAGTACTGCTGGAAACCTGCTGGGAGTTGATCGAACGAAGCTGCTTGCCCCTGCTGAGATGAGCTCGACGCTGGCGATCCAAGCGCAAGGAGTGCAGCACCGACACTCGTGCCGGTCGAACTCGTGACAGAGACGACCTGGCGTCCAATCGCCTTCGACAAGGCCTCTGCATAAAGGGAGTTGCGCGCAAAAGGCCCCTCCACGATGACCGGACCTGCCGCGCGGGTCAGATCGAGGCATGCCTTCGTCATCAAAGCCGAATAGAGGGAAGCTGCTACACAGACCTCGTCCGTGTTCAATCCATTCGCGGCATTGACAATCCGATGCTCGGCATCGGGATATGGTCCGCACCCCGGTACCACGCTCGGCGTCAGGAGGATTCTCTGCTCCACGACTCGATCGATCGCCTCCGGCGTCGCGGTTCCCTGCCCTTTTGTCAGCATCTCGAATTCACGTCCTCCCATGAAACGGGACGACGGCACGGCACGGCCAAGGGCATCCACATTGGCGAGAGTGTCACGGCTGGCATCGAGGTGATCGAGATCGCCTCCGACCGCGAAAATCACAACCCATGTGCCGGTCGAGACGACCGCAAACGGCGCATCGTATTGCTCGAGATGGGGAAGAAGCGAAGCGTTCGAGTCGTGAATGCCGCAATAGACCGGCACGGGCCGCGCGAGTCCGATTGCTGCGGAGACTTCCTCCGTCACATTGCCAAGGAGATCCGACGGCTTTCGGACAGGTGCCAGCTTGCCTGCGATTCCAAGTGGCTCGATGAGAGATGAAAAGCTGCCCTGCCTGGGTCTCCAGAGATCCGTGTGGCAGCCGAGAGAGGTCACGTCGGTGGCGGCAACCCCCGTCAGTCTCCAGCCCCAATATTGCGGATAGGTGACGATGGATTGTGCGCTCTCGAATGCTTCTGGAAAGACGGTCTTCTGATAGTGGAGTTGTGCTCCGAGATTGAGCCCTCCGGGAAGGCGCGGAGAAAATGTCTCCGAAAAGCCGGGCCTGATCTCGTCGTACGCAACCTCGATCTCGGCCGGATAGCGGAATTCATAATCGAGAACGGGAAGCGCAAGCCCGTCCGATCCCAGCAGCGCTCCGCTCGCACCGTGGGCGGTGATCGAAATGGCATCGAACCCGAATTCCGCATTGAGTTCCTTCAAGGACTGCACGAAGAACGTGAAAATTCCATCCACGTCGAAGTGCGGATAGGGCCCATCCGTCAGCACCCGGTTTGGACGAGCGCGAACGGCAATCTCGCGCCTCTCCTCGGCATCGACAATGACGGCTTTGACATTGGTCTTGCCGACATCGAGAACTGCGACTTTCATCGGATCAGGCCATATGGAAGACGGTGACCAGCGGCTTATCGACCGGCGAATTGTCGGCATTGGTCGCCATGATATCGGCCATATGAGCCCACCAGCGCTTCATCACGGGATGGCTGGGAAGATCCGCCATGCGGTGATCTTTCCTTCGCCAGAGAACTCCGAAAAGGATACCCGTCTCGCGATCGAGGTGGATCGAATAGTCCTCGACGCCGGCGTCCTTCAGAAGCGCGACGAGTTCCGGCCAGATCTCGTCGTGACGCCGGCGATACTCTTCCTCCATGCCGGGGTTGAGCTGCATCTTGAAAGCGTACTTTTCCTTATCGCTCATGGTGCAGTCCTTGAATGGATGCGACGGAAGACGATCGGCAATGCGATCACGAGGATCAGCAACAGGCCGATGAAGATCGACATGACGATGCCGGGCACATTGAGAAGGCCGAGACCGAAGGTGACGAGCCCCATCACGATCGCCGCCAGCACCACGCCCGGAATGGTGCCCGAGCCGCCCAGGATGCTCACCCCGCCGAGCACGGCCATGGTCACTACCTCGAGCTCCCATCCGGCTGCGATCGTATGACGAGTCGAGCCTAGTCGCGACGTGAGGCAGACGGCTGCGAACCCGCTCATGAGGCCGGTCATCAGGAACAGGACGAACTTGGTACGCTGGACCGGGATACCCGAGAACTGCGCCGCGAACGCGTTGTTGCCGATCGCGTAGATCCACCGCCCGAAGACGGTCCAGTGGAGCAGGATCCCGAACAGGACGGCGAGGATCATGAACGCGACCATCTCGAAGGTCACAACCTCGAATCCGGGCAGTGTCGGCCACCAGGAGAAGTCCGACATGTAGCCCTGTCCGAACCAGGCGAAGCTCGCCGGATAGCCGCCATAGGCCTGATCGCCGAGGACGATCTGGGCGATGCCTCGAAACAGGCTCATGGTGCCGATGGTCACGACAATGGACGGAAGGCCGATGCGCGCCACCAGGACGCCGTTGAAGGCTCCGCAGAGCAGTCCGACACCCAGTCCGATCCCGACGAGAGCCGGCGTCTGAAAGCCCGCTTGGGCGGCGGCTCCCATGGCCGTCGAGGCCAAGGCGATGATGGCTGCTACCGAGAGATCGATCTCGCCTGAGATGATGAGGAGCGTCATCGCAAAGGCGATCATCGCCTTCTCGGTGAAGTTGTAGGTGGCGTCCGACAGGTTCCAGGGATCGAGAAAGTGAGGAGAAGCCAGCGAATTGGCAATGAAGATCGCAATGGCGACCGCGGCCAGCAGGGCCTCCCAGCTGCCGAGAATCCGCCCGGCCGGTGTCGAGAGCTTGTCCGGGATATGTCGGATCGGCTGTTTCTCCAGAGTGAGCGTGCTCATGCGGCTGCTCCTTCGACGGGTGCGCCGGCCAGGGTCGGCCCGCGTTTCACGGCGTCACGCAGAATGAGACGGCCTCTCCGCTTCTCCTGCCGTGCGTTGAAGAGAACGGCGACGATGATCACGAAGCCGGATATCGCCATCTGCCAGAATGGAGAGACATTGATTACCGGCAATGCATTCTTGATCACGCCGAGGAACAAGGCGCCGAGGATCGCTCCGGCGACGGAACCAATGCCTCCAAGCGTCGATATTCCGCCTATGACGCAGGCCGCAACCGTATCGAGCTCGAACCCGGCGGCGATGTCGACATAGGCGACGGCATAACGGGATACCCAGAGATAGCCGCACAGGCCTGCCAGAGCGCCCGACAGCACGAAGGCAAAGAAGCGCGTGCGCCCGACGTCGATCCCGGCATACAAAGCTGCCGTCGGATTGCCGCCCGCTGCGTACAAGGAGCGCCCGAAGACCGTGCGTGTGAACACGAGAGCAACAATCGCGATCGCCAGAATTGCGGTCCATCCGAGCAAGGGGAGCCCGAGCACGACCACACGCGGCGTATCGAGAAAAGCCGGCGTCATCTGAGTCTGGTTGACCCAAGCGCCGCCTGAGAGCACAAACGCCATGCCGCGATAGATCGTCAGCGTGCCGAGCGTCGCCACGATGGAGGGAATGCCGATCTTCCACACCATGAAACCGTTGATCGCACCGAGGAACGCACCGATGCCCATGGCCAATGCGATGAGGAGAGGCAGAGGGATCTGCGGATAGGCCGCGTTCATCATGGCGATGGCCATCCCGGTGAAGGACAGGTTTGCGGCGACAGACAGGTCGATGGACTTGGTGAGGATCACGGCCATCTGACCGAGCGCCAGGATCATCAGGATGGAGGTATCGTTGAAGACGTTGGCCAGGCTCTCGGGCGAGGCGAAGCCCGGCGCGCGATAGGAAAACACTGCGATCAATACGACGATGATCGCGACCAGCAGAAGTTCACGATATTTCAGGATACGGCTCATCGTCGCGTTTCAACCTCTTCCTGTCACGTCAGATGTTGCCCGTCGCAGCCCGCACGAGCGTCTCGGCATCGAGGCCGCCCCGCTCCCACAGGCCGGCCATCCGTCCCTCGCGCATCACGAGCACGCGGTCGGACATCCCCAGGATCTCGGGCAGCTCGGACGAGACCATGATCACGCTCAGGCCCTCGCCTGCGAGCTCGCTCATGAAGGCGTGGACCGCCGCCTTGGAGCCAATGTCGATGCCCTTGGTGGGCTCATCCAGGATGATGACCTTCGGCTTTGTGGCGAGCCACTTGCCGATCACCACCTTCTGCTGGTTTCCGCCCGACAGGGTCCCGACGGGAACCGAGAGTGCCGCGGCACGAAGATCCAGCCGCTCGGCATATCGCCGGGCGAGAGCGAACTCCTCGGCCTGGCGCAGGAACCCGGCTCTGGTCGTCCTACCGAGCGTCGCCATCGAGATATTCTGGAAGATCGGCATCTGCAGCACGGCGCCGTGGCGGCCGCGCTCCTCCGGCACGTAGACGATGCCGGCCGCGATAGCGTCCGACGGAGATCGAATGGTGATCCGACGCCCCTCCAGCTCTATGGCTCCGGCACTCGGACGAGTGATGCCGAACAGGGCTTGACAAAATTCCGAGCGCCCTGCCCCGACGAGACCGTAGAGACCGAGAATTTCTCCGCGCCGCAGGTCGAACGAGATGTCGTCGAACTCCGTCGGGTGCGAGTAGCCCGAAACCTTCAGAACGGTCTCGCCGATCGCCACATCGACTTTCGGGAAAACATGCTCGACGGAACGGCCGACCATCATACGCACGATCTCGTCCTGCCCTGTCCGGGACAGAAGACCGGAGCCGATGGAGCGACCATCGCGGAACACCACGAACCGTTCGGCGATCTGATAGACCTCCTCGAACTTGTGGCTGATGAAGAGGATCGCCTTGCCCTGGTTCTTCAGCCGCTCGATGATCCGGAAGAGATCCTCCACCTCCTTGTAGGAGAGCGCAGCGGTCGGCTCGTCCATGATGACCACGCGGGCCTCGACGGACAGCGCCCGCGCGATGGCCACGAGATGACGGTGGGCGATCGAGAGGTCCTTCAGACGGGTGTAAGGGCTGATCGGCGCATCGATGGAGGTGAGCAGTGCCGCCGCACGGGCGTTCATGGCCGCCCAGTTGACGAGCCCCAGCCGGTTCCTGGGCGCATGACCGAGAAAGATGTTCTCGGCGACCGAAAGCTCGTCGAAGAGCACGGTTTCCTGATGGATCGCCGTGATCCCGCTCCGGATCGCCGCTTCGGCATTTGCGAAATGCATCGGGACGCCGTCGACCACGATCTCACCGTCGTCCGGCTGGTAGATCCCGGTGAGGACCTTGACGAGCGTCGACTTTCCCGCACCGTTTTCCCCGATCAGGGCCGTCACCGTTCCTGGATAGAGGGTGACATCCACATGATCGAGTGCCTTGACGCCCGGAAACGACTTGGAGATGCCGCGCATCTCCAGAAGCGGAGTCTGGGTCTCGGGAACCGCCTGAACCACCGACATGGGAAAGCCTGTCAATCGCCGATGAGAGCTGGGAGAACGCGGCTTTGCGCGCCCTCCCCGAGTGATGCCGCGACCTCAGAAGATCTTGGCGAATTCGTCCACGTTGCTCTTGTTGTAGACGAAGGGGTCGGCCATGGCGGCCTCGCCGTTGTCGCCGATCTTGATCTTGCCCATGCGGCCGGCATTGATCTCCGCGCCCGGCTTGCCGTCGGTTTCCCCCTTGACGAGACGATAGGCGATCTGCGTGGCGGAATAGCCGAGATCGATCGGGTTCCAGATGGCGAATTCCTTCGTGGCGCCGGAATGGACCGCGCCGGCCATCTCGGACGGAAGCCCGAGGCCCGTCACATAGACCTGCCCAATCTTACCGGCATCCTTCACCACCTGCGAGGCGGCGAGAACGCCGACCGTCGTCGGAGCAACGATCACCTTCACATTCGGGTGAGACTTCAGCAGGCCCTGGGCCTCGCGATAGCTCTTGTCGGCGAGATCATCGCCGTAGACGGTGGTGACAAGGTTCAACCCGGGGTATTTCGGGAGCTGCTTCTTCATCTCGGCAATCCAGGTGTTCTGGTTGGTCGAGGTGGAGGTCGCGGACAGGATCGCGAAATCGCCCTTGCCGTCCGGCAGATGGGAGGCCGCGAGCTTCAGGCACATGTTGCCAATCAGCTCGTTCGACGACGGATTGAGATGCACGATGCGGCCATCCTTGCCGACGGCGGAATCCCAGGAGATCACCTTGATGCCGCGCTGCGCGGCCCGCTTCAGCGCCGGAACGACCGCGTCGGGATCGTTCGCCGAGATCGCGATTGCATCGACGCGCTGGGCAATGAGAGCATTGATGACCTCGATCTGCCCTTCGGCGGTCGTGCTTGTCGGTCCGGTATAGATCACCTCGACGCCGCCGAGCTCCTTGGCGGCTTCCTGCGCGCCCTTGTTGGCCGCTTCGAAGAAGCCGTTGCCCAGCGACTTCGCGACAAGACCGATCTTCACGGTCTGGGCGTTTGCCGAACCGGCGAAGAGCGCCAGGCCCAGTGCCGTGCCGAGGGCAAGCCTTGCAAATGCTTTCATGTTCTTCCTCCCTTTTCAAACACCTCCCGCCGGCTCTCAGGCCGCCGATGAGGATTCCACCGACTGATCGACCGCCGTTGTTCCGGCGATGATCAGTTTGATCCCCGCATTCTCGATCATGGTCCTGGCCGAATCCGGGATGGCGTCATCGGTGATCAGCGTCGAGACACGATCGAGGGGACAGAGAATGAGGCTCGAGCGGCGCTGGAACTTGGTGGAATCCACCATCAGAACCAGCTCGTCGGCCTGGTTGATCAGCTTCTGCTCCGCCTGAATGATCAGGGCGTCTTGCTCCATGACGCCGAGCGACCCGACGCCCTGCGCGCCCATGAACATGCGGCGCGCATAGAAATTGCGCGTCACGTCATTCTCGAAGGGCGAGAGGATGATGCTCTGGTCGCGGTAGATCGAGCCGCCCGGCAGCATCACCTGATTCTTGGAATGCTTCACGAGGTGCTCGGCGATGGCGAAGGAATTCGTGAAGACCTGCAGGCGACGGCTGGTCAGATAATGCACCATCTGGAACGTCGTGGTGCCGCCATTGATGATGATGGCATCGCCCTCCGTGCACAAAGCCACGGCCTCCCGGGCGATGGCGCGCTTCTTGGCGACGTTCTCGCCTTCCGACACGCGGAACGGCTTGGCCGCAAGGCTGCCGATCTGAGCCGGATGGAGGGCTTCCGCCCCGCCACGCACGCGGCGCAGACGCCCCTGCACGTGCAAGGCTGCGATATCGCGGCGGATCGTGGCCTCCGAGGCGGAGGTCAGTTCCACAAGATCCTGGACGGTCGCGACCGGCTTCTCCTGGACGGCGCTCAGGATGATCCGGTGCCTTTCACGTTCGTGCATGGGTCCTCATCAAGGTGGCTCAACGGTGATCGGAAGGATCGAGTACCTTTCAGGTTCACGCAAGGTCCGGCTCAGACTGCGCACCATACCAATCACAGTCAATCAAGAATGGCATACCACCTTCGTCTAGTGATCATTCTTGATCATTCTTGATCGTTTCTGGTTGACAATGCCAGGGGCTCCCACCAACCTTCCGCTCAAATCCGGGGCATTTTGCGCCCTGCGAGCGGACAGGAGGAAATCGTGGACACT
>JAESFT010000520.1_pt1 | contig 21386 bp, 15 predicted proteins | sample 9269451 | NCBI WGS metagenome assembly JAESFT01 (sample SAMN14502557, study PRJNA617106) | algae metagenome | isolation source: Scytonema hyalinum WJT4-NPBG1 and co-occurring heterotrophs from well... | place: USA: Mojave Desert, Joshua Tree National Park, California | collected 2006-05-25
GTAATTTTCTCCTCATACTCATCTTTGATTCCCCCTGTCAACCCCCACAACTACCCTCACCGCCACCATTCTTATCCTGCCTGTTTTACAGCAATGTTAAGAAAGATCCGGGTAATGCATAGCCGCATGCGGGGAGGGGATTAAGGGGTGGGGTCAAATCAACGTGGGATAAAGGTTTGAACGTTCAATTGACACCAATGAGCAATGCTTTTGCCCCTACATCCTGTCCTTTATCTACCCCTTTCCTGCTGCGACCAAATGCGCGTTGGTAATCCCCAAACGTAGATAAAACCCTCCGCTGCCTTATGGTCAAATGTATCCTCAGCACCGTATGTTGCCAAGTCGGGAGTGTAGAGAGAATTATCAGAACTCCGCCCAACGATGGTAGCGTTGCCTTTGAAGAGTTTCACCCGCACAGTTCCAGATACTCGCTCTTGTGTCTTTTGAATAAAGGCATCGAGTGCAGCTTTTAGAGGACTGTACCACAGACCGTTGTAAATTAATTGACTGTAAGTCTCCTCAATACCACGCTTGTAATGAGTAACATCTGCGGTCAAAGTCAAGCTTTCCAAATCTCGATGTGCGTGAATTAACACGAGCAAAGCGGGTGCTTCATAAATTTCCCGCGATTTGATACCTACCAAGCGGTTTTCTATCATGTCGATGCGTCCAACACCGTGATTCCCAACGACTTGGTTAAGTTGTTCAATCAGTTCAACTGGGTTGATGAATTCACCATTGAGGGTGGTAGGAATTCCTCTGGAAAATCCAATTTCAACGTACTCTGGCTTATCGGGAGTGTCAGCGATCGCCTTCGTCATTGCATAGATTTCTTCTAATGGTTCCACATTAGGGTCTTCCAGAACGCCTGCTTCAATGCTGCGACCAAGCAAATTACGGTCAATACTATAGGGTGAGGATTTTTTCACTGGCGAGGGAATGCCATACCGTTCACCGTAGGCAATGGTTTCCTCGCGGCTCATTCCCCATTCCCGTGCAGGGGCAAGTATCTTGATATTGGGATTTAGTGCAGCAGTAGAGACATCAAAGCGCACTTGGTCGTTACCCTTACCAGTACACCCATGAGCGATCGCATCAGCACCGTATTTTTCTGCTGCTTCTACCAATGCTTTGACAATCAATGGACGCGCAAGGGCAGTACTCAGAGGATAACGATTTTCATAAAGAGCGTTTGCTTGAATTGCCGGAAAAGCGTAATCTTTGACAAAGCTTTCTTTAACATCCACCACCAGCGATTCACTTGCTCCCGATTTCAGAGCTTTTTCTCTGACAGGTTCTAATTCATCCCCCTGTCCTAAATCTGCCGCCAGGGTAATGACTTCTTCGACGCCCCACTCTTGCTTGAGGTAAGGAATGCACACCGAGGTATCTACACCACCAGAATAAGCCAGAACAACTTTCTTTGCGCGCCCCATTCGTTTCTCCAGTTGACAAAACACAACAATGAGTCAATATTATCTAACTTATTTAGGTATATTTTTCAACTCAACGAGACAATCATGATATGTTGATATTTTGAATATTTTTCATAACATCACCGATTCATCGGAATTTTTTCTTATTATTTATTCTCTACAGATAGCATTGAAAGTAAATCTTGCTTGAACAAAGGATGAATTGGCATTGCTGCCAAAGATTTGGGGTGAGTCAGTTGTAGAGTTATCTCATGAATGCCAAAAGTTTGCTCCAGATGAGTTTGTAATTGCCCAAGCAGGCGATCGCGTTCTTCAAGAGTCGGACAATCCACACTTAGATGAGCGCAAAGCATGATCTGCTCTTTGCTAATTCTCCAAACGTAGAGTTTTTCTACCTGCAAAACTTTAGGAAAAGACTTGAGAGAGATTTCCACAACACTCGGGTTAATTGATTTTGGTGCATACTCCAAAAGAATCGAGAGACTTTCTCGCACAAGTGGCAAAGCACTAACAGCCATCAAGCTAGCAACTACTAAGCTAATAGCCGCATCCGCCCATAACCAATTCCAAAAGTGAATCGCGACAGCAGCAACAATCACACCCAAAGAACTAGCAGTATCAGCCATGATATGAAGCCAAGCACCCCGTAGATTTAAGTCGTCATGAGAGTGGGGATGCAGCAAAGTCATGTTGAGCAGATTGACGATTAAACCTACCACAGCGACTGCTAGCATTGGCAAGCCAGAAATTTCTTCCGGACTCCCCAACCGATGAATTGCTTCCCAACAAATGAAAATAGCAATCACAAGCAAAGTTAACCCATTCACCAAAGCCGCCAAAATTTCGATACGGCGATGTCCAAATGTTGCCCTACCGACAGCAGGTTGCTGCGCTAACCAACTGGCAAACAGTGATATTCCCAAAGCAGCAATATCAGAAAGAATGTGTTCTGCATCTGCCTGTAGAGATAAACTTCCGCTCCATAAACCGACACTCCACTCAGCAACAAAAAACCCAGCAAGTAAACAAACAGTTATTGATAAAAGTTGAGTTTTTCGACTGTTTTGAGTTCCATCGGCGGAACTATCTGAACACTCGCAGTTGTAATGTTGCTCTAAAAGCATGACCCGAATAACCCTATATAAATTACATCTCTAACATGAACAATGCCTACCATAGCTTGATTTATAGGCATTGCTAGACAATTGACGTTTGATATTGCAGTACGAGTTCCATGATGTATCTTTTAGTACATAAACTCTCTTGAGTTAATTTCACAATGGCTTTACGCCTGCTTTATAACAATTTATTACGAATAGATTCATTTTTACGTATCATTTATAAATATACACTGTTAGTTTATACTCAGTGCTTAACTAATATAGTACACAAGGTCAATTATGCTCCGTTCACACATCAAATGGCTCATACCAGCAGCCTTAGCTTTCGGTGGTTTCGGGTTAAATGTGCAAAGCGCGAGCGCGCAGGCTACATATGATACCTATGACTTTACTGCTAACTACAAAACATCGGTCGAAATTAATCCCTTCAATGAGGAGTTGGGTATTATCAGAGCAACGATCACAGGTGAGAAGAGTGATGCTCCTTACGGATTGAATTTCTTTATCAGCAATACTTACGGTCAGGTACAGCCCAGTGACAACCCATCCATCATCAAATACAACTTTAATTCAGATCCAGCAACGTTTGGCTTGACGGATCAACCAAGATTTTCCGACAGATATTACGGCGGTCCTAATGAGTTATTTGGCAGCGCGAACGACAGCGCTGAAATTAACTTAGAGACAAACACAATCAGGGGTGGTGGTACTATAACTCTCACCGGTGGAACGGGGATATTTGAGAACGCTACAGGCACAATAACGTTTACTCAGGAGGACGAACTTGGTCCACCAGGAACTCCCTCTATAGGTGAGGCTAAACTGAATTTCTCCGTAAAGACTCCTCGGGCAGTTCCAGAACCAACAGCCACCACAGCATTAGTCGGCGTGGGTGTACTTGGAGCAGGTGTTCTGCTACGCAAACACCGTCGTAAAGCGACTTACAACTGACAAAAACTGCTCATTGCATTATATAGCGGTTGTCACTTTGCTTAAATACCGCAGGAACGTTACCTCCCAATTCTCCTCTTTGCAAGATCCAAAGGGGGAGTATTTTCTCTCTTAAGGGCAAGTTTTTTGAAAGTTATCAGCAAAGCCCATATTTTCGTTCAAAAATTTTTCTTTGCGTCTGGGTTTCTCCGCATCTCTACGTCGGTCAAAACGCAAAATCTGTAAAACCTACCCTTGAAACGAGTATTTTCTCCCCTCTTCGCTTGCACCCTTTGGGGTAAGGTGTGGGGTAAAAATTCTATTGCATCCAAATGCAAATCGCCATAATCCTCATCTCAACCACCTCCGCCCTAGAAGAACTAGGGCGGTTTTGCTTTAAGGAACAGTGTTGTAGTCACTGCTGTCCTATCCTGGAGATGGGCAATACTGATGTGGGTGAGACTGTGTTTTTTAGCGTTGTGATTCCGACTTACAATCGTAAGCCAATTTTGGAAAAGTGCCTCAGAGCTTTGGAGGCACAGAAACTAACTGATGTAGAGACGCGCCATGGCGCATCTTATCAACAAACATTTGATGGCGCGTCTCTACAAGGTTACGAGATTGTCTTAGTGGATGATGGCTCTACTGATGGGACATTGGAGTGGTTAGAAGCAAACAAACAGGAGTTTCCCCATGTGCGAGTCTTTCGTCAAAATCATGCAGGACCTGCAGCAGCGCGAAATTTGGGAGTAGAAAACGCACTAGGGGACACTATTATTTTTATTGATAGTGATTTAGTGGTGACAGAAAATTTCCTGCAAGCTCATGAGTCAGCACTGATGCAAGGAAAGGAGAAATTGGGAGGCGATCGCTTCTTTACTTACGGTGCAGTTATTAATACTTGTAATTTTGACAACCCCACATCTGAACCATACAAAATAACAGATTTTTCCGCCGCCTTTTTTGCCACAGGTAATGTAGCCATTCCCAAGCATTGGCTGGAGAAAGCCGGACTTTTTGACACACGTTTTCAACTTTATGGTTGGGAAGATTTAGAACTAGGTGTCAGACTGAAAAATCTTGGTTTAAAACTCATTAAATGTCCAGAGGCTGTAGGATATCACTGGCATCCACCTTTTCGTTTAGAACAAGTTCCCCGCTTAATTGACAAAGAAATTCAGCGCGGACGCATGGGAGTTTTGTTTTATCAAAAGCACCCCACTTGGGAAGTGCGAATGATGATTCAAATGACTTGGTTGCATCGCTTACTTTGGGGAATCCTGTCACTGAATGGCATCCTCAATGAACGTACAATGGCTCCATTTTTACAATGGTTAATTAATTTAGGTAAACCCCAGTTGGCGTTAGAAATTGCCCGAATTTTTCTAAACTGGTATAATGTCAAGGGTGTCTATGAAGCGTATACCCAAATGCAAAAGCCAGCTTGATAAGAGGCGAGGGGCGCAAGCCATTGCATCGGTAAAGATGATGTAGTAATTTCCTATTTTGGATGTCGTATTTTCTCGACACTCCCAATTCCCCAATAGCTGCCACAGCTATGCTACTCTAGTATGGTTAACTAATCTCGCACATCCAGGAGTTCGGGTGTTTCCTACTTTGGGAGATACGCCTGGGTGGAGGTTTAACCCGAATAGGAGTAACAAATATGCCAGTTGTTTCATTGGCTCAAATGATGGAGTCAGGAGTTCACTTTGGGCATCAAACCCGTAGGTGGAATCCAAAGATGTCTCCGTATATTTACACCTCTCGCAACGGAGTACATATCATCGACTTGGTGCAAACTGCCCAGTTGATGGAAGAGGCTTATAGCTATATGAGGTCAGAAGCTGAAGGTGGCAAGAAATTTCTGTTTGTTGGTACCAAGCGGCAAGCAGCAGGAATTATTGCCCAAGAAGCAGCCCGTTGTGGTTCTCACTACATTAACCAGCGCTGGTTGGGTGGAATGCTCACCAACTGGACGACTATCAAAACTCGGGTAGACCGCCTGAAAGATTTGGAACGCCGGGAAGAAAACGGCGCTCTCGATTTGCTGCCCAAAAAAGAAGCTTCAATGCTGCGTCGGGAAATGGCGAAGCTTCAGAAATACTTGGGTGGCATTAAAACCATGCGCAAAGTTCCTGATGTAGTGGTGATTGTAGACCAACGGCGGGAGTATAACGCAGTGCAAGAATGCCAAAAGTTGGCAATTCCGATTGTGTCCATGCTGGATACTAACTGTGACCCGGATGTAGTAGATATTCCCATTCCGGCAAATGACGATGCCATCCGCTCGATTAAGTTAATAGTAGGCAAATTGGCGGACGCCATTTACGAAGGTCGTCACGGTCAATTGGATTCAGAAGAAGAGTACGAAGATTACGAAGGCGCTGAGGGAGACTACGACTACGACGAAAGCGAAAGCGATTACAGTGGCTTGGTGATTCCCGACGAAGAAGAGGAAGAATAATCGGTGCTTATGAGCCAGCGCGAATGATGGCTTTCCTGGAGGCGACTGGTGAGTCCAGTTGTGTGCCTCTTACGGAGATACCCGATAGCCGTAAGGCGTGGCCGTTCCCACTAGAGCGTTGCTGAGTGCCGAGTAAAATAGTAGTACTTGGTACTCTAAAGTACTACTTATTCATGAGTCCTTAGCTACAGCTAAAATCGTAAGGAACGTAGTGAGTGCTGAGTAGAAATAACTCAGCACTTATGATTCATTGCTTAGGACTTTCTTAAACCCAAGACTCTAAACTTTATTTGAGAGCGATTAAAACTGTCAGTCAAGTAGGAATTGAGGCAACATGGCGGAAATATCTGCAAAACTCGTCCAAGAGCTACGCCAGAAAACTGGTGCTGGTATGATGGACTGTAAAAAGGCGCTGAAAGAAACTGATGGTGATCAGGAAAAAGCCATCGACTGGCTGCGGCAAAAGGGCATAGCCAAAGCCGAGAAGGGAGCAGGACGTATTGCGGCAGAGGGCTTGGTAGATACATACATTCAACCCGGAGGTGAGGTTGGTGTGCTCATAGAAGTCAACTGCCAAACTGATTTTGTTGCCCGTAACGAGACTTTTAAAGCTTTAGTTCAGAGCTTGGCGAAGCAAGCGACAACCGCCCAAAGCCCTGAGGCTTTGTTGACTCAACCTTACATTGAAGATGAAAGTGTAACGGTCGAAGCTTTTATTAAGCAAACGAGCGCCCAATTGGGTGAAAATATCCAACTGCGCCGCTTCGTCAAATTTGCACTAGCAGAAGGCACACAAGGGGTAATAGACAGTTACATTCATACCGGCGGTCGAGTTGGTGTGTTAGTGGAACTCAACAGCCAAAATGATTCAGTAGCTGGTCGTCAAGAGTTTCAAACTCTGGGAAGGAACGTAGCTATGCAAGTTGCGGCTTGCCCAAATGTTGAGTATGTGAAGGTAGACGAAATTCCCGCTGAAGTTGCCCAAAGAGAAAAGGATGTTGAAATGGGGCGGGATGATTTGGCGAACAAGCCACAGAACATTAAAGAAAAGATTGTTCAGGGACGGATTGAAAAACGCTTAAAAGAACTAACTTTGCTCGATCAACCTTATATTCGTGATCAGAGTATCACAGTGGAAGAATTGATTAAGCAGACTGGCTCACAACTGGGCGAAAGCATCCAAGTTCGTCGCTTCGTTCGCTATATCCTGGGCGAGGGCATTGAGAAGCAAGAAAGCAACTTTGCTGAAGAAGTCGCTGCGCAAATCGGCAGCAAGTAATTTAGTCATTTGTCATTAGTTTTGGGCAAAAGACAAAGGACTATTTCCAAGACAGGTCAGGCAAGCCAAGCTGACCTGTTTTTCATTTACACTCAGCTTAATGTCAAATTTTAGTTCGGACTTTGGTAATAAAATTTACCATTATTTCCTGAGCGTTACTATAGATTAGAGTTCCTATCTCTGTGTAAATCCAAAATTCAACATCTAAAATCTAAAATGCTTTGGATGGTTATTTTAGAATAGAGTAGTACGTTTATACCAAAACAAGGTTCAGATGGGCAATAGCAAGAAGATATGGCGAAAGCAATTGAGCGAATTGAACGGGATATTTTAGCACTAGAAGAAGCGATACAGGCGATCGCAAAAGAACTCCAAACCGCCTATACGAATTATCTCACCGCCTTGGGGCAAACCGTACGCAAGCAGCTAATTCTGGCGACATATCACCTGTGTACCCAAGGGTATCCGGAAAGCTTTTTGAATTTGTCATTGCATCAGCGGCAACAATTGCAACAAGCCATCCGCAAGTTGGGTCAACACACAGCAGAACAGTTACAAGGTCTCATCAACCGAAGTGAACAGCAGGTAGCAGAGGAAGATGAGGAAGATGAGGAAGATGAGGAAGATGAGGAAGATGAGGAAGATGAGGAAGATGAGGAAGATGAGGGAGATGAGGAAGATGAGGGAGATGAGAAAGTAGATGAAACATCTGCCTCTACTCCCACGACTTCCCCTACTTCCCTGACTCCCACGACTTTCCTTACTTCCACGACTTCCCTGACTCCCGCTACTTCCGTTACTCCTCCCAATCCTCTGACTCCCGCTATTCCACCTATTCCTCCTAGTTCCCCTAATCCCCCGACTTCTCCTATTCCCCCCGTTCCCACTCCCGGTGCTTCCTTCTCCTTATCCCCTTTGTCCTCCTTGCCCTCTTCCCCAAACACCTCTAACCCTATAGAACTAGCAAAGTGGCAACAGAATTTAGAAAGAGCGACACAAGAAAAGCTGAAAAGAGTTTCTCATGAGGCTAATCTTGTCATACAGAAAGCAGGGATAATACCCAAAAAATTACCAGGACCGATTTTAGAAGCAGCTGCGGCTGCGGCATCAGAAGCATCTGCCGAAGTGATGCCAGGACCACCCAATCTACTAAACTTGGTTATTGAAATTGAAAATGAGCAGCAGTCAGAAGACTCCGGCTTGACACAAATTATGGCTATCAACCTGCGGCTTGGGGAAATTGAATTTGCTGACGCGATGCTCTCGTCTTATCGCAAGCAGATTCGCAGTGTCTTGCTTCAGCTCAATCGGCTAGGGCAGGAGTATCAAAAAAAACAGCGGGAACGTTCAGTTGCCCAAGCTGAAGCAGCATGGCGTGCTATTTGGTCTGATGATTAGTGTGGGACACGCTAGCCCACGAAAGATTGGAAGCTCCTTATGCGTGGAGGAAACAAAAGTTATTCTTCTTTAAATAAGCGCGAATTGATTCGTGGAGTGATTCTGAGTTCTGTGTTCTTCTCAAGAATGACTAATGACTACTGACACACCAGATTGGATACGATTGCAGAAAGCCTTGGCAATAGAAGCAGAACAAGGCTTTACTGATTTGCAGGGTAAACAATACCGCTTCAGTGAGTTTCTTACCCTGACTTTTGGCAAATTCCCCACAGGGTTGCCCAGCATTGAACGTCGCCGGTGGCAAGAACTAGCGGCTGAATTTGCTAACTATCCAAATCTGGCAGTGGAAGATAGACAACACTTAGTAGCAGAGACTCGTAGGTATCTGTACCAACTACAGCAAGCGATTGAAGGGGAAGCAGAGGGAGATGAGGGAGATAAGCGAGATAAGAAAGCAAAATCTTCTTACTCATTATCACTTCCAAAATCTCAAATTGTCGCTGAGGTGAGTCGCAGACTTGCGCCTAACCTAGACCAAAAGCTGAGTGATTTGCCAGAAATAGGCGTTAGAAAAGCTGCAAGTTTAGCACGTCTTGGTTTATACACTGTACGTGACTTACTTTTCTACTATCCCCGTGACCATATTGACTATGCTCGTCAGGTGAATATTCAGGAGTTGGTGGCGGGGGAGACAGTAACAATAGTGGCAACAGTGAAGCGGTGTAACTGCTTTACTAGTCCCAAAAACAAGAAATTAACGATTTTAGAAGTGCTGCTGCGGGACAACAACGGTCAGATCAAAATCAGCCGTTTTTTCGCTGGTACGCGCTTTAGCAGTCGTGGTTGGCAGGAAAGTTTAAAGCGTCGCTATCCAGAAGGTAGTATTGTGGCGGCGTGCGGGTTGGTGAAAGAAAGTAAATACGGCTTGACGTTGGAAGACCCAGAAGTGGAAGTTTTGGCACATCCAGGAGATACACTTGAGTCGTTGACTATCGGTAGAGTGGTGCCTATTTATGCCCTGACAGAGGGAGTTGGGGCGGATCTCGTGCGACAGGCAGTCATTGCCGCTTTGCCTTCTACTGTGCATCTCAAAGATCCACTACCTAGTGGTTTGCGAGATAAGTATAATTTGACAGAATTGAAGGAAGCAATTAATAGTATCCATTTTCCCCCAGACAGCGATCGCCTCCAAGCTGCCCGTCGCCGCCTTGTCTTCGATGAATTTTTCTACCTGCAACTTGGGTTACTCCAACGTCAGCATTATGCGCGGCAAAATCAAACCAGTGCCATTCTTGCCCCAAAAGGTGAGCTAGTAAAAAAATTCTACGAGATACTGCCGTTTCAACTCACAAACGCTCAAGCTAGAGTCCTTAACGAAATTCTCAACGACTTGCAAAAATCTGTACCGATGAACCGTCTTGTGCAAGGTGATGTCGGTTCTGGTAAAACTGTTGTTGCCGTGATTGCTATTCTTGCTGCCCTTCAGTCTGGGTATCAAGCAGCACTAATGGCTCCTACAGAAGTCTTGGCAGAACAGCATTATCGCAAGTTAGTGAGCTGGTTTAACCTCCTGCATTTACCCGTGGAATTACTGACGGGTTCCACAAAAACGGCAAAAAGACGACAAATTCATGCTCAGTTAGAGACGGGTGAATTGCCACTGTTGGTAGGGACTCATGCCTTAATTCAAGACCCCGTAAACTTTCTGCGATTGGGTTTGGTCGTAATTGATGAGCAGCACCGCTTTGGGGTAGAACAGCGGGCGCGTTTGCAGCAAAAAGGCGAGCAACCCCATGTATTAACTATGACAGCGACTCCCATTCCCCGAACTTTAGCGCTGACAATACACGGGGATTTGGATGTCAGCCAAATAGATGAGTTACCACCAGGACGGCAAAAGATTCAGACAAACGCGCTCATCAGTCAGCAACGCACCCATGCTTACGATTTGATCCGCCGGGAAATTGCCCAAGGACGGCAAGCTTATGTCGTTTTGCCGTTGGTAGAAGAATCAGAAAAGTTAGATGTGCGATCGGCAGTAGAAGAGCATAAAAAATTACAGGAAAGTATCTTTCCAGAGTTTGAAGTGGGGCTGCTTCATGGCCGCATGAGTTCAGCCGAGAAAGACGAAGCAATTAGCAAATTCCGCGATAACAAAACTCAAATTTTGGTTTCGACCACTGTTGTAGAAGTTGGTGTAGATGTCCCTAACGCAACAGTAATGCTCATTGAAAATGCGGAGCGATTTGGCTTATCTCAGTTGCACCAACTCCGGGGGCGTGTTGGTAGAGGTGCCGCTAAGTCCTACTGTTTGTTGATGAGTAGTTCCAGAAGCCCTGATGCTCAGCAAAGGCTCAAGGTTTTGGAACAGTCGCAGGACGGCTTTTTCATCTCGGAAATGGATATGCGTTTTCGCGGTCCTGGGCAAGTCTTGGGAACTCGTCAATCAGGTGTGCCAGATTTTACCTTAGCGAGTTTAGTGGAAGATGAGGAAGTGTTAATTTTGGCACGGCAAGCAGCTGAGAAAGTGATAGAGATAGATCCAACTATAGAGCGTTGGTATTTGATGAAAGAAGAGTTGAAATATCGGTATGAGCGGTTGATGGGTGGAGCAATTTTGACGTGATTGACCATGACCGCTTGTTCAAGGAACTGCTCACCACATTTTTTGTGGAGTTTTTAGAGCTATTTTTCCCCGAAGTCATTGCCTATTTAGAACCTAATTCTTTAGAATTTTTGGACAAGGAAATTTTTACCGATGTCACTGCTGGTGAGCAATATGAAGCTGATTTACTGGTGAAGGCAGGATTCAGAGAGCAAGAGTCATTTTTTCTGATTCCTATAGAAAACCAAGCTTATTCACAAGCAGATTTTGGGCGACGGATGTTTCGCTATTTTGCTCGATTGTTTGAAAAATTTGCGCTTCCTGTGTATCCAATTGTCGTTTTTTCCTTTGATACTCCACATACGCCTCAACCAAATATATATAGAGTGGAGTTTCCCGACAAGGTGGTTTTAGAACTTAACTACGCGGTACTTCAGCTAAATCGTTTAAATTGGCGGAATTTCCTCAAGCAAGAGAATCCAGTTGCCAGTGCGCTTATGGCTAAAATGAACATAGCTCCGGAGGAACGCCCTAGAGTTAAGTCGGAATGTTTGCGGCTGCTAGCAACTTTGCGACTTGATCCAGCACGGACAAAAATGATTTCTGGGTTTATCGACACTTACCTAAAGCTCAATGCTGAAGAGGAAGAGATTTTCAAAACAGAGATTGCGAAGTTTGAACCAGTTCAACAAGAGGTTGTTATGGAAATCGTTACCAGTTGGATGGAGCAAGGAATGCAAAGAGGAGAGTTGGCAGTAATCATGCGCCAACTCAATCGACGAATTAATACAGTTGAACCTGAGTTACAAGAACGCATTCGCCAACTATCGCTTGCTCAATTAGAAGATTTAGCTGAGGCGTTGTTGGATTTCTCGAATGTAGAAGATTTAATTGCTTGCCTGAATAAACAACAGGGGTAGAATCAGGGCAGTGTCTTATAATAAACTGCCACGCCTCTACCCCTGTAGTGAAAACTTGTAAAAGTTCGTTAACCTTAAGTAAACTCGATGGTATCAACAAAATTTAAAACATTCTGCTTGATCCCCTCAGCTTCTTCTTCAATAGAACCTGGTTTTTCTCCATCCAAAAAGCTGCGCTGGTGGCTGACGACATACAAAAAGTCGCCATAGATAAATGACAGAAGCCCTCGATACGCATTCAATTTAGTAGCAGTACCGTTATTTCCTGTTTTGGAAATTTTTGAACCTTCGGGCATATCAACTAACACAAAGTAAGCCCCCTCCAATGCGTCTTCCAGATATTCAGTATGTTTTATCTGAGCATCTGGCAAATTAGCAACAATTGTTTGAGGCACATACTTGTTAAGGAGAAGTGAACGCAGATATTCTTCCTGTCCTACAGAATCTATTTCCTCTACCTGTTTAGAGGAGATAGGGGAATAATCGATTCTCAACAAAGTGCCATAGTCATCAGAAAAGTTGACTAACCCTTCTTGAGTTTGAACTCTACCACCTTGCTGAACGTCCACAGGAATTAGAACTGTAAAATTACCGGAGGGTGAGTCATATACATTTGCGCTTGAGCCTTCCTGAAGTAGTGTCTCATCCTCGTCTTCTGCGAAGTCTTCATCTTCTACCTCTTCAAAGGCGGCGATCACCTCGTCTACAATTTCTTTAGCTTCTTCATCATCAATTCTCAAAGCTTCCTGGAGCTTTTTGAGCAAAGCCGTTTTGCCTTTGGGTATACGCACTTCATCTTCGTCTACAAGAACACTCACCCCCGCAGCATAAGCATCAAGCAGTAAGTCTTCTGTTAGGGCATTGTTTGCTGCGTTATATAGCGCTCCAAGTCCATCTTCCTCTGCAATGGCTATGACTTTATCAAGTGTTTCTAACAACTCGTCATCTGAGTATTCTTCAAAAACCTCGAGTCCCCAGAGGGTATCGGCTAAAAATTCTGCATCCACTTCTTCTAATGAAGAATCAGCACCAGCGGTGACAACTGCGATCGCCGCTACTGCTTCTTGTGGACTCAGTGATTGTTTTGATGTCTTACCTGAGCTAAAAATCTTGTCGTACTTGCCCATGACTGCTCCCTCCTAAATGGCTTGCTGGTAATAACACAAGTCTAGTGCCAATGGGTAGTTTACCAATCGAGCGAGTCTCCTCGGTTCTATCTTCACACAAAGCCTGTCTCCAGATGTATACTGACACGCGATCGTGAACCGAGGAGAGCAACGCTGAAACATGACTTACATAAAGTATTGGAGGTTGCAAAACCTATAGAGGAAGTGCATATCAAGCGTCAACTAACCCTTGCTGCAATTCAATATGTTGCCCCAACTCCTGATTGACACCATGCTTACTTGCAGCATACAGGAACCGCTTGGCAATGTCTTCATAAAAATTTGCATCTGTCCAGAATCCCATATGCGCTTCGATTCCCCAAGCGGCATTGTATTTCATAAGAACATTATCTACGTTTTCGTAGTAATCCAAGTGACCGCTAATCGGGTCTTGCAAATGATAGTAATTGACCCACTGAACATGATCTAGCTGGCAATCCACGGGACTTTTAGTGAAGTATAGATTTTGGCGAGCAACTTGCGCTTTTACACGGAAGGAATTGAGGTGTTCTAAAATTGAGGATCGAATGTACTGTTGCTTCTGTGCTTTCTCTTTACAGAAAAAGGCAATTTTATCTAGTGGTGAACCAAAGGTAACTAGCCCCTTAATCTTATCTAAGAATAAATTTTGACCCTTGTTTTTAGAGAGACTTGCCTCAATACAGAGAAGATTTAGGGTGTCGTAAGCAATACAGCTGCCGAGAGAATGCCCAGCTATTATGACTTGGTCGTAATTGGCTTCTTTATCCCTAACAATTGCTTTCAATAATGTTAATGATTCTGTGAGTATCTGCTCTCTAATCCTTTCGTAAGGAGATTTTACATCGGTTGTCGTGTATACAGCCACATCACCAACTAAATTAACCAGTGGCGGAGTCACTAGTGTTTTACTGAGTGTCCAAGCTGATTGCAGAAAACGACCACTGAGAAATGGACTCAATAAAAATAGAATGAGCCAAAGTAAGAGCCGCAAAACGGGGTAGATAATATGGAACAGACGCAGGAATATTGTCAGCCAACGTAAGCGAAATTTAAAGACGTTGTTGACATCCTGATTTTCCAAAATTTCATTTAATAAAGGTTTATTTTCCTCCGTGTTATAAAAATTGATTGTGCCACTGAGTGTCTGCTCTGTCCACTGCAAAATCTCAGACATACCGATTTGGTGTGATGTCTGATTTGCCCAGTAATATTCATGAATATCAATTAACCAGTCTTGTTCGGGGTCTTTTGAGGTGAAGCGAACAAAACTTTCTGTCCAAATATAGCCATTGGCTCGTCTTCGCTTAGCAACTAAGTGTTCTACTAGCACTGGTAAGTTCTGCTCTTCAAAATATTTAATAAAATTTTGGGCAGAATAATCCACAGTTTCAAAAGGGTTTTGTTCGCCGATTCCGTGGATGATAAAAAATGCAGTGCGACCTTTGAGACATCTAAGATCGATATGTTCCTGAGTCATTGTAGTTACTACTTTTGTGGACATGGCTTTGCCTTGCATAACAGTTCCGGACGATCTATCCGCCATTATTTTAGATAAATTCAGCAGATAGTCTTGTGAAAGTTATGAAACAAGGGACTTGTTGCTTTTCCTTGAAAAGCAACAAGTACCTAAATAGCTTTTTCTATAACCCGTTTAAACATAACAGGCACCGTGTTGTAAAGCCTAAACCGATATAGGTATTGCTCCAGCAATAACATACAAAATTCCGGAATAGTTGAATCCCAAAGAGTAGTTATAGATGCATTATCCTGTTGTAGTCATCCACAGTGTCATCTCTATGATGCTGGTGAATGAAAACAAGTAGGTGTATACCAATTGCAAGCGTGGATTTGACCAAGCCAAGTCTATGTTTTCGCACATTTTGGAGTGGGAAACAGACTATCACAACTAGTGAATCCAAATTTTGGATGATTTGTCAGCCCAAAACCTAAAATTTATTATCCAAAACCTAAAGATACTATAAAAGCGTTTTCGATTGGATGTGATATACCTTACATAGGGCAAGCAATATTGGTACAACCAGGGCATCAAATAGGGAGGCAAATACAGATGGTTACGGTAGCAACAAATACTTTTTCACAATCATCCTCCAAAGAGCGATCGCTTATCCTTTGGTTTAATGAGGTTGGCATTACCGACATACCCTTAGTTGGTGGCAAGAATGCATCTTTAGGCGAGATGATTCAACAACTCGTGCCCAAAGGCATCAATGTTCCGATTGGATTTGCTACCACGGCTTATGCTTATCGTTATTTCATTCAATCAGCCCTTTTAGAAGAAAAGCTGCGTGCTCTCTTTTCTGACTTAGATGTAGAAGATGTCAAAAATTTACGAGAACGAGGGAAAAAGGCGCGATCGCTCCTGATGCACACACCATTTCCCAAAGAATTAAGAGAAGCAATTGTTAAAGCATACCAAACTTTATGTGAGCGATACAACCCAGACACAGACGTCGCAGTGCGCTCGAGTGCTACCGCTGAAGACCTCCCCGATGCCAGCTTTGCCGGACAGCAAGAAACTTACCTCAACGTTACCGGTATAGAAAGTGTTTTAGCTGCCTGCCATAAATGCTTTGCTTCCCTATTTACAGACCGTGCTATTTCTTACCGCCACACTAAGGGATTTGACCACTTTAGCATTGCCCTCGCTGTTGGCGTGCAAAAAATGGTGCGCTCCGACTTAGCAACCTCTGGAGTCATGTTCTCCATTGAAACAGAAACAGGCTTTAAGGATGCTGCACTGATTAGCGCAGCATACGGTTTAGGAGAAAACGTTGTCCAGGGTTCCGTTAACCCAGACGAATACTACGTTTTTAAACCAACTCTTAAAGAAGGTTTCCGCCCAATTATCGATAAAAGATTGGGTAGCAAAGAATTGAAAATGGTCTATGACGACGGCTCCAAATTCACGAAAAACGTAATAGTTCCTGAGAGTGAAAGAGGCAAATTCGCCCTAAGCGATGACGAAACTTTACAACTAGCGCGTTGGGCGTGTTTGATTGAAGAGCATTATTCCCAAGTCCACGGAACCTATACCCCAATGGACATCGAATGGGCGAAAGACGGGATTACAAATGAATTGTTTGTTGTGCAAGCGCGCCCAGAAACAGTGCAGTCTCAAAAGACGGAAAATGTGTTGCGGACTTATCGCCTCTTGAGGAGAGATGAGAAAGCAAAATCCTCCTCATCTCCCCAACCTCTACTTACGGGACGTGCTATTGGGGAAGCCATTAGCCAAGGAAAAGCGCACCTGATTATAGATGTCCATAAAATTGATCAGTTCCAAGCAGGGGAAGTCTTGGTTACAGATAGAACCGATCCCGACTGGGAACCAATCATGAAAAGAGCAAGCGCGGTGATCACCAACCAAGGTGGACGCACCTGTCATGCGGCAATTATTGCGCGAGAATTGGGTGTACCTGCAATTGTTGGATGCGGAAACGCTACAGAAGTTTTGAAAAATGGTCAAGAAATAACAATCTCTTGCGCTGAAGGTGAAGAAGGGCGGGTTTACGCAGGGCTACTGCCTTTTGAAGTTAAAGAAGTTCCGCTAGAAAACTTACCCCGCACTCGTACCCAAATCTTAATGAATGTGGGCAATCCCCAAGAAGCACTGAGTTTGTCTGCTATTCCCAATGATGGGGTAGGTTTAGCAAGGACAGAATTTATCATCGCCAACCACATTCAAATCCATCCAATGGCGTTGATTCATTATGACCAATTAAATGATGAATTTGTTAAAGCTAAAATTGCTCAAATCACTGCACTATACGACGACAAACCCCAATATTTTGTTGATAAATTAGCTCAAGGTATTGGTAGAATTGCTGCTGCGTTTTATCCCAAACCAGTTATCGTGCGGATGTCTGATTTCAAGAGTAACGAATATGCCAACTTGTTGGGTGGCAGACAGTTTGAACCCGAAGAAGAAAATCCGATGCTTGGCTGGCGAGGGGCGGCGCGTTACTACGATGAAGGTTACAAAGCAGCTTTTGCTTTAGAGTGCAAAGCCCTTAAGCGAGTCAGAGACGAAATGGGATTGACAAATGTCATCGCCATGATTCCCTTCTGTCGCACTCCTGATGAGGGGCGTCTGGTGTTGGCAGAAATGGCAAAAAATGACTTGAAGCAGGGTGTTAATGACTTGCAAGTCTATGTGATGTGCGAGTTGCCCAACAATGTCATCATGGCTGAGGAGTTTGCCCAAGTTTTTGATGGGTTCTCGATTGGTTCTAATGACCTGACTCAACTGACACTTGGTATAGATCGAGATTCAAATTTGGTGGCGCGGTTGTTTGATGAACGCAGTGAAGGTGTCAAGCGGATGGTGAAGTTAGCAATAGAGGGTGCGAAAAAGTACAATCGTAAAATCGGTATTTGCGGGCAAGCACCCAGCGATTATCCAGAATTTGCTCAGTTCTTAGTTGAACAGGGTATTGACTCCATCAGTTTGAACCCGGATTCTGTTTTAAAGACTATGCTGGAAGTGGCAAAAGTCGAACAGCACATCTTAAGGTAAGAGCATTTTTGCCAGAGGACTATGAAACCTGCCTTAAAAGGCTACTTTTATCCAACGCTTGTCTACCCAAAGGGGGTGCTTTGGACTCACCTAATTCATGGTATCTGTTGTAAAAGTCAATGTGGTCAACATCCCTGCCTAAAGGCGAGGGGCTTCTAGCCTCAGACCGATAGGATTAGTTGACCCGACGCGCGTACCTTGCGTACTACGTTATTGGTAAGCGTTTAAGTTCCTACCTACGGATGCGTGATGCCAGTCTGTAGCTCTAGAAATCGCGGATTAAACAGGTGTACAGTCTTTATGCCAGTGTCCTCGATATAGCACCGACCAATAACATTGTCTAGGCTCACATTACCCCGAAAGGGAGGCTCTACGGAGCAACACCGTTATGCGTACAGGTGAGTCCAGTCCTGTTGGCGCAGCCTGCCCGAAGGGCTTAGGAGGGTTTCCCTCCGTAGGGAACTGGCTCTCCCGTTGGGGTGAACGATTCGAGATGGTAATTGTCAAGCTCGAAAGTACAGTACAAGAGTACACCGATTCAAGTAACCCCAAGGCGGTAATGGTTCATAAATATAAAGCCGTCCTAGAAGGACGGGGTTTCAGACCCAAATTTTCGATGAAAATAAAACCACAGATGTAGGCGTAAGCCGTGCCGTAGGCTACACAGATGCACACAGATGAATTATCTGTGCTAATCTGTGTGCATCTGTGGTTCCAAATATTGGAATATCATGTTTGCAAGAGGACTAGTGACTATTGACTCTTGACCAATGGATAAAAAATGGTTTCGGATTGGCATGGCGGGTGTGTTCTTACTATCACTCGCCTTGCGATTTTGGGGACTAGGGCGATTTAATACCTTTGTATTTGATGAAGTTTACTACGCTAAATTTGGTAATAACTATCTCACCCATACACCATTTTTTGATGGTCATCCACCACTAGGTAAATATATGATTGGGCTGGGGATTTGGATTGGCAGCCACATTCCCTTTTGGCAAGATGAGGTGAACGGGTTTACAGGTTCAGTCATGTCGCCCATCAGTTACCGTTGGATGAATGCCTTTTCTGGTTCATTTATCCCTATAATAGTCGCTGCCATTGCCTATCAAATAAGTTTCCGTCGCAGTTTTGCTTTACTTGCTGGTTTGTTTACTGCTTGTGATGGCATATTTCTCGTAGAATCTCGCTATGCCCTGATCAACCAATATATTATCATCTTTGGGCTACTAGGACAGTGGTTTTTATTATTAGCATTAGCAAAACAAAGACAACAACGCAACTTCTGGTTAATACTTTCTGGGATAGCTTTTGGTGCCTCAGCAGCTACTAAGTGGAATGGTTTATGGTTTCTGCTAGGTGTTTATCTGATCTGGATATTAGCTTGGGGAATTCGTTGGTTGCAGTCTTTTAGCTTGATTGGTGAAAAAACTCAACCTCAACTTAAACAGGAATTTCTTTCTCATCCTTCCTTTAGTAGTGATAGGAAAAAAGGCAGGAAAAAAACTTTTTCCTTATCTTCCTTAACTCTGTTTAGCTCTAGTTTTTCTAAAAAGAGAACATATAAAATTTTTCCTTATAGAGGAAGCTTCGGTACTTCCAGTAAGAACGGGCAGAGCAATCAAATATCATTGCAAAATTTAACTCAACTTAATCTTGTTCATATTATTCTTTATTTAGGTATTATCCCTTTCATCACTTACAGTTTGATTTGGATTCCACACCTACTATTAGATAGAAGATATGGATTTATAGAAATACACAGGCAAATTTTACTGTTTCATGGACGTCTTGGCGGCAATAGTCCCAAGGTGCATCCTTACTGTGCTGCTTGGTATAAATGGCCCTTGATGACTCGACCAATGGCGTATTTTTATCAAACAGCACAAAGTACTCATGAAGCGCTACCTGTGATGGGACCTCCTTTGCCTTCCGGTACCGGGAAAATCATTTATGATGTCCATGCAATGGGCAATCCCTTTTTGTGGTGGTTTGGGGCTGCAGCGCTTTTATTTTTAGTAGGAATGCTGATGTGGCAATTCGTTATTCCTTGGGTGAGGCAAAAGCGTTTTTCTCCTCCTACGATCATTTGTGTTGATACTTGGATTGCCCTGTTCTTGGTGATAAATTATGCTGCTAATTTACTACCTTGGGTGAAAGTAAACCGTTGCGTTTTTATCTACCACTACATGACGGCTGTGGTGTTTGCCTTTTTAGCGATCGCTTGGCTTGTGGATCAGTGTTTACGCAGTTATCGAATTGGACTGCGCGCCCTTGGTGTGACCATTACCTTTATGATTGTGATAGCTTTTGTTTTTTGGATGCCTATTTATTTAGGTTTACCCCTTTCACCTTTTGAATATAGACCAATGCGGATGTGGTTCAATTCTTGGATTTAGGATTTTGACCCTAAAATCAGGGTTGTCTAGTTGAGTGCAAACCCCATGCCTAGAAGGCAGGGGCTTGCACCCTTAAATTTTGGTGATACACCCCTGAATGACCAACAGTATGCTTCAGAGCGTGGAAGCGTCAAGGCGGAAAAGTTAACTCAGTGGAATCTCAACAAATGCATCAATTTCAAACAAAAAACCGTTTAATGCAAGTCTGGGAACCGGAATGAGGGTATTTGCTGGCAGTTTCTCCCCGAACAGCGCCTTGAGTTCAGATATCAACAGCGGTATTTGTTCTTCAGTTTGATTGACTATAAGTTCGGTAACCTTTGCCACATGCTCTGGACGTGCGCCGACTGAATCTAAGGCAATGCGGAGATTTACAAAAGACTGCTTCAACTGAGCAGCAAAGTCATCGGAGACAAGATTGGCGTTCTCATCGACACCATTTTGACCGGAAATATAAACTGTTCTTGACCTTGGTGGTGCTACGACTATTTGGCTGAAGCCAAGTGGAGCTGCGTTATATAACCCTGGTGGATTAACATATTCCAGCCCTTTGTTTTGTTTTGCAATAACCTCATTGTCTGAGCCAACTACAAAAGCAGCGGTCATCCCGCTACCTCCAAGCCAAAAGAGTGCGTGACGTCGCGATAGTTTATTCACCAGTGGCTGTATGGCTTTGGTAATATGTCGATTCATAAAATTCTCTCGCTTGATGCACAATGTTGAGATGCAAGGCTCTGATGCCCGATTTTACCCAGATTTTTTGTAACCCTGTCATTGCCAGTATGGTACAGGCAATTCGGTTGGTGTTGACGCGCCAAGGTAGCGCTAATATGGGGTTGCAGGCATTGTAATAGTCTTAGAATCAAGGGACATGGGCTAAAGTAGTTTCCCTTGTCGTTGTAGTAGCAACAACTCTACTACAAAAGCGCTGTTCATTTTTAGCGAAGGTATTGTTAACTTATCTCCTACTTAACAGAGCTACATATATAAAATATAAATAATCACGTATTTTTAACATTTATAGGACTTACGCATTGACAAAAAACATCATCCATGTGTACTAGGCAGCACAAGTCTTGGTGAGATTGTCCACAATGTACTCACGCACAACGAAAGTGAATAAATTTCTTTGCAATTCATACCAAT
>JAESFT010000521.1_pt1 | contig 21307 bp, 21 predicted proteins | sample 9269451 | NCBI WGS metagenome assembly JAESFT01 (sample SAMN14502557, study PRJNA617106) | algae metagenome | isolation source: Scytonema hyalinum WJT4-NPBG1 and co-occurring heterotrophs from well... | place: USA: Mojave Desert, Joshua Tree National Park, California | collected 2006-05-25
CTGATGATCGGCAGGAAGGCCGCAGGCTGAAAGGCGCCCGTGCCGGGTCGCACGACGATCATCACCCCGATCAATCCGACCGCCGCCGCAGACCAGCGCCGCCAGCCCACGGCCTCGCCGAGAAAGACGACCGAAAGCGCCATGATCAGGATCGGCGAGACGAAGAAGATTGCGGTCGCATCGGCCACAGGCAGATGAGGCAGGCTCTGGATGAACATGATCGACGAGCCGACCATGCCCAATCCTCTGAGCACCTGAAGGCCCGGCCGCTGCGAGCGCAACAGGGCAGGACCGCCCTTGATCAGCACGACCGGGATGATGACGAGCGCAAAGACGACGTAGCGCATCCAGGCCACCTCCGGGGGCGGCAAGGTCGAGGCGAGTTGCTTGGTGATGACGTCCGCGACGGAAAACACGACCGTGGAAGCGATCAGGAACAGGATGCCCCGCAGCGGAGAGGCCGGCACGCTCGGTAATAGAACCGGGGCCTCGTTCTTCCTGGCAACGGGGGCGGAGGTCATGAAGAGCTCAAAAAATGAGGCTCGCGCGGGGAGCAACGAGCCTGAGGGTCTCAAGTTGGGAGGATATGGGCTTGTATAAAAATACTGTTTAGCCGCGCAGAGAAGTGCAAAGACGGCACATATTCCATGCTTCAAGCGAATGGATAGGTTGATCGACTGGGCAACTCTTGCGCTTTAAGCATGGGGCTCTGGAAGTCGCCCCGAGCTTCGGATTGGCCTGTCGAGTCCTCCCGACCACGCAGGCATGCGGAATGGGTTCATGCAGGATCACGTGCCGGAGACACCAAGCCGTCTGGCGAGCGGGACGCCCGCCTTTCGCCGACTGAACCTGGCCCTGTTCGCCGCCGGCTTCTCGACCTTCGCCATCCTCTACTGCGTCCAGCCCCTGCTGCCGGAGTTCTCACAGGAATTCCACGTCAGCGCGGCCGTCAGCAGCCTGTCCCTGTCGTTGTCGACCGGCCTTCTGGCCGTGGCGATGCTGGTGGCGGGGTCCCTGTCGGACGTGTGGGGGCGCAAGCCCGTCATGGTGGCCTCGCTCTTCGCCTCCGCGCTCCTGACCCTTCTGTCCGCCGCCGCCCCGAACTGGACCAGCCTGCTCGTCGCCCGCATGCTGATCGGCATCACCCTGAGCGGCCTTCCGGCCGTTGCCATGGCCTATGTGAGCGAGGAAGTGGACACCAGGTCCATTGGCCTCGCCATGGGGCTGTTCATCGGCGGCAACGCGGTGGGCGGCATGGCCGGACGGATCATCAGCGGCGTGCTGACGGATCTCGGCTCCTGGCGGCTCGCCATCGGGTTGATCGGGGTCGTGGGACTGGCTTCGGCCGTGGCAGCCTGGCGAAGCCTGCCCGCCTCGACCCATTTCCAACCTCGCTCAGCCCGCCCGGCGGAGCTGCTGCGCTCCCTCGGTGAGCACCTGCGGGATCCTGGCCTGCGGGCCCTGTTCGCGGAAGCCTTCCTCCTGATGGGCGGGTTCGTGACGGTCTACAACTATCTCGGCTATCGCCTGACGGAAGCGCCCTATGCGTTAAGCCAGAGCGCCATCGGGGCGATCTTCTCCGCCTATCTGATCGGCACTGCAAGCTCCGCCTGGATCGGCGCCTTGGCCGGACGGCTGGGCCGCAGGCGGGTTCTGTGGGCGATGATCGCGATCATGCTCGCCGGCGTGGCACTCACGGTCTTCCACCATCTGGCACTCATTCTGGCCGGCATCGCTGCCGTCACCTTCGGCTTCTTCGGCGCCCATTCCATAGCCAGCAGCTGGGTCGGCAACAGAGCCCTGACCGGAAAGGCCCAGGCCTCGGCGCTTTACCTGTTCTGTTACTATGCCGGCTCAAGCGCCATCGGCACCCTGGGCGGCGTGTTCTGGACCTATGGGGGCTGGTTCGGCGTCTCGGCTCTCGTGACCTCCCTGCTGGTGGCGGCGCTCGCCCTCGCTATCTGGCTCATGACTCTCCCGCCACTAAAAGCCAACCGGGCTTCTCAGTAAGGAAGCGTTCGCCGCGAAGCAATCACGCCATAGAATATTTGAGATCAATTTGCTTTGTAAGCATATTGTAACAATATTAACATAGCTCAATTTAACAGAGCAGCTCGATACTGAGGCTATACCTGAGAAATTAACGCTGATTATATCGTCTTAATGTTGCCCTATTAGCCTCCATTTTGCAGCCCACCGATAACAATCAAGGGAATGCATTGTGGATCAACGCAAGGTCACGCTCGCGCTCGCAAGTCTTTTCATCTCCGGATCGACGATCTTCTTGTCTCCGGCCGCTCATGCGGAACCTGACACATCGTCCAGCAAGGTCATTCAGAGCGGCCGCGCTTCCTGGTACGGACCGGGCTTTCACGGCCGGCGGACGGCAAGCGGCGAAACCTTCAACACCAACGATCTCACCGCCGCCCACCGCACCCTGCCCTTCGGCACGAGGGTCCGGGTCGTGAACAAGAAGACCGGCAAGTCGGTGGTGGTTCGTATCAATGATCGTGGCCCCTACGCCCATGGCCGCGTCATCGACCTGTCAAAAGCCTCGGCGCAGGCCATCGGCATCTCCGGGGTCGGCTCCGTGGACGTGGCCCAGATGTAATTCTGGCTCTCGCGGTCCTCTGCCTTTTTCATCACGTAATTATAGTGAAACTTAACCTTTGCCGGCCGCCCTGGCAGGGATCCTCCTGCCAGGGCGGTTCATGGAACCGAGACGCCGTTCACCCGCTTTTCCCTCGTCACCCTTGTCTCGCGAGGAGGCCATTCGGAAACGCATGCAGATCGACCGGTCGCTGACTTCGATCACCACTCTCCTGACGCTGCTCGTGGCCGCGGCCCCCATGTCTATGGCGCAGACGGGACGGACCTGGATCGATCCGCCGGCCGAAGGCGGAGCAGCGCCGACGCCGGCACCCAAGCCGCAGCCCCCGGCACCTGCGAGCCCTCCGCCGCAGGCCGCGACACCGGCCGCCCCTGCTCCTGCGGCTCCGCCGGTGCAGGCGGCGCAGCCCCAGGCCCCCGTCGCCAAGCCGGACGCGCCCCCGGTCCGCCAAGCCGAGCAGCCGCCCGCAGCCGCTCCGTCGTCTCCCGCCGCGACGGCTGAGCCGCTGAAGGATCCCGATGCGGAGAAGCGCAGTGCCCGCGCTTCCGTGGCCAAGAATTTTGCCGTCGACTACCTCGAATCCTGGTCGGCCTCCAACGACGTCGCGCTCGAGGCCACGGCCGCCTTCTATGCTCCCCGCATTCTCTTCCACGGCCGCGAGGTGAGCATGCAGCGGCTGTTCGACGAGAAGCGCCGCTTCGTGCGGCGCTGGCCCGAGCGCAACTACCGTCCCCGTCAGGATGAGATCGGAAGCGTGTGCAATCCGGCCGGCGAGGTCTGCACGGTGCATGCGGTGTTCGACTTCACCGCCTCCCATCCCAAGCGGCGGCGCGTTTCCCAGGGCACCGGCGCCCTTCAGCTCATCGTCCACTTCATCGGCGACAAGCCGGTCATCGTCGCGGAACACAGCACGCTGCTCGGTCAGGAGCGCTAGCGAAATGCTTGCCCAGGAGGGTGCCTTGCATGATTGACGATTCCGTCACCTACGACACCAAGGCGGATCCGCGCCGCAACTGGGCCCGGATGCGGGACAGGATGCGCGAGACCATCCATACGGAGCTCGACAGGTTTCATCCCACCGACGACGCCCGTCGCGCGCTCGAGCTGATCATCGAATCCTCCGTACGGCCGTCCGAGGAGGATGGTGCGTTGAAGCTCACCGTCATCGATCACGAGGGCAAGCCCCGGACGATCGAGAAGGACGGGCAGAAAGCCGAGTTCACGCTGCACGATCTCCTGGACGAACTGCGCGTGAAATATCCGGTTCTGTTCCGACCGGCGAAGCCCGATGCGGCATCAGCCGCGGAGGGGGACGAACCGCCCCGGCCGCGCGAGGCGCCGAAGCGCGACTGGCTCACCCTCGATGCCGGCAAGCCGCAGCCGGCCGCCGAGCCGACCCGCCCGTCGGAGAAGCCTGCAACGGTTCCTCATGAGCAGGAGACCCGGCTGCCGAAGGCGGAATGGCCGCGCAAGACTCTCGAGACCCTCAAAGCCGCCGTCACATCCGACCGCACCTCCGCCGACCAAACGGAGGATCGATCCATCCCGGTGGCCGAAGAGCATGAGCGCAACGTCTTCGGCGACATGCGCCCGCGCTCCTGGAAACGCCCGGCCCTGGCGCTCAGCGCGGTGGCCGTCCTCGCCCTCCTGGGCGTCGGCGCCTTCCTGTTCCAGGGCGACGAGGCGGCAGCGCCTCAGGCCAGCGCCGCGGCCCCGGCGGCCGCAGCCGGGCCGATCCGCGAACCGGAGCCGGTGGCGACGGGCTCGACGGGCTCCCTGGGATCGCTACGCGGCGTGCCGGACGTGATCGATACGGCAACCCTGTCCCTGAACGGCGAAGTGGTGCGCCTGTTCGGCGTCGAATGGGCTCCCGGGGCCGGCAAGCCCGAGGACCTGACCCAGTATCTCAATGGCCGCGAAGTGGCCTGCGATCAGGTGGGCTCGAACGACGTCTACCGGTGCCAGGTGGGCGGACAGGATCTGTCCCGCGTGGTGCTGTTCAACGGCGGCGGGCGGCCCACGGACGATGCGACGCCGGAACTCAAGGCCGCGGCCGACAAGGCCCGCGAGGCGAAGATCGGCGTCTGGAGCAAGCAGCAGCCATAAGACGAGCGGCCCCTGCCTGCGCGGGCAGAGGCCACCTAGCTGATCGTCATGGAGTTAGGCGCTCGCGCCTGCAGGAGCCGGAATCTCGATCTCGATCTCGAGGGTCGAGATGTCGGAATCCCGGTTCATTTTCACCTGCACGTTGTCCTGCTCGACCATGACGTGGCGGCGGACGACGGCCAGGATCTCTTCCCTGAGCTGGGCGACGAGGTCGGGCTTACCCCCGACTATGCCGCGTTCGTGCGCCAGCAGAATCTGCAGGCGCTCCCGCGCGACGGGCGCGGAGGTGCGCCGGTTGAAGAAGCTCAAAAGGCTCATGCAGCCCTCCGTCCGAACAACTTGCCGAACAGCCCCTTCTTGTCGGTCGGGATGGTGAGTTCGACGGTTTCGCCCTTGAGCCGGCGCACAGCATCGAAATAGGCCCGACCCGGGGCGCTGGCCGGGTTGTTCAGGGTAACCGGCGAACCGACATTCGAGGCGCGCAAGACCTCTTCGCTCTCGGGGATGATGCCGATCAGCGGGATGGAGAGGATCTCCAGCACGTCCTCGACCTTGAGCATCTCACCGCGCTCGGCGCGGGTGGGATCGTAGCGGGTGAGCAGCAGGTGCTTCTCGATCCGCTCGCCCTTCTCAGCCCGCTCCGTCTTGGAATCGAGCAGGCCGATGATGCGGTCGGAGTCGCGGACCGAGGACACTTCCGGGTTCGTCACGACCACGGCGACATCCGCGTGCCGCATGGCCATGGTGGCACCGCGCTCGATGCCGGCCGGGCTGTCGCAGATGATCCAGTCGAACTTTTCGCGCAGCTCGTTGAGCACGCGCGCCACGCCTTCCTCCGTCAGGGCATCCTTGTCGCGGGTCTGCGAGGCCGGAAGCAGCGAAAGGTTCTCCATGCGCTTGTCGCGGATGAGAGCCTGGTTGAGCTTCGCATCGCCCTGCACCACGTTGATGAGATCGAACACCACGCGGCGCTCGGCTCCCATCACGAGATCCAGATTGCGCAGGCCGACGTCGAAGTCGATGACGACGACCTTGTCGCCGCCATGCGCCAGCGCCGCGCCCAGAGCTGCCGAAGACGTTGTCTTGCCAACGCCACCCTTGCCGGAAGTTACGACCAAGACTTTGGCCATTGTCGCCCTCTTTCTCTCAATCCATTGTTTTCAGGATGATCGAATCGCCATCCAGGTTCACTTGCACAGGCTGACCGAGGAACTTGCCCCCCAGATCGTCAGCGGTCTTGTAGAGGCCATCGATCGCAATCAATTCGGCTTCGAATTTCCGGCAGAAGATGCGGGCGCGGCCGTTGCCGGTGCAGCCGGCGATGGCGCGGCCGCGCAGGGTGCCATAGACGTGGATCGAGCCGCCCGCGACGATCTCCGATCCGGACGCGACGGAGCCCAGGACGGTCACGTCGCCTTCGGGATGAAGGATCGATTGTCCCGACCGCACCGAGCCTTCGATGAGAAGCGACTTTTCCGGCACGTGCGCATCCCCGAAGGGCGCGCCGGCCGCGGCGACGGCCGCGTTGGCGGCATCCGGCACGTCGATCTCGCCCGTGGGCTTGCCGCCGGCGATCGGCGGGGGCATGTCGGCATCGACGTTCTCGGGAGCCGCCCCCTCGAGGCCGATGATGCGGATGTTGCGCATCTTGAACGCGGCCAGGAGGAACTTCAGCTCGGACTTGGAAGGCTTTAACGATGAGACGTCAGCAATGATGGGCCGCCCGGTGAAGAAGCCAGGTGAGCGTTCCGACACGGCATCGAGATCTTCGAGCCAGTCCCTCAGCGGCACTTCGGGCGCGAGGACCAGGGCCATGAAGGACCTGCCACGGAAGCGAAGAGATGGACGGTTGCGAACGGCAATGGTCACGGGAGTTCAGATTCCTTTAATTCCCCATGATTTCGACCGCTTATGGTTAACGGACCGTTAAAAGTGCCGCCGGGCGCTAACAATTTTGCGAGCCGTCGCAGGTGATCGATCCGCAGGAATTCTGATGCGCAATCCGGTCAGACATCGAGGCGGATAAGAACTTCCGCTCTTTCAAGGAATATAAAGATAAAACATATCTCTTTCTGAGTATTCCCTATCACTTCTTGAGTATTATTCCAGCCTCAAAGCTCGATTGACCGTTCCGGCCATGAGCCTACCATGGGCCTTCTTTCGTTTTGTTTCATCGTTGCTTAGCGCATATTTTTATCGATAGGGACGAGCACAAAACGATCGGATCGACAAGCAGCCGCAAGGCTCATCCAGGGGAGGATGAAGAATGTCGGATCGAGTGAATACGCTGTCTCGCTTAAGCAGATTTTTTCGCCGTTTGTCCCTTCCGGCCGCGTGCGTCGCAGCTGCTCTCGCGTCCGGCACGGTCGCCGCATCGGCCCAGACGGCGCCGGCCTTCAACCCGGCCCGCGCCAACACGGGCACCCTCGGGGTGATCTCGGGCGGGGCGGACGGCACCTATATCCGCATTGCCGCCGACCTCGCCAACGTGCTCGACGGCGAGGATCTGCGCGTGCTGCCGATGATTGGGCGCGGCTCGCTGCAGAACCTGCGCGACATCATGTTCCTGCGCGGCGTCGACATCGGGATCGTGCAGATGGATGCGCGCGAGCAGCTGAAGGCCGAGAACCTCCAGAACGATGCGGTGCGGCGCCTGCGCTTCATCACCCGCCTCTACAACGAGGAGGTCCATATCATCGCCAACCGGGAGATCACCGACATCCGTCAGCTCGAAGGCAAGAAGGTGAACATCGACAAGGCCGGCAGCGGCACCAACCTGACGTCGCGGCTGATCTTCGACAAGCTCGGGATCAAGCCCGAGATGACCACCTTCGACCAGGCCTCGTCCTATGCGAAGCTCAAGTCGGGAGACATTCAGGCGGCGGTCTATGTGGCCGGACGCCCGGTCCGGGCCATCGCCGAGTTCCAGACCGACGGCCGCTTCCATCTTCTGCCGATCCCGTTCGAGGGAGAGATCGCGGAAAGCTACTTCCCCGCCCGGTTCGCGAACGCCGATTATCCGCAGCTCGTCGACAAGGAGAAAGCCGTCGAGACCCTGGCGGTGGGCAGCCTGCTCGCCGTGTTCAACTGGCCGGAAAGCTCCGATCGCTACGAGCGCGTCAAGCGCTTCGTGGATGCGTTCTTCTCCCGGTTCGATGAATTCCTGCAGCCGGGCCGACACCCGAAATGGAAGGAGGTCAATCTCGCGGCCGACGTGCCCGGCTGGGAGCGCGTGAAGCCAGCGCAAGCCTGGCTCGACCGGGCCGCCATGGCCAGCAAGCCGTCGTCCCAGGGCCAGAGCTTCGAGAGCTTCCTGAAGGGCCGCGGCATCGACGTCTCGGCCGAGCAGCGCGAGGTCCTGTTCCGGGAATTCCTCGCTTGGCAGAGCGATCGGCAAAGATCCGCCCGGCGAGTCACCCGGCAAGATTAAGAATCCAAGACAGGACCGAAGCCGAAGGCTTCACGCGAAGCCTTCGGCGACCACCGAAGGAGGTCCGACATGATTGGACACAAGACATTTGGATTAAAATCGTTCACCACGGAGTTGCTGACCACCACCTTGATCGGCGCAACGCTTCTCGGACCTGCAGCCGCACAAGGCTTACCGGACGGCAGCGTTCCGACACCGGAGGGAAGTGCTCCTCATGCGGCAGGATCCGACAATCTCCTCACTCTCCTCCCTCTTCTCCTCACCTCGCCGGATCGCAGGCGGCTTGCGGCCGATCTCGAGGCCTCCATCCGGAACGGCGACCACAAGAGGGCGGAGAACAGCCTCAACGCGGCCATCGAGGTCGGCACCCTTGCGATCGTTCTCGTCGACCACCTGAACAATCCGGACCTCGTCGCCGCCCTGCAGAGCCTCGGCATCCGGGGTGATGCGCGCCCGGCGCCGGCCGAATCCTGCCCGGCCCCTTCCGCGGTCACGCCGGTCAATCTCGCCGACATGCAGCAGGCTCTGGACCAGGAACGGTCCTTCAGCGCCACGGTCTCGCAATCCCTGACAGGCCTCATGCAGGAGCGCTCCGCCCTCGAGGCACACTTGAAGAAGGAACAGGAATCTCAGGTGCTCGCCGCATCGGAGATGCAGCAGGCCCTGCAACGGGAGCAGGATCAAAACCAGGCCGTCATCCGGGAACTGGAGGTGCGCCAGGAAGAAGTCCGCGCCCTGCGGGCCGCCATGGAGCAGGACAAGGCCTCCGCGGCCTCGAACGCGTCCGAATTGGAGGCGCTCCTGCGCCGGGAGCGGGAGCAGAGGGACAAGGTCGAGCGCCAGCTCGCCAGCGCCGAGAAGACACTGCGCGACCTGCAAGCGTCCAAGGAGGAGACGATCGCGTCCGGTGCCGCCCGTGTCGCGGAGCTGGAGAAAGCTCTGGGATGGGCCCGGGCGCGCCACGACATGCTGGCCCAGGAGCTTGTAGACACGGCAGCGGAATTGCACGCGCTCCAGGAGCCTCATCGCCCAAGCGCCACACCCGTGGTGTTCCGCCTCGCGGCAACGGGAACGGAACCTCCGCTTGCGCCGCCGCAGGAGGAGGCGCCGGCCCAGATCGCTCCCCCAGCGCCGGCCCAGGGCGTCAGGCCGCCGGTGGCGGAAACCGGGCGGGCTTTGCTGGATGTCACCGCGGCATTGCCGCCGAGACAACCGCCTTCCGTGGTGATTGCGGCCCTGCCCGACGGGATCGGCCCCCTGCCGCTCGGCACCGCAGCCGTGCCGCCGGTGAAGGCCGAACCTCCGGCCGCCGCGGAACCGGGCGGGACCGCACCTGCCGAACCCCCCAAGGCCGACGAGCGCCTGATCCTGCGGGCTGAGGAACTGTTCCGGAAGGGCGATGTGAGCGGCGCCCGCCTGCTTCTCGAGCGGGCCCTGGACGGCGGCAATGCACGCGCGGCCTTCCTGCTGGCGGAGACCTTCGATCCGAACGTGCTCTCCAGGCTGGGAGTGATGGGGATCCGAGGCGATCCCGCGAAAGCTCGGGAACTCTACGGACGAGCTCGCGCCATGGGCATGGCCAAGGCCGGAGAACGGATGGAGGCCTTGAGATAGGGATCTAGAACGGCACCCACTCTCCGCCTTCGGTAAGGGAATCGACCGCGCGCTCGAGAGCGGTGCCGGCATCGAGCAGCTGCTGGGCCGTCTGCTGGATCTGCAGGGGCGGACCGGGAAGGCTGGCCACGTGTTCGGTGAGCTCCCGAACCCGCTCGATCAGCTCGATCAGGTCGGCCGCGAGCGCAGCCCTCTCCTCGGCCTCGGCGGCAGGAGGGCGGCCTTGCTTCAGGCGCGGCACGAGAGGGATCACGTTCGACATGCGTTGAAAATCTTCTTTTGTTCTCCCGAGGGCAATGGACAGCCCGGGCGTGATCCACAGCAAACCGCTGCCTCAAGGGCCGAGACGCGTCCTCGTGGGACCCATTCGTAGCTTCAGAAGCTTGCGAGAGGCTTAATCCTGCAGCTTGACTCCAATATACTGGATAAATAATCTAACTTGATGGATAGCAGCTCCGCCCTGAACACCCACTTGGCGACGCGCCTGCGCGATCTGCGCACGGAGCGCGGCATGACCATGGACGGGCTGGCGGAACGCACGGGCGTGAGCCGCTCCATGATCTCCCTGATCGAGCGCGGCGAGAGCAGCCCGACGGCGGCCGTGCTCGACAGGCTGGCTGCGGGCTTGGGCGTGACCCTGGCGTCCCTCTTCGCCGAGAAAGACAGCCAGGGCGCCTCTCCCCTGGCGCGCCGCGCCGATCAGCGCGTCTGGCGCGATCCGGACAGCGGCTACATGCGCCGCAATCTGTCGCCGCGCGGCTTTGCCTCGCCGGTCGAACTCGTCGAGGTGGTTCTTCCCCCCGGCGCGCGGGTGGCCTACGACACGGGCCAGCGCGCCTCGCCGGTTCATCAGCAGATCTGGATCATCGAGGGCGAGATCGATCTGACCCTGGGCGAGGAGACGCATCATCTGGCGACCGGCGACTGCCTGTCCATGCGCCTCGACCGGCCGACCATCTTTCGCAACTGTGCCGACCAACCCGCCCGCTACGTGGTGGCCCTCGCCACCGACGGGCGCGCCGGGGCCGGCACCCACCGCTGAGCGACCTCATGACCACGTCGATCACCATCCGCCACCTCTCCCCGCAGGACGCCCGGGAGCAGATCGGCGCCCTGTCGGCCGTCCTGATCGATTGCGTCGAGGGCGGCGCCTCGGTCAGCTTCATGTCGCCTCTGACGCAGGAGCGGGCCGATGCCTTCTGGCGGGGCGTCGCCGAGGGCGTCGCGGCCGGCGAGCGCATCCTGCTCGTCGCCCGGGAGGACGCGGGGGGACGGATCGTCGGCACCGTTCAGGTCGTGCTCAAGCAGCCGGAGAACCAGCCGCACCGGGCCGACATCGCCAAGATGCTCGTCCACCGCGGGGCGCGAAAGCGCGGCATCGGGGCCGCCCTCATGAGGGCCGCCGAGGACGCGGCCCGGGCCGCCGGCAAGACGGTGCTCGTGCTCGACACGGTGACGGGCGGCGATGCGGAACGCCTCTATGAGCGCATCGGCTGGACAAGATCCGGCGTGATCCCGAACTATGCCCTGTGGCCGAAAGGCGGGTTCTGCGACACGACCGTGTTCTACAAGCAGATCTCCGCCGCCTGAGAGGGGGCGCTAGACATTTGGCCTAATGGGCGCAGGTCGGCCCGCCGTGCTATGGCCGGGCCTCTTCAACCCTCCTGCTTGGCATTCCCGTCAGATCACCATCATGGACCTATCCACTGCGGCGCTCCTCGCCGCCTCGGGCCTTGCGGCCGGCCTCGTCAATGCGATCGCCGGCGGCGGCACCTTCTTCACCTTCTCGGCCCTCGTGGCCGCGGGTCTCCCGCCCGTCGTCGCCAATGCGACGAGCGCCGTGGCGGTCACGCCCGCCAACCTGTCGAGCGCCTGGGCCTACCGGCGGGAGCTCGCCGCCAATGTGAAGCGCTTCGCGGCTCTGGGCATCGTCAGCCTCATCGGCGGATTGGTCGGCGCCTACATCCTCACCATCACCAACAACGACGCCTTCCGGCAGCTCGTGCCGTGGCTGTTGCTGTTCGCCACCCTGCTCTTTGCCGCAAGCCCGAAGATCGTGGCGCTCGCCCGCGCCATCGGCAAGCAGGAGGGCCATCACCCGTCGACGAAAGCATGGGCCGCGGGCCTCGCCTTCCAGACGGGCGTGGCGGTCTACGGCGGCTTCTTCGGCGCCGGCATGGGCATCGTCATGCTGGCCGCGCTGGCAATCACGGAGGGCGACGATTTCCACCTGATCAATTCCGCCAAGCACCTATGCTCGACGCTGATCCAGCTCGTGGCCGTGGTGCTGTTCATCGCAGCCGGTCTCGTGAGCTGGCCCGAGACCCTCATCGTCGGCGCAGCCTCCGTGATCGGCGGCTATCTCGGCGTCGTGTTCGGCCGCCGGCTTCCCGCCACTGTCATCCGCTGGCTCGTCATCGCGGTCGGCGCGGCCCTGACACTCTATTTCTTTATCCGCTGAATTCGATAACCATACTCGAAATAGAATGCGATCGGGCGGCTTTTCGGAAGCAGCTGCCCGATTGACGCCACAACCGTGCTCCTTCCTGCGACGTCTCGATTCTCAACGCTCGCGAAAAGGAAATGCTCGTGGCCGAATCCCAAAACCTCTCAGGACTCGACGGAACGCAATCGGTCAGCGCCCTCGGCCTGCGATGGGCTGCCTTGCGCGGCATGCTGAACTCACCGCTGATCATGGCCGACGAGCAGCGCGGGCTCCGCGACGAGCTCCTGCGCGAGCTTGCCGCCATCGAGCAGGATTTCAGAGACCTGCCATCGCGCACGACGATGGAGATCTCCGCCAAACTCGACATCGCAAAATCGGCGCTTCGGGAGCGCGTTCAGACAGGCGAGACCTGGCTGGTCGACCTGATCGAGAGCATCCAGGCCGACGTCCACGCGGTCAACCTGAAGCCGTCCGCTGTGACAGCGCCGACCACCGCGGCCAATCGCTCGCCGGCCAATCTCAGCCGGCCGCAGCAACAACGTTCCGACGAGGCTGGTGCCTCGTCGGGTTCTCCCAGCCCGGCGACCTCGACGGGTTCGGAAACGGCCACGTCTTCGGCCGCCTGATCCCCAAAGCGCGCCGCGTTCGAACGCTATCGGACGCGGCGCTGCACGGCGTGTTGTTTGCTACACGAGCCCCGGATCGATCGTGCTCCTCTTCTCCAGCCATGCGGGAACCGGCAGGTTCTTCCCGCGCAGGAAATCCGGATTGAAGAGCTTGGACTGGTAGCGTGTGCCGTAATCGCACAGCACGGTCACGATGGTATGCCCGGGCCCGAGCTCCCTGGCGAGACGAATCGCGCCCGCGACGTTGATCCCGGACGATCCGCCCAAGCACAACCCCTCATGCTCCAAAAGATCGAAGACGATCGGCACCGCCTCCTCGTCGGGGATCTGGAACGCGACGTCGATGGGAGCATCGACCAGGTTGGCCGTGATGCGGCCCTGCCCGATGCCTTCCGTGATCGACGACCCCGAAGCCTTCAGCTCGCCGGTCGTATAGTAGCTGTAGAGCGCCGCGCCCATGGGATCGGCGAGCCCGATCCGGATCTGCGGGTTGCGCTCCTTCAAGGCCATGCCGACACCGGCAAGGGTGCCGCCGGTGCCGACCGCGCAGATGAAGCCATCGACCTTTCCGTCCGTCTGCTCCCAGATCTCCGGCCCCGTCGTCTCGATATGCGCCTGCCGGTTGGCCACGTTGTCGAACTGATTGGCCCAGATCGCCCCGTTCGGCTCGGAGGCGGCGAGGCGCTCGGCCAGCCGTCCTGAGACCTTCACGTAGTTGTTGGGATTGGCGTAAGGAACGGCGGGGACTTCGATGAGCTCGGCGCCCGCGAGCCGCAGCATGTCCTTCTTCTCCTGGCTCTGCGTGTCTGGGATCACGATCACCGTTCGGAACCCGAGCGCGTTGGCGACCAGGGCCAGGCCAATGCCGGTATTGCCGGCCGTGCCTTCGACGATCACGCCGCCCGGACGCAGCGCTCCACGCTTCACCGCATCCCGGATGATGAACAAGGCAGCCCGGTCCTTGACCGACTGGCCGGGATTCATGAACTCGGCCTTGCCCAGGATGGTGCAGCCGGTGAGTTCGGAAGCACGGCGGAGCTTGATCAGCGGCGTATTGCCGATGGCGGCGGGGACGTCGGGCTGGATGGTCATGGCATCTACCTGCGGGCTGCGAGGAAACGTCAGCGGAGGGGTAATGAGGTTTAAACCCTTCGGTTCGAACATTCACCGCTAATATTTACGTTAGCGTCATGTGATTAAAAATATAAATGCAATCCTTGACGTTCTTTTTAACGAACCACATTGTAAGCATCGTTGAGGGGCCGGAGGCTCCTGCCAATCCGCAACCCGTCCACGAAAGCTCAGGAGCGATCATGTCCAGCTCTGCCGTGGCTTCGCCTCTTTCCGCCGGAAACCGTGCAAGCCTGACCATCAACGCACCGGCCTCCCTGGCCGCCGCGGCCGGCATCGTCGGCGGCGCGGCGCTGCTGGGCGCCATCGTCAATCCGCGCCAAGCCGCGCTTTACGTGCTCGGCGCCGCACTCGGGCTGGTGCTCTATCACGCCGCCTTCGGCTTCACGTCCGCTTGGCGCGTCTTCATCGCGGATCGCCGCGGCGAAGGCCTGCGGGCCCAGATGGTGATGCTGGCGATCGCCTCCATTCTGTTCTTTCCCGTCCTCGCCTCCGGCACCCTCTTCGGTCAGCCCGTGGCCGGCAACGTATCGCCGGCAGGGATCGGGGTCGTCTTCGGCGCCTTCATCTTCGGCATCGGCATGCAGATGGGCGGCGGCTGCGCCTCGGGCACGCTCTACACGGTCGGCGGCGGTTCCACGCGGATGGTGATCACGCTTGCCGCCTTCATCGCGGGCTCCGCCATCGGGGCGGCGCATCTGCACTGGTGGGTCGCGCTGCCGAGCCTGCCGGCGATCTCGATCATCAAGGCCTGGGGCCCCTGGACGGCTCTCGCCGTGCAGCTCGCCGTCTTCGCGATCATCGCCGCCATGACCGTGGTTCTCGAAAGGCGCCGCCACGGCCAGCTCATCCAGCCTGCCCCCTCCCCGCGCCATGGTCTTGCGCGTTTCACCCGCGGCCCCTGGCCCCTGGTCGCCGGTGCGATCGCTCTGGCCCTGCTGAACTTCGTGACCCTCTATCTCGCCGGGCGTCCCTGGGGCGTGACGTCGGCTTTCGCTCTCTGGGGCTCGAAGATCGCCGACGCCATCGGCTTCGATGTCACAAGCTGGCCCTATTGGTCCACACCGGCCCGCCAAGCCGAGCTCAACGGCAGCATCTTCAACGATATCACGACAGTGATGGATTTCGGCATCATCCTCGGGGCGCTTCTGGCCGCCGCTCTCGCCGGCCGCTTCGCCCCCACCTGGACGGTGCCGATGCGCTCCGCCATCGCGGCCGTCGTCGGCGGCCTGCTTCTCGGCTATGGCGCGCGCCTGGCCTATGGCTGCAACATCGGGGCCTATTTCTCAGGCATCGCGTCCGGCAGCCTGCACGGCTGGGTCTGGCTGGTGGCGGCCTTCGCGGGCAATGTCGTCGGCACGCGCCTGCGTCCGCTCTTCGGTTTGGAAGTGGAGCGCGTGAAGCTCACCGGCTGCTGACGGCAAAGGGGCCCAGTGACCTCGGGCCCCTCATCAGGCGGCAGGCTTTTCTGCCGCCGCCTCTGGCTGTTTGATTGACCGGATCAGGTTGCCGAGAGCCGTGAAATCGCTCTTGCGGGATGACGTGCGGCGCCACGCCAGCCCCACCGTGCGCATGGGCGCGTCCTCCGGAAACTCGATGAGCGCGACCCGCTGCCGGTCGACCTCGGCCTGGGCGCAGAGTTCGGGAAGCAGGGTGATGCCGTGACCGGCCGCCACCATCTGCATGATGGTTGTGAGCGAGGCGGCTCCCAGGGCCTTGCGGGCCTGCATGTTGGCGATGTGGCAGAACTGCAGGGCCTGATCCCGGAGGCAATGTCCTTCCTCCAGGAGAAGCAGGCGCTCCTGCCCGATGCGGGTGCGCAGATCGCTGTTCGCCCAGTCCTGGGCGGCCTGGCTTTGAACGGCGATCAGAAAGCGGTCGTCGAACAGCGCCATGGTCTCCACCTGCGGCTGCTGGATCGGCAGCGCGAGAAGGGCGGCATCGAGATCGCCCCTGACCAGTTCCTCGACCAGCGCCCCGGTCTGCGTCTCGCGGATCTGGAGATCAAGAGCCGGATACTGCCTGGCTACCTCGGTCAGGATCGCCGGCAGGAGATAAGGCGCGATCGACGGAATGATCCCGAGGCGAAGGGGACCGGTGAGGACGCCCTGATGCTGGCGGGCGAAATCGGAGAGTTCGCGCACCTGGTTCAGGATCGCCTCGGCCCGGGACGCGATCTCCTGACCGGCCAGCGTCACGGCAATGGCGTTTCCTCGGCGCTCGACGAGCTCCACCCCGAGCTCCCGCTCCAGGTCCTTGATCTGCATGGACAGAGCCGGCTGGGTGACGGCGCATTGATCGGCCGCCATGCCGAAATGCTTCGTACGCGCCAAAGCTTCGAAGTAACGTAACTGACGGAGTGTGACCATACGATAAGAATATCTGATCGCATTTTGTAATCAATCCAATTGGACCTTATCGGGGCGCATCGGCATCTTGCGCGCACTCAATGGGGACGACCATGACAAAAACAACGACGATGACCACGACGGCCGGGGCGCCGATCGCCGACAACCAGAACAGCCTGTCGGCAGGAGCCCGCGGCCCGCTGCTGCTCCAGGACTATCAGCTGATCGAGAAGCTCGCGCACCAGAACCGGGAGCGCATTCCCGAGCGCGTGGTTCATGCCAAGGGCTCGGCCGCCTACGGTACCCTGACGATCACCAACGACATCACGAAGTATTCCAAGGCGAAGGTCTTCTCGGAGATCGGCAAGCAGACCGAAGTCTTCCTGCGATTCTCGACCGTTGCCGGCGAGCGCGGCGCGGCCGATGCGGAGCGCGATGTGCGCGGCTTCGCCCTGAAGGTCTACACGGAAGAGGGCAACTGGGACATCGTCGGCAACAACACGCCGGTGTTCTTCGTGCGCGATCCGGTGAAGTTCCCCGACTTCATCCGCACGCAGAAGCGCCATCCCGCCACGAACCTGCGCTCGGCGACCGCCATGTGGGATTTCTGGTCGCTCAGCCCCGAGACCCTGCATCAGGTCACCATCCTGTTCTCCGACCGCGGCCTGCCGCAGGGCTACCGCTTCATGCACGGCTTCGGCTCCCACACCTACTCGTTCATCAACGAGGCCGGTGAGCGCTTCTGGGTGAAGTTCCACTTCAAATCCATGCAGGGCATCAGGACCTGGACGAACCGCGAGGCCGAGACCGTGATCGCCAAAGACCGCGAGAGCGCGCAGCGCGACCTCTACGAGGCCATCGAGGGCGGCGACTTCCCCCGCTGGAAGTTCTGCGTTCAGATCATGCCGGAGACGGATGCGGAGAAGACCTCCTACAACCCGTTCGACGTCACCAAGGTGTGGCCGCACGCCGAGTATCCGCTGATCGAAGTCGGCATCCTCGAGCTCAACCGCAACGCCCAGCACTATTTCGCCGAGGTCGAGCAATCCTCGTTCTCGCCGTCGAACATCGTGCCCGGCATCGGCTTCTCCCCGGACAAGATGCTGCAGGGCCGCATCTTCGCCTATGCGGATGCGCACCGCTATCGCGTCGGCACGCATTACGAGGCACTGCCGGTGAACCGTCCGCGCTGCCCGGTGCATCACTATCATGCCGACGGCTCGATGCTGTTCGACGTGCCCAACAGGGGCGATGCCTATTACGAGCCGAACTCCTTCAACGGCCCTGTGCAGACGCAGCGCGCCGCCGAGCCGCCGCTGAAGATCTCGGGCGATGCGGACCGCTACGATCACCGTGCCGGCAACGACGATTACAAGCAGCCCGGCGACCTGTTCCGTCTCATGACGCCGGACGAGCAGAACCGGCTCATGGACAACATCGCGGAAGCCATGCAGGGCGTGCCCGAGGCGATCGTGAAGCGCCAGATCGTGCACTTCTATCTCGCCGACAAGGCCTATGGCCTCGGCGTGGCGGACCGCATGGGCCTCAAGGGCGCCGTGATGATCCAGGCGGCGGAATAAGCAAGAACCGTAGGGGCAAACGAGCGGCTCGGGAGAAATCCCGGGCCTTTTTTGTTCTTTAGATGTCAGTTCACAATCCTCGACGTCATGGCCGGCCTTGTGCCGGCCATCTCGATCGGAAGAGCGCTGCGCTTCAAGTCGTCGAGATCACCGACACGAGGCCGGTGATGACATGGGGAGAAACCGTCAGCGCTTCAGATTGAAATTAAAGCAGCCCCTCGCCCTGCAGGAACGGATTGGTCTGACGCTCCTGGCCGATGGTGCTCATGGGGCCGTGGCCGCAGATGAAGGCGATGTCGTCGCCGAGCGGCAGCAGCTTGTCCTTGATCGAGCCGATCAGCGCCTTGCCGTCGCCGCCTGGAAGATCGACACGGCCGACGGAGCCCTGGAACAGCACGTCGCCCACGAGGGCGAAGCGCTCCTTCGTCGAGACGAGCACGACGCTGCCCGGCGAGTGACCGGGGCAATGCAGCACGTCGAGGGTGAGGTTGCCGACCGTGACCGTGTCGCCCTCGCTCAGCCAGCGATCCGGAGCGACGGCACGGGCCGGAAAACCGTAAGCCTGCCCCTGTTCGGCAAGCCGCTCCAGCAGGAAGCGATCCGCCTCGTGCGGCCCTTCGATCGGCACGCAGATTTCCTCGCGCAGCTCGGCCGCGCCGCCGGCATGGTCGATGTGGCCGTGCGTGAGAATGATCTTGTCCACGCTCACCCCGGCCTGCGCGATGGCCTGACGGATGCGGTCGAGATCCCCGCCGGGATCGATCACGGCGGCCTTCTTCGTTGTCTCGCACCAGAGCAATGTGCAGTTCTGCTGGAAGGGCGTCACGGGAATGATGGTAGCGCGAACGTCGGGCACAGCGGGTTCCTTCATGGGTTTGACCAGACATAAGTCCTGAGGCTGCGCCTGGGAAGCCGCTTCCCTTGACCTTCCATCGCCCGGCTTCACATAGTCCCGTCACCGAATCACAACGAGGATACGAGCATGGAAACCAGGGCCGCCGTGGCGTGGGAGGCTGGCAAGCCGCTCACGATCGAGACCATCCGCATCGAAGGCCCCAAGGCCGGCGAAGTGCTCGTGGAGGTAATGGCGACGGGCGTGTGCCACACCGATGCCTATACCCTCTCGGGTCTGGACTCGGAGGGCAAGTTTCCGGCGATCCTCGGCCACGAGGGCGCGGGCATCGTGCGCGAGGTCGGCTCTGGCGTGACTACGCTCAAGCCCGGCGACCACGTCATCCCGCTCTACACGCCCGAGTGCCGCAACTGTAAATCCTGCCTGTCGCGCCGCACCAATCTCTGCACCGCCATCCGTGCCACGCAGGGCCAGGGCGTCATGCCCGACGGCACCAGCCGCTTCCGCTGCGACGGCGAGACCGTATTCCACTACATGGGCTGCTCGACCTTTGCGAACTTCACCGTGCTGCCGGAGATCGCGCTCGCCAAGGTGCGCGAGGACGCCCCCTTCGATAAGATCTGCTACATCGGATGCGGTGTCACCACGGGCATCGGCGCGGTGATCTACACCGCGAAGGTGTGGCCGGGTGCGAACGTGGTGGTGTTCGGTCTCGGGGGCATCGGACTGAACGTGATCCAGGGCGCCCGCATGGTCGGCGCCGACAAGATCATCGGCGTCGACATCAATCCGGCCAAGCGCGCCATGGCCGAGAAATTCGGCATGACCGACTTCATCAACCCCAATGAGGTCGGCAACGACAAGGTGGTGCAGGCCATCGTCGACCTCACCGGCGGCGGCGCGGACTTCTCGTTCGACGCCACCGGCAACGTGAACGTGATGCGCCAGGCGCTGGAATGCTGCCACCGCGGCTGGGGCGAGAGCATCATCATCGGCGTGGCGGAAGCCGGCAAGGAAATCGCCACCCGTCCGTTCCAGCTCGTCACCGGACGCGTCTGGAAGGGCACGGCCTTCGGCGGCGCGCGTGGGCGCACGGACGTGCCTAAGATCGTCGACTGGTACATGGAGGGCAAGATCAACATCGACGACCTGATCACCCACACCATGCCGCTGGACGAGATCAACACCGCCTTCGACCTCATGCACGAGGGCAAGTCGATCCGCTCGGTCATCGTGTACTGAGCGGGAGCGGATCGTTGAGTTTCGAGACCGTCTCGCAAACGCGCTGCTTCGGCGGCACGCAGTTCGTCTACCGCCATGCCTCGCGGGAAACCGGCACGCCCATGCGCCTTGCGGTCTTCGTTCCGCCGCAGGCGAACGGGGGCAAGGTGCCGATGGTGTGGTTCCTCTCCGGGCTCACCTGCACGGAGGATAACTTCACCGTGAAGGCCGGCGCGCAGCGGGTCGCCTCGGAGCTTGGCCTGATGCTGATCGCGCCCGACACCAGCCCTCGCGGCGAGGGCGTGCCGGACGATCCGGAGGGCGCCTACGATTTCGGTCTCGGCGCCGGCTTCTACGTAGATGCGGTGCAGGAGCCCTGGAGCCGGAACTACCGCATGCGCTCCTACCTCGAGCGCGAGCTGCCGGCTCTGGTGGCCGAAAATCTGCCGGTCGATATGGGCCGTCAGGGGATCACCGGCCATTCCATGGGCGGCCACGGGGCGCTCACCCTGGCACTTCGCAACCCGGAGCGTTTCAAGGCCGTCTCAGCCTTCGCGCCCATCGCCTCGCCCATGAACTGCCCCTGGGGCGAGAAGGCCCTGTCCAACTATATCGGCCCTGACCGCGCGGCATGGCGCGACTATGATGCCTGTGCGCTCATCGACGGCGGGGCCCGCCTGCCCGACATCCTGGTGGACCAGGGCATGGCCGACGGCTTCCTGGACAGCCAGCTCAAGCCTCAGCTTCTGGAGGCGGCCTGCACCAGGGCAGGCCAACCCCTGACGCTGCGGATGCAGGAAGGCTACGACCACTCCTATTTCTTCATTGCCACCTTCATCGAGGACCACCTGCGCTGGCATGCAAAGCGCCTCGGCCTTTAGGCGTCAGCGCTTCGTGAACAGCTCCGGATGCCGGAGCTGGAGGGCCTGGACTAGGGCCAGGGTCTTCATGTCGGCAATGGCGCCGCGCTCCAGCAGGCCCATGAGCTCGTCGAGACCGATTTCCAGCACCTCGATCTCCTCGTGCTCCTCGGCGAGCCCTCCCCCCTCGCCGACCCGGTCGGCGGCCGCATAGGGCGCGAGGAACAGGTGCAGGCGCTCTGTCGTCATGCCCGGCGCCGACCAGGCGGTACCGACCGGCTCCAGCTCGCTGATGCGAATCCCCGCCTCCTCCATGGTTTCGCGCCGGGCGCAGGCCTCCGGCTCGTCCCCGTCGAGCAGGCCCGCCACGGCCTCCAGGAAGTCCGGATGGCCCTCCACATGCATGACGGGCGCGCGGAACTGCCGGATCAGGATGACCCTGCGGGCTTCCGGATCGTAGGGGAGCACCGCGGCGGCATCG
>JAESFT010000522.1_pt1 | contig 21305 bp, 18 predicted proteins | sample 9269451 | NCBI WGS metagenome assembly JAESFT01 (sample SAMN14502557, study PRJNA617106) | algae metagenome | isolation source: Scytonema hyalinum WJT4-NPBG1 and co-occurring heterotrophs from well... | place: USA: Mojave Desert, Joshua Tree National Park, California | collected 2006-05-25
ACGTGTACTGGTTCCGCTACGACTGGTTCCAGCGCCCCGATTTGAAGGAGAAGTTCAAGGCCAAGTACGGCTATGATCTTGGCGTGCCGGTGAACTGGTCCGCCTATGAGGACATCGCCGAGTTCTTCACTAACGACGTGAAGGAAGTCGACGGTGTCAAGGTCTATGGCCACATGGATTACGGCCGCAAGGATCCGTCGTTGGGATGGCGCTTCACCGACGCTTGGCTCTCCATGGCCGGCAACGGCGACAAGGGTATCCCGAACGGGCTGCCGGTCGACGAATGGGGTATCCGGATGGAGGGCTGCCGTCCGGTCGGCTCCTCCGTCGAACGCGGCGGCGACACCAACGGGCCGGCAGCCGTCTACGCCATCACCAAGTATCTCGACTGGATGAAGAAATATGCCCCGCCTCAAGCACAGGGCATGAACTTCTCCGAGTCGGGTCCGGTGCCGGCGCAGGGCAATATCGCCCAGCAGATCTTCTGGTACACGGCCTTCACTGCCGACATGGTGAAGCCCGGCCTCCCCGTGGTGAATGCGGATGGCACGCCGAAATGGCGCATGGCGCCCTCGCCCCACGGCTCGTACTGGAAAGAGGGCATGAAGCTCGGATATCAGGACGCGGGTTCGTGGACATTGTTGAAGTCCACTCCTGTTGATCGCCGAAAAGCCGCTTGGCTTTATGCACAGTTCGTCACCTCCAAGACGGTCTCGCTGAAGAAGAGCCATGTAGGCCTCACCTTCATCCGCGAGAGCGACATCTGGCATCAGTCGATGACGGATCGCGCACCAAAGCTCGGCGGCCTCGTCGAGTTCTACCGCTCGCCGGCCCGCGTCCAGTGGACCCCGACCGGCAACAACGTGCCGGATTATCCGAAGCTCGCGCAGCTCTGGTGGCAGAACATCGGCGACGCGGCCTCCGGTGCCAAGACGCCGCAAGAAGCCATGACTTCGCTCGCCAACGCACAGGACGAGGTGCTCGGCCGCCTCGAGCGCGCCAATGTGCAGGGCGAGTGCGGCCCGAAGCTGAACCCCAAGACCTCCGCCGAGGAATGGTTCAAGAAGGCAGAAGCCGCCGGCACGATCGCGCCCCAGCGCAAGCTGGCAAACGAAAAGCCAAAGGGTGAGACGGTGGATTACGACACGCTCATCAAGAGCTGGCCCGCTTCTCCCCCGAAGCGCAGCTGACGAAGCCCGGCCCCGCCCGCAAGGCGGGGCTTTTTCATGTGAGGCGGTACGTCCCACCTAGCCGCCCGGTCAGTATCGACAAAGAGCGTTTACCAGCAGAATCGCCTGGACGCTGACCGAAGAGGTTTGTCATGCCAGATCTACCTGCCGGATTTTCTCTCGATACGGTGTCAAGCCGCGCTGCCGATCTCCTCGATGGAGTCGCACCGCGGCTCGTGACGGTCTACGGTCGCAGGCGCGGAACGGCGAGCGGCTTCCTCTGGCGCCCTGGGCTCGTGATCACGGCTGAGGAAGCCCTGGAGGCCGATGAAGACGTGGCGGTTGCGCGCCCTGATGGAGGCCAAGTGACGGCAAGTCTCATCGGCCGCGACCCGAGTACGGACATTGCCCTCCTCCGCATCGAGGAGCAGCCTCTGGCGGACATTGAGCTCAGTCCGGCGGATGACCTGCGAGCAGGTCATCTCGTCCTTACTGCAGGGCGGCAGCCGGAGGGTCTGACCGCTGCCCTCGGGATCGTCGCCCTTGCAGCCGGCCCCTGGAGGAGCTTGCGCGGTGGCGTGATCGACCGGAGGATTCATCTGGATGTCCGGCTCGATTTCCAGTCGGAAGGTGGCGTCGCCCTCGATACGAACGGGCGTATTTTGGGCATGACGGTGCTCGGCCCCCGAGGTCGCGTTCTCGTCATCCCGTCGGAAACCATCGGGAGAGTGGCTCCACAGCTCCTGGAGAAGGGCCGTGTCGCTCGCGGTTATCTGGGACTCGGTCTCCAGCCGGTCCGCATCGACAGGGCCGCAGCCGATGCGGCAGGGCTCGCGGAGCCGCGCGGTTTGATCGTGATCAGCGTGGATCAGGATGGTCCGGGACAGAAGGCCGGCATTCGCCAGGGCGACATCCTCGTCCGCTGGAACGCCGACGCCGTTCCCTCGGTGCGCCATGTTTACAGGCTTCTTGGACCTGAGAGCGTTGACCAAGCCGTCGATCTAGGAATTGTGAGGGCGGGTGAGCATATGACTCTTACCGTTGAGATCTGGGAGCGCCCCAAACCTCAATAGCAAACGGGTTCTGATTGGGTTGAGACCTTGCGCAAGGTAGCTCTTCACATCGACGATGCGAGCCTGCTCGACCGCATCGCCACGACGCTGGCCGAAGAGGCTGGTAGCGATACCCTGCACCCGGACGATCCTGAACTCGTGATCACGGATCACCCGCCGTTCTCCCGGAAAGTCCCGACGATCATCTTGAGCGACGGCCTGAACGGACCCGAGGCACTCAAGATCGGAGCAAGCGGGATCCTTCCTCGCAATGTCGCCGCCTCGGATCTTCTGCTGGCTATGGAGGCCGTCACCCGCGGCTTCGCTATCATGCCGCGCAGCGCTGGCGGGACCGGCCGGGATCCGGCTCCGCCCGATTCATCCGATCAGCCGCGAGACAATATGCTCACCGCGCGGGAACTCGAAGTCCTGCGCCTGCTCGCAGAAGGCGCCTCGAACAAGCTCATTGCGCGCCGGCTCGGGATCTCATTTCATACCGCAAAATTCCACGTCGCATCCATCGCGGCGAAACTTGATGCCACCGGACGAACGGATGCGGTCGCACAGGCCGTCCGACTCGGGCTCATCCTGCTGTGACGGAACTCTTGGTTCCTGGGTTATCCATCACCATATGATGTGAAATAGCGTTATCTCTGGAGAGCTCCATGCTCGATCGCACTCCAACCTTTCTCCTCGATATTGACAATTCCACATCTCCCTCGCAGCGACCCACGGCGGTTCCCGATGACGATTCGCTGCTCGATTCCTACTCCCATGCCGTGACAGGCGTCGTGGACCGCATCGGTCCCGCGGTGGTGCGAGTCGAGCCGCAGGTTTCGGGACGTGCGGCTGGAATGGGTTCCGGCGTCATCATCTCGCCCGATGGGCTCCTGCTCACCAACAGCCACGTGATGCAGGGCGCACGGGATGCAAAGCTTACCGGCTCCGACGGCCGCACTATCGAGGCGCGGGTGATCGGCGATGATCCGGACACCGACCTCGCCCTGCTGCGAGCCAGCGGCGACCACCTTCCCTTCGCGACCTTGGGCAACTCCAAGCGGCTGAAACGCGGGCAGATCGCGATCGCCATCGGCAATCCGCTCGGGTTCGAATCGACCGTCACGGCCGGTGTGGTCTCCGCTCTCGGGCGGAGCCTGAGGGCAAAATCGGGGCGGCTCATCGACGACGTGATCCAGACGGATGCAGCCCTGAACCCGGGTAACTCCGGCGGTCCTTTGGTCGCAACCTCCGGCGAGGTGATCGGCATCAATACCGCTGTCATTATGGGCGCGCAGGGCATCTGCTTCGCCGTCGCGAGCAATACGGCGAACTTCGTCGTGTCGGAACTGATCCGTCACGGGCGCGTCCGCCGGGCCTCGATCGGCATTGCGGGACAGACGGTGCCCCTGCCGCGGCGGGTCAGCTATGCCGCCGGCCTGAACGGGAAATTCGGCGTTGTGATCGCGGCCGTGGAACCAGGCAGCCCCGCAGATCAGGCGCAGCTCGAACAGGGCGACGTCATTCTCTCTCTCGACGGCGAGCCCGTTGGTGGCGTTGACGATCTTGTGCGCCTGCTGAACGGCGAGAGGATCGGGCGCTTCGTCGAGCTTGTGCTTCTGAAGAACGGCGAGATGCGCACCGTGACGATCATGCCAGTCGAGCGTAAGACGAGTGCCGCTCGTGCCGAGTGAGATCAGGGTGGGGAATCTCGATCGAGGCTGATGGTGCGATGTCTCAACAATGAGACTCCGTCTCACCGTTCGACTGCCTGTCGATATTCTCCTCCTCCATTCTTGAAGGATCGAGCGTGAACAGCTCCTGAGGTCGGGCGACGCCTCGCAGCGCATAGCGGCCGACCGACACGAGGCTATCGCGACCGTCCTTCGGAGCAGCTGAGAAGAAGGCCGACGACACGAGCACGTCGCGCTCGACGGAACGGCACAAGGCACCGATCCGGCTTACCTCGTTTACGGCCGGTCCCACCACGGTGAAATCGAGGCGATCCTGGCTGCCGATATTACCGTAAAAGACCTCGCCGATATGAAGGCCGAGATATGCGCTCGTGACTGGCAGATTGCATGACAGGCGCTCCTGGTTCAGCGCCCGTATTCGTGTTCGCATCAGCCGCTCGGCCTTGAGCGCGCACCGGCAGGCCTCGCTTGGGTCCTCTTCCTTGAAGATCGCGAGTGCTCCGTCCCCGATCAGCTTCAGCACGTCGCCTCCCGCTTCGTAGATCGACGAGATGATCGCTTCCGCATAGTCATTCAGAAACGGAATGATCTGCTCGGGTTCCGCTGTTTCGGTAATATGAGTGAAGCCGTGCAGATCACTGAACCACAGGACCGCTTGAATCCGATCGGTCAAGCCGCGGGCGATTTGCCCATCGAGGACCAAGCGTCCCGCATCGCGACCGAGATAGGTCTCGACAAGCGTCTTGGCGATGCGCGCGAGCGAGGCGCATTTCAAGGCTAGCATCAGAGGCGATGCCAACTCGCGCAGGAGTGCGATTTCCTCATCGCTGAAGCCGGCAGGCGCGTCCGACATCCAGGACGAATAGAACGAATCCATTTCGCCTATGGCGCCCTCCGCCTCGAAACGATGGATCAGAACCAGATAGTCCGTCTGCCCCTCCGCGCGCAGGTCCGTGAGTATGGAGAAATCCTCGGGATGGCCGGGGCCGATCCGGCGCCGAAGGAAGTCCTCTCCGCTGAGCAGGAGGTGATAATAGGTGCTCCGGCGCCAGTTCTCGGCGGCCTGCCCTTCCACGTTGGTGCGACCGTACTCGACCATCGGTTCGAGGCTCTCTTGGTCGTCGCGACGCCAGCGGAAGACCCGCCCCTCATGGATCGGATGCAGCGTGTCGATGACGATGTTTACCCGCGAAACAGGCAAGCCTCCTGCAATCAGGCGATCACAGAAACCATGCAGGAGTTTCAGTTCCGACAGACCGGTCAATCCGGCCTCGGTGACCCATTTCGCGATGCTTGCTGCGTCCATAGGGTTCCCTTTGCGACGATTCTGCCAGCCATCCATGGCAGCGGCCCGGGCGGCTCGTCAAAGCTCAACGTCGATGACGTGATGTGCCAACCTCCGCCTACTCGGCGGGCGAAGGGTGAGCTCCCGCGGCCGCGGACTTCTTCGAAACCCGGCGCTTGACCATCCGCAGGACGACGAGCCGCACGGCCACGTAGAAGACCGGCGTCAGGAACAGACCGAATACGGTGACGCCGAGCATACCAGCGAACACGGCCGTACCGAGGGCCTGACGCATCTCGGCTCCGGGCCCGGTCGCGATGGCAAGCGGCAGCACGCCGAGAATGAAGGCGAAAGCGGTCATCAGGATTGGACGCAAGCGCAGCCGACAGGCTTCGATGACCGCTTCTACCGGCGTCTTGCCGTCGAATTCCGCCTGCCGTGCAAACTCAACGATCAGGATGGCATTCTTTGCGGCGAGGCCGACAAGAACCACGAGGCCGATCTGCGTCAGGATATTGTTATCCTGTCCGCGAATCATTACGCCGATCAACGCGGAGAGCACGCTCATCGGCACGATCAGGATGATGGCGATGGGCAGAGACCAGCTCTCGTATTGAGCCGCCAGCACGAGGAACACGAACAGTACCGACAAGGCGAAGATGAACACCGCCGTGTTTCCGGTCTGCCGCTCCTGAAACGCCAGTTCCGTCCACTCGAAACCCATGCCGGACGAGAGATTCTGCCGGACCAGTGTCTCCATGGCATCAAGTGCATCACCCGAGGAGACCCCTGGTGCCGCGTCGCCCTGCAGAGCCACCGACGTGAACATGTTGTAGCGCTGGATCAGGTCAGGCCCCGACACCTCCCGCATCTCGACGAGCGTGCCGAGAGGCACGAGCGCGCCCGTCGAGGAGCGAACCCGCAGCCGGTTGATATCCTCCTGGTCGATCCGGAAGCGCTGGTCAGCCTGAGCGCGAACCTGATAAACCCTGCCGAATGCATTGAAGTCGTTGACGTAGGCTGTGCCGAGATTGATGCGGAGCGTCTCGAAGATGTTCGGGATCGGCACGTTCAGAATGCTCGCCTTTTGCCGGTCTATCTCCAGATAAACCTGGGGCGAATTGGCCGAGAAGGTCGTGAAGACGCCGGCGAGATTCGGGTTCTGCCGTGCCTGTCCCATCAACTGGTAGGCTGTTGCGAGAACCCCGCGTACGTCGTCGCCGGTCCGGTTCTGGATCTGGACTTTGAACCCGCCTGAATTGCCGAGGCCGCGCACAGGCGGCGGCGGGATGGCGATGATGAAGGCTTCTTCGATCTGCTGCATGCGGGCAAAGAGATCGCCGATGATCTTGGTCCCGGAATCTCCTGCCTCGATGCGCTCGTCGAAGGGCTTGAATGCGGCAAAGATCGCCGCAGCGTTGGTCGCATTGGTGAAAGTGGCGCCGGAAAAGCCCGCGAAGGCGACGGCGTTCTGCACGCCTGGCGTTTCCTGGATGATCTTGGAAGCCCTTTGGACCACTGCATCGGTTCGCGACAGGGATGAACCGTCCGGCAGCTGGATCACGACGATGGCATACCCCTGGTCCAGCATAGGAATGAACCCGCGCGGCACGTGATTGGCGATCCATACGGTTCCGGCCAGGAGACCAACGTAAATCGGCAGCACGATCAACTTATGCCGTGCCAGAGTTCCAACCGCTCGGGCATAGCCGTTGGACGTGGAATCGAAACCCCGATTGAAGCCGTTGGCCAATGTCCGTCCAAATCGAGAAATCGGATTCCTGGAATGCTCATGATTGTGCGGCTTCAGAAGGAAAGCCGCGAGAGCCGGCGACAGCGTCAGGGAGTTGAAGGCCGAGATGACGGTCGACACCGCAATCGTCAAGGCAAATTGCCGGTAGAACTGGCCGGTAATGCCGGGGATGAAGGCTGTCGGTACGAAGACGGCCACAAGAACGAGCGCGATGGCCACGAGCGCCGTGCCCACCTCGTCCATGGTCGTGTGGGCGGCATCCCGCGGCGACATGCCGAGCGCAATGTTGCGTTCCACGTTCTCCACCACCACGATGGCATCGTCGACCACGATGCCGATCGCGAGCACCATGCCGAACAGGGTCAACGTGTTGATCGAAAACCCGAGGGCCGCCATGAAGGCGAAGGTGCCGATCAGCGAGACCGGAATCGCCACGATGGGGATGATTGCCGTGCGCCAGCTCTGCAGGAATACGAACACCACGATCACGACGAGCGCCGTGGCCTCAAACAGGGTCTTGTAGACCTCGTTCACGCTTTCGGCGATGAATTCCGTGGGATTGTAAACGATCTCATAGCCGATTCCTGGCGGGAAATTGCTTTTGAGCTCCTCCATAGTCCGGATAATTTGTTCCGACGCTGCGAGTGCATTGGTGCCGGGCCGCTGGAAAATACCAAGGGCAACGGCAGGATTGCCATTGAGATAGGAATTCGTCACGTAATCCTGAGCGCCGAGCTCGATGCGCGCCACATCCTGCAGCCGCACGAGACGCCCCTGTGGTGTAGCCTGGACGATGATCTGCCGGAACTGACGCGGATCCTCGAACCGCCCCTGTGTCGTCACTGTCAGCTGGAACGCCGCATCCGTCGGTGTCGGCTCCTGGCCCAGGGCGCCACCTGAGACCTGGACGTTCTGCTCCTGAATCGCACGCACCACCTCGCTCGAGGTCAGGCCGTAGGAGGCGAGCTTCTCCGGGTCGAGCCAAATACGCAGGGAGTACTGCCGCTCGCCGAAGATGATGAGATCGCCAACGCCATCGAGCCGCAGCAGGATGTCCCGCACGTAGTTGCGGGCATAGTTCGAAACGTACAGCTGATCGTAGGATCGATCCGGGGAGAGCATGTGCACGACCATCATCAGGTCGGGCGAGCTCTTGAGCGTCGTCACGCCGAGACGCCGCACCTCCTCCGGAAGGCGCGGCGTCGCGATAGCGACCCGGTTCTGAACGAGCACCTGTGCCTTGTCGAGATCGGTACCGAGCTTGAACGTGATGGTCAGCGCCATGGCGCCATCGCCGGTGGAGTAGGAGGACATGTACAGCATGTCCTCGACGCCGTTGATCTGCTGCTCCAGCGGCGTAGCAACGGTCGCCGCGACCGTCTGTGCATCGGCTCCCGGATAGCTTGCCCTGACGACGACGGTGGGCGGCGCGATTTCCGGATACTGAGCGACCGGCAGAGTGGTGTATGCGATCCCGCCGATGATCAGGAAGAGTGCCGATAGAACCGTCGCGAAGATGGGACGGTCGACGAAGAAATGGGCAAAGCGCATCGATGCGCCCTCCTCGCGTGAAATCAGCTGCCGTTTCGTTCCCGCACGGGCGGAAGCGTTGTCATTTGCGGTGTGACTGGTGCTCCGGGCCGGACCCGGACGAGGCCATTCACGACCACCGTCTCGTTGCCGGTCAGTCCGTCTCGGATGACCCTGTAGCCGTCGATTCGCGGACCGATGCGCACAGGCTTGAGATTGACGATGTTGTTCTCGCCCACCACGTAGACGACCCGTCGATCCTGATCGCTGCCAATGGCTTCATCGGGGAGAAGAATACCCTGATAGGGATCCGAGGCGCCGATCGTCACACGGCCAAAGAGCCCGGGAGTCAGAAACAGGTCCTTGTTCTCGAACACGGCACGCAGACGGATCGTACCACTGGCCGCATCGAGCCGGTTATCCACGAAGTCAAGCAGTCCCTTGCGCTGTCCGAGACGCTCGTCCGTCAGGGTGAGCAGAACTTCATTCGTCTCGCCGTTAGCGGAAGTTTTGGTTCCACCTTTGGCTTGGCGCGAATAGGCGAGATAGGAGCGTTCGTCGACGTCGAAGTAAAATTGGATCGGGTCGAGCGAGAGAACATTCGTCAGGATTGTCTCGTTGGCATTGATCAGGTTGCCTTCCGAGACGAGCTTGCGCGAGATGCGCCCTGAAAGAGGCGACCTGATCTGCGTAAACTCCACGTCGAGCTGTGCCTGCCGCAGGGCCGCCTGAGCGCGATCCAACTCGGCCTTGGCGGTCAGGAATGCCTGCCGTCGCTGGTCGTAGAGCTGGTCGGTGATGTTGCCGGTCCGACGGAGCTGCTCGGCGCGGTCGAGGTCGCTCTGCGCAAATTCGAGGCGAACCTGCGAGGATGTGACGGCCGATTGGGCTTGCTCAAGGGCATTGCGATAGGGCCGCGGATCGATAGTGAAGAGGAGGTCCCCCGCCTTGACGAAGGTGCCGTCCTGGAAATGGACCTTGTCGAGATAGCCCGATACTCGCGCTCTGACGTCGACCTGATCGAGGGCCTCGAAGCGCCCGATGAAGTCGGTTCGCTCGACGATATCCTTAACGACGGGCTTCGCGACAGTTACCGGCGGCGGTGGCGCAGGACTGCCCTGCGCCAAGGCTAGGCTTGCCGATGCAATCCACGAGAACAGAACACTAAAAACGAACATGGACCGAGGAAAGCGCATGCGTAACCTCCTGATCGGCATCACCAACGCAGCACCATACTTACAAATTTCAGCTTGTAGCCCCGTGCGCAGAGACACGCGGAAGAGCTTTCATTGTTGCGATGCAATACTACGCATTGCTGAGCTTCTGACAAGATACGCAACATTGAAACACGAAAAACACGAGACGTGTCGGAATCCGTCGAGGCGATGACATGTTCATGAGTTTCATTTGAGCGGGCACCACCGCATTATGATGGGACGCCACCCGTCAGTGAACACCTAGCCGGTTGGCTAGGTGTTCAGGTGTAAGCGTCGCGTAGATCGAGGGTGCTTTTCCGTCCGATGAATTCGTAGTTTTCGGCAAGCCACGTGCGGGCAGCATTCCTGCCGAGATCCTTCAGTTGCTTGAAGAAGCCCCATTGGGCGCTGAGCCTGGACGCAGCCGTGAACTCGTCGAGGTTCTCCCCACCATGGATACGATGCATGAAGACCCGCTTGTAGTCCTTGGTCGACAGCTTGCCCTCGTCGATGAGCCGTGTCACGAACTCGATGGATCTGAACTGCTGCAGCAGGTTGGCATTGAAGGTGATCTCGGTCAGTCGATTCTGAATTTCCTGCACTGTCCGCGGCGTCGAGCGGCGCTCGATTGGGTTGATCTGGACGAGCAGGATATCGTCCGACTGCGTTTCGTAGAAAAGAGGGAAAAGCGCCGGATTACCGGTATAGCCACCGTCCCAGTAAGGCTCTCCATCGATTTCAACTGCCCTGAAGAGCATCGGCAGGCAGGCCGAAGCGAGGACGTGGTCCACGGTCAACTCGGGTCCCGTGAAGATCCGAATCTTACCGGACCAGACATTGGTCGCCGCAATGAACAACCTTGCGTCCTTGCAGCCCCTCACCCGCTCGAAATCGATCAGGCTGTTGAGGGCATCGCGCAGGGGGTTGATGTCGAGCGGGTTGAGATCATATGGGCTCGCAACCCGGGACCATGCGTCGAACCAGAGATGTGAAGATCCATTCATGCTCCAATAGCTCAACAGACGATCGAACAGGGATCGCTGAAGCGGCGAGAGCACACCGTCGAGGCTTACCCGTTTCCAGAATTTGCGGAGTTGCTCGCGCGCGCCGTCGCGACCGCCTTCGAGCCAGCCCTCGAAGAGAACGACCGCGTTCATAGATCCAGCACTCGCGCCCGTAATCGCCTCAATGGTGAGACGCCCGTCCTCGAGGAGGTAATCGAGCACGCCCCAGGTGAAGGCGCCATGGGCCCCTCCACCCTGGAGTGCCAGCGACACCATTTTTTCGGCATTGGGACATTTCAGCCCTCGCACAGAGTTTTCACGGCGTTCCGCTCGACCAGTCATTCCGCGCTCCCGTTGTCGCCTGGAAGAATACCACGACGAAAGCTCGGGCACGCAAGTGGTAACGTTGCAATCCGAAGACGGCGGGGATCGCGATTATTCGATCCTTCGAGCGTTTCGTTTAAGCTTGGCATTCCGCGGAGGGCACGTTTTACTGGTGATGGAGGACGAGGACTGTCGTCGATGAGCCAATATTTCACCGATCTGATCACCCTGTGGGTCGTGATCGACCCGATCGGGACGCTCCCAGTGTTTCTGGCCGTCACAGCAGGCATGGGAGTTCGGGAAGCGCGGCGAACGGCAGTACGGGCAACGGTGGCCTCCTTCATCGTCCTCCTGTTTTTCGTCGTGGCAGGTCAGGCTCTGCTTCAGGCCATGGAAATCGACCTCGACGCCTTTCAGATTGCCGGCAGCATCGTTCTTTTCCTGTTCGCACTGACGATGATCTTTGGAGAGCCAAAGGCCCAGTCCGAGGAGAAGGAGATTGCAACGTCGGATGTCGACCGATCGATCTATCCCTTGGCCATCCCCTCCATCGCAAGTCCGGGCGCCATGCTGGCCGTTGTCTCACTCACGGACAACACCAAGTTCAGCATCTCACAACAGGCGGAGACCGTCGCTCAAATGGCGTTCGTCCTGCTCATCACCCTGGTGCTAATGCTGATGGCCGCCCGAATCATCAAGATCATCGGCGACGCAGGTGCCAGCGTCATCAGCCGGGTCATGGGGCTTATTCTCGCCAGCGTGGCTGTGAACGGCATCGTCCTCGGTATCAAGCAGGCGTTTAACCTCACGCCCTAGTCGGTGGATGCAGGCTGATTTGCCCTGAAATAATGTACGGTCACCAAAATCATCGCACGGCTCCAACCAATGGTCCGTGCTTCAGGCCCCCCGTCCTTGTTGGAGAGACCGGATCCACCGTTATTGGGCTTGCGCCAGGGTGTCGCGTTCCCAGGCGATGGCTCGGGCATCATCTTCAGCCGCAATGTCACACCCTGCGGAGATCTGACGTGGCTGTTCGGCTACCCCAAAGCTTCTCACCTGGCCTCCAACCGGAAGCTGGCTGGAGCGTGCTTGATTACGAGTTCCGAGAGCAAAAAGCGCAGACGCTGGGAACCTTGAGCGGCCAAGTCGAGCAGGCTCTTGCAGCATTGCGGGCCTTCGACGCTGGGGTGGAAGGACCAGATCGAGACAAGCGCCGTCGTGCCTTGCTGGACGAGGCCGCAGACCGGGTTTGGGCCTTCATGATTCAGCGGGAGGTGTGCGGGTTCCGGAACTGGGAGGCTGTCGTGAAGGATTATGGCATTTCGCGTGAGGTCTTGAGCCGGGTTGGGCAAGTCAGACGCAAGGTGGAGTAGAGCCTTGGTCGTCATGGATCCCGGCCAGCGCCGCACCGCTCTTGGCTCGCCATGTAGTCAGAGGCCCGGTGGCAACTCGTCCAATGCCAGATGTGTCTGGGATGCAAGGCGAATGGGTGCATTGACGGCGCCGTAGCCCTGATAGTTGCGCCGCTCAACAATCTCGAAGAAGAAGCCGCCCGCAAGTGTTCGGGTGTAAACCTGAAAATACTCGGCCGGTCCCTCCCGATCGTAAAGGATGCTGCCGGATCGCAGACGCTTCACATCCTCTGCGGAGAGATCCGTCCGCACCTCGAGATCATCGTAGTAGTTTTCCGGAATCGGCAGAAGACCCACCCCATCGGCTTTGAGGCGCTCGACGGTTGCGAAGATATCGTCGGTCGCAAGCGCGACGTGCTGGACGCCGGACCCGAAGAGTTCGTTCAAGAACCGCGACGACAATGTCCGCTGGCTCTGAGAAGAATTAAGAATCAGGCGAAGCGAGCCGTCACGGGACTCTATTGCCTGGCTCTGAACCACGCCGCCTGGATCGATCACGGTCTGAACGGGCGTTTTGCGTACATCGAGAAGCGATGCATAGAACAGGAGCCATGTGAGCATCTCCTCATAATGCATCGACTGAGAAACATGGTCGACGGATCTCAGGCCAACTCCGGTGAAGTCGCCTGCCTCGGCAGGCTGGAAGTCGACGTCCCAAAGGCGGTCCAGCCCGGTCTTGCGATCCACGAAATACAAAATGCTTCCACCAAGGCCGCGAACCGCCGGGATGTTCATCTCTCCGGGCCCGACCGGCTGCTGGAAGGGCTGATCCAGGAGCGTGATCGCACGCTCGACGGCGCCCGGTCCATCGTCCACACGCAGTGCCAGGGCGCAGATCGACGTACCATGGTTGATGTTGAACGAATGGGCGAAGCCTTCCTTGTCCGCATTCACCACGATGTTGATGTCGCCCTGCCGCCAGCGGGTCACGTCCTTCGAGCGGTGGATGCCGGCCTTTCGGAACCCCAGGCTGCCCAGGATCTGCTCGATTTCGACGGCACCTCGTTCATCGACGGCGAACTCGACGAACTCGACGCCCGAGCAGAGAGCCTTGGGCGGAAGGGCTTCCAGATCGGAAAGCGCCGCGCCCGTACGTCGACGGAGTTCGTCGAGCATGACGATCAGGGATCTCTGCCCGTCGATAGCGACGCTGCGCGCGGAGCCGGCCCGAAAGCGGTCATTGAAGATCTCAAGCGACAGGAGCCCGTCGAATCCTGTCGCATGAAGCGCGTCCATGAAATCGTCGATGGGCAGGTCGCCCTGCCCCGGGAAGCAACGGTAGTGCCGACTCCAGGACAAGTAATCCATGTCGAGCCTCGGCGCATCGGCCATTTGCACAAGGAAGATCTTGTCGGACGGGATGGCGCGGATCGCTGACAGATCCGTTCCGCGCGCCAGCACATGGAAGGAATCGAGCACCAGCCCGACCGCCGGATGGTTCGCACGGCGCACGACTTCCCAGGCATCGCGATAATCGTGGATATGCCGCCCCCAGGAAAGCGCCTCGAAAGCCACCCGCATGCCACGCTTGGCGGCGCGCTCGCCCAACTCATGAAAATCCGCTGCTGCGCGCTCAATCCCACCCAGCGAGTCCGGCGATAGGTTGCTGCACACCATCAGGAGATCGCAGCCGAGCTCCTCCATCACGTCGAACTTGCGCTCGGCCCGGGCGAACACTTTCGACCGCTGCGGCTCCGGCATGCCTTCGAAATCGCGGAAGGGTTGGAAGGTGATGGTCTGAAGGCCCAGGCCCTCGATCATGCGACGCACGTCGGCGGGTGTACCGTTAAAGGAAAGAAGATCGTTTTCGAAGATCTCCACACCCTTGAACTGCGCAGCCGCAATGGCTTCGATCTTTTCGGTAAGGGTGCCGCTCAGGCAGACGGTGGCGATGGCTTTGCGCATGCTCGTCGATCCATTTGCTCTCGGTTCTCGGGGAGCGTGTTGAAGGCCAAGCCCGCTCCTGTTGGCGTCAGCTGATGGTTCCGGTGGCGAGCGCGTGCTCGACGCCGCCGGCGACGTGGCGCGTCAGCACCTCGCAGGCGCGGGCCGCATCCCGTTCGAGCGCGCATTCTAGAAGCTCGGCATGTTCGTTGGCGGCGATCTCGCCACGATAGCTCAAGGCAATCATCTGATAGCGCAGGTACTTGTCGAAGACTGCGGCATGGTTGTCGATCAGCATCTTCGACCCGCAGGCGGAGATGAGCGCCTGGTGGAACTGCCAATCGTACCGCTTCCACTCCTCCGTATGGGCTCTGTCTCCAGCAGCCATGCGCTCCTCCATTCTGGCGAGCCGGTGATGGGCGGCAACTACGCGACCTTCCCACTCCATGTCGCCGGTCCGGAACGACTGCTCCAGCGCACGGCATTCGAGTAGCTGTCGAAGTGCTGCGATCTCGCGCAGATTCGCGATGGAGACAGGTGTCACTTCGAAACCCTTCTGCCCTTCGGCGACGACGAGCCGTTCAGAGTGCAGACGGTTCAGGATTTCGCGAAGCGTGCTGACGCTGGCGCCGTAATCCGCCTTCAGGCGGTCGAGCTTGAGCTTCTTGCCGGGCGGAAGCCGCCCGAACACGATGTCGGACCGGATCTGCTGGTAGGCGCTTTCGCCTACCGTGGAAGGCTGCGGCAGCACGTCCACGTCGTTACTCATTTCAGCGCCCCATTTTCCAGCGTATAAGCCACGCATCCGTTCACATGCTGGGTGAGAACCGCGCATGCCCTTTCGGCATTGCGGGTGAGAGCGCATTCCAGCAACTGCCGGTGCTCCTCAGCCGCGATCTCTCCGCGGAAGACCACCGCCACCATTTGATAGCGAAGGTACTGATCGAAGACGCCGCCATAGAGGTCGAGCAGGGTCTGGGAACCGCAGGCTTCGATCAGGACCTGATGGAATTCGCGGTCGTAGCGCTTCCAGAGCTCCGTCCCTTCCTTGTCCCCGGCCATCATCCGCCGCTCCATGAAGGCGAGCTTGTGATGGGCGGCCACGACGCGGCTCTCCCATTCGAGGTCGCCGGCCGCGAAGGACGGGGGCAGCGCGTAGGTTTCCAGGAGCAGCCGCATGGCCGCAACATCCTCGAAGCCGGCGGGAGAGACCGGAGCGACCCGGAAACCGCGCTGTCCTTCCGCGACGACCAGACCCTCCGACGAGAGCCGGCTCAGGATCTCCCGCAGGGTGCTGACGCTCGCGCCATAAGTACCTGTCAGTCGGTCCAGCCGGAGGCGAGCGCCGGGGCCCAGGCGCCCGAACACGATATCTGTCCGAATCCGGTCATAGGCGCGATCCGCAATGGATGTCGCCAGCAACTCGATGCTCATCCGTGCACCCTTGTTCATCTCCCAGCATCAACTGCTTGTCTCGGAGCCGCTCCGCTCCCAAGGAGAAGACACTGGGATAGGATAAATATTAAAATATCAGATGATTTGCGAAATGCCTATTGATTTTGCAATCCTCTGAGCAGATAGTCCGTCCAAGACGCAGATCAATGCGCGGCGATATGAAGGAGAGGAAATCATGGGATTTGAGATCAATCGGCGTGTCCTTATGGCTGCAGGTGCGGCGCTTCTGGCCTGGGGCGCGGCTGGGCCGGCCGCCGCTCAGACAGCAACGAATTTGAGATTTTCCGCCGTCTTCTCGGAGCAGGACATCCGGGCCGAGATGATGAAGCGCTTCGGCGAGGAGGTGAAGGCTCAGGGCTTCACCCTTCAGCCCTATTACGGCGGCACCCTGTTCAAGCAGGGCACCGAACTCGTTGCCATGCAACGCGGTAATCTCGAGATGGGCAACATCGCACCGCAGGACATCTCCAATCAGGTCCCGGAGTGGTCAATCGTCACCTCCGCCTATCTGTTCCGTGATGCCGACCATCTGAAGAAGGTGTTTGCGAGCGACGTCGGTCTAGAACTCAAGAAGATGGCCTCGGACAAGCTGGGCATTCATATCCTCGGGCCGACCTATTTCGGTGCCCGGCATGTGGGATTGAAGCCCAACAAGAAGATCAGCAAGCCGGAGGATCTCGCCGGCATCAAGTTGCGTATGCCCGGCGGCGACGCCTGGCAGTTCCTTGGCCAGGCCCTTGGGGCCAATCCCACGCCGATGGCCTATGCCGAGGTTTATACGGGGCTGCAGACCGGTGCCATCGACGGCCAGGACAACCCGCTGCCGAATGTGCAGAATATGAAATTCTACGAGGTGATGTCCCAGGTCGCTCTGACCTCACACCTCGTCGGCTTCGATCTCCTGGCCGTGTCCAACAAGGTATGGAATGCCATGTCGCCGGAGAAGCAGGCCGCCTTCCAGGCTGCTGCCGACAAGGCCATCGAGTGGAGCACGCAGGAGCACCTGAAGAAGGAGGCGGAGCTCGCCACCTTCTTCAAGGAGAAAGGGCTCGACGTCTACACGCCCGACCTGAAAGCTTTCCGTGAGTTCGCCCAGAAGAAGTACCTGGCCTCCGATCTCGCGAAGAGCTGGCCCGCGGGCATGCTCGACAAGATCAATGCGATGTAAAGCATATTGTCGGCCGCCGGAGGCGACGCTGCGGCGGCCTTTTCACAAGTGTTCGGCGCCTTCTCATGAAGGAACAGCTTTCATGAACTCATCCTTGCGGGCCATTGGCTCATGGCTTGCACGACGTGCAGAGAACATCGCTGCCGCCATGCTGGCCGCGATATTCGCAGCCTTCCTTCTGCAGATCGCCTTCCGGTATCTTCTGGGGTTGCCCATCGGATGGACGCACGAGATCAGCGTCGTCCTCTGGCTCTGGCTCGTCCTGTGGGGCGCAGCCTTCGTCGTCAGCGAGCGTGAGGAGATCCGCTTCGACATCATCTACGGGGCCGTCGGCCCCGGATCTCGCCGGGTGATGGCGCTCGTCAGCGCATTCGCCTTGATCGGGCTCTATACCATCTCGCTTCCGGCCGTCGTTGACTACGTCACCTTCATGAAGGTGGAGAGGTCGAGCTATCTCAAGATCCGATTCGACTGGCTGTTTTCGATCTACATCGCCTTCGCGATTGCCACCATCATCCGCTACATCTGGATCGCCTGGCAGGCCCTGCGGGGCGTAGCGCCGGATGAATTCGATCCCACCAAAGCGAGTTCCGGCGTATGAACCTGGCAAGCCCCTTCTCGATCTCGCTCGTCGCGATTACCGCTCTCGCCTTCCTCGGCCTGCCGATCGGCCACGCGATGATCGCGGGCTCGATCCTGTACCTGCTCCTGGCCGGGCTGGATATGGGAACAGCCGCCGAGCAGTTGCTCAACGGCATGTACTCCAACTACGTCATCCTGTCGGTGCCACTGTTCGTTCTCGCCGCCGAGTTCATGAACATCGGCAGCATGACCGACCGTCTCATGACGTTCTGCAACGCGCTGGTCGGCCGCTTCCGCGGCGGCCTCGCCCAGGTGAACATCCTCCAGAGCATCATCTTCGCAGGGATGTCCGGCTCGGCGATCGCGGACGCCGCCGGCACCGGCCGCATGATGCAGGCCATGATGACACGCGACGGACGATATCCGGGAAGCTATGCGGCCGCTCTCACTGCCGTCTCGTCGGTGATCGGCCCGATCATCCCGCCGTCGATTCCGATGGTACTCTACGCCCTCGTGTCCGATGCTTCCATCGGTTTTCTCTTCCTCGGCGGCGTTGTGCCCGGCCTGCTGATGGCCTTGAGCCAGATGATCATCGTCGCCATGACCGCGCGCGCCAGGAATTTCCCCGTCGAGAAACCTGTTCCGCTGCGCAAGCTGCCGCGGATCACATGGGAGGCTTTTCCATCCCTCATGATGCCTGTCGTCCTGCTCGGCGGCATCTACAGCGGCGTGATGACCCCCACCGAAGCGGCGGCCGTCGCCGCAGGTTATGCGCTTCTCATCTCGGCAGGCCTTTATCGCAGCGTGAGCTGGCGCGACTTCTACAATGCGCTCGCCGTCAGCGCGCGGACCACTGCCTCCATCGGCATGCTGATCGCTGGCGCCCTCGTGTTCAACTATGTCATCACCGTTGAGAACATTCCGGAGGGTGTGAAGGCATTGCTCGCGGGATGGAACCTCTCGCCGATCGGCTTCCTGATCTTCGTCAATGTTCTGCTGCTGCTTCTCGGATGCGTGCTCGAGGGGACGGCCATTCTGCTCATCGTCGTGCCAGTCTTCATTCCGACCGCGCAGGCTTTGGGCATCGACCTCGTGCATTTCGGGGTCGTGGTGGTGGTCAACATCATGATCGGGCTGATCACGCCGCCTTACGGACTGCTCCTCTTCATCATGGCGAACATCTCCGGCGAGCCGCTGCGCGACATCGTCCGCGACTCGCTGCCGTTCCTATTCGCCATGATCGTCGCTCTCGCGATCATGACTTTCGTGCCTGATACCGTGCTCTGGCTGCCGCGTCTCTTCGGCTATCAGGGATAAGCGGCCCCATTGCAGAGAAGCGCATCCATGAGCAAGCCGATCTATATTCTCAACGGGCCCAACCTCAATCGTCTCGGAACCCGAGAGCCGGAGATCTACGGGCGTACGACCCTGGCCGAGGTGGAAGTCATGTGCCGGGAGGCCGCATCCGGACACGCAATCGTCTTCCGTCAGTCGAACCGCGAATACGAGATCATCGATTGGGTGCATGAGGCCATTGACGCGGGCAGCGGCATCATCATCAATCCCGCTGCCTTCACCTTCACGTCCATGGCGATCATGGACGCCCTGAAGATGTTTTCAGGACCAATCATCGAGTTGCACATATCGAACATCCACAAGCGTGAGCCGATCTATCACAAATCCTATGTCTCCCCGGTCGCGACGTCCGTCATCGCGGGTCTTGGCACTGACGGCTACCGGGTGGCCGTGGGCGCCATGGTCGCGATGATTGGTGCACAGCTGGCCAAGGCATGACATCAATGGCAAGCGCTCCCTCATCCGAACTGCATTCTCGGACCGATGAAACCTCAGGCACGTGGCGCCATCCGTCCGTCCTGGTTGGCTTGGTGGGCACGGGGATTCAAGCCTCCCGGACACCGGCTCTCCACGAGAAGGAGGGTGCCGAGCAAGGCTTACGCTATATCTACAAGTTGATCGATCTCGAGATTCTTGGCCTCGATGCCGGCGCACTCCCCGACATCCTCGCAGCTGCCCAGCGCTTCGGATTTGCCGGCCTCAACATCACGCATCCCTGCAAGCAGGCCGTAATCCCCCTTCTCGATGAGCTGTCGCCTGATGCGGCAGCACTCGGGGCTGTGAACACGGTCGTCCTGAGAAACGGTCGGCGTGTCGGACACAACACCGATTGTTGGGGATTTGCCGAGAGCTTCCGGCGCGAGTTGCCCGATGTGCGTCGCGGCCGAGTCGTCCAGTTCGGCGCCGGCGGCGCTGGCGCTGCGGTTGCGCATGCCCTCCTCACCCTTGGGGCGGGCGAAGTCGTCATCATCGACACGGATGCGTCCCGTGTCAGTGACCTCGCCGCTGCCCTGCGTGCACGGTTCGGCGAAGGCCGTGCCTCCTGCGGCAACTCGCCTGCAGAGGCGCTGGCTTCAGCCGATGGCATGGTCAACACGACGCCCCTCGGCATGGCGAAATACCCCGGCATGGTCATACCAGCCGAACTGCTTCGCCCCGACCTATGGGTCGCCGACATCGTCTACTTCCCGCTGGAAACGGAGTTGCTGCGCCAAGCCCGCGCCCGCGGTTGCCGCACCCTGTCCGGCGGCGGCATGGCCGTCTTCCAAGCCGTCGGTGCCTTCGAGCTCTTCACCGGCCAGCAGGCCGATTCGGAGCGAATGCTCCGGCACTTTAGCGGGATGTAACACTGGAGATCGATACAGGATGAGGGAGTAACCTAAAGAGGCCTGATAGTGACCTGCGTAATGATGGCCGCTTAGTGTCAAAGGTTGAAGCTAGCGATGATTGGGAAGGTCTGGTCAAGGCCTTCTCGGTTGATTGAGGTGTTCCGGAATTCATACCCGCAAACGGCGTGAGCAGAGCTTGCTCTGGGTATTGGCTTCATGGTTGCAGGCCGGAACGGATCCGACAAATCTTCGGTGGATTACCGCATATGGAAATCAAATCCCTGATGTCTTGCCCTCGGACGCGTTTTGAGCGGCTTCGGGACGCAAGCGGTCCTAAACCGAGCGAGGTTTGAGAAAGCAGGATCGCCCCATTGCAATGGCTCCTACTTTCTGCCGGATGCGATCTGAACGACAAGGCTCGTGATCGCGTGGCGCATCTGAGAGCTCTTGATGTCTGAAAATGCTCTGAGGAGTTTAAATGCCTGAACCGTATTGGCTAACGCAAGGATACTGCTCACATCCTCTCCCTGCGACTTAACCTCGTCATAAAAAAGGTAATTGGCACATCGAGAACATGTGCCAGATCCTCAAGTCTGCCAGATCCAATACGGTTGATACCTCTCTCGTATTTTTGAACTTGCTGGAACGTTATTCCAAGTTTCTCCCCGAGCTTTGCCTGTGAGATGCCGATTTCCTTACGCCGCGCACGTATACGACGGCCGATCTCTTCGTCCCGTGGACCAGGCTTCTTCTTTGTCATACTCTCACCTTCAAGCTCTCAGTATTTGGAATGGGTTCGGGTTCCCTCAAAGCGCTCCCATGAATCCTTCGAACCAGTTGACCAGAGGTTGCCCTTTATATTCGCGGGGCAAATCATCCGGATGAATGAACTCGTCCCGGAACCATGGGAAGTGCCGAGCATCAAAGCTATCGATGATCCACTCGATGCGGCGCTTAACGCGCGGGATGCGTTTGGCCTCCGGGTGGTACGTCAGCCAAATGTCGAAGGAGAACCGGAGATCCAGGGCGAGCGGGACGACCCTCGCTCCGATCGCCGAAGCGTATGTCGGAAGCCAGCCGATCCCTGCTCCTTTCGCGATAGCCCAGTAGTGTGCG
>JAESFT010000523.1_pt1 | contig 21229 bp, 15 predicted proteins | sample 9269451 | NCBI WGS metagenome assembly JAESFT01 (sample SAMN14502557, study PRJNA617106) | algae metagenome | isolation source: Scytonema hyalinum WJT4-NPBG1 and co-occurring heterotrophs from well... | place: USA: Mojave Desert, Joshua Tree National Park, California | collected 2006-05-25
CGGTGGTGGACAGTTCGGTATCGATGCCGGTTTCGGATTTGATGGCTGCCGACATGGCATCGCTCAGGTTGCCGCGCGGCGTGAGGAAGGGCAGGCCGCCGACAGTCCATTTCAGCGAGTACTCCAGCCCATGCCTGTCGAGGATCGCATGAACCCGCTTCTGCAGGCCGTCAACCGTGCTGGCAGTGGAAAATCGGAAATTGAAGTCGATGACGACTTCGCCGGGAATCACGTTCGATGCGCCGGTGCCGCCATGGATATTCGACATCTGCCAGGAGGTCGGCAGATAGTAGTCGTTGCCTTCGTCCCATTTTTCCGCCGCCAGTGCAGTCAGTGCCGGTACCGCGAGATGGATCGGATTTTTAGCCAGTTGCGGATAGGCGATATGGCCCTGAATACCCTTGACAGTCAACCTGCCCGACATGGTGCCGCGGCGGCCGTTCTTGATCATGTCCCCCAGGGTCTCTGCAGAGGTCGGCTCGCCGACGATGCAATAGTCGAGCCGCTCGCCGCGTTCCTTGAGCTTGTTGCAGACCACTACCGTCCCGTCGGTTGCCGGTCCTTCCTCGTCACTGGTGATGAGGAAGCCGATCGAGCCCTTATGGTCGGGATGGGCAGCGACGAACTCCTCCGTGGCAACCACCATTGCCGCGATGGAGGTTTTCATGTCGGCGGCGCCGCGGCCGTAGAGTTTGCCATCGCGGTGGGTCGGCTGGAAGGGATCGGATTGCCATTGCTCGCGCGGGCCGGTCGGCACGACGTCGGTATGGCCGGCGAAAACAACCAGCGGCTGTGCATTGCCTCTGCGTGCCCACAGGTTGGTAACGTCGCCGGACGCGATGATTTCACAATGAAAGCCGAGCGGTGCAAGCAGTTCGGCAAGACGTTGCTGGCAGCCCTTGTCGTCGGGTGTGACGGACGACAGGGAGATCAATTCTTCGGTGAGCGCGAGGGTTTTGCTCATGGATCACTTCTTGAAAATCTGTTGATACAGCGGTTCCGAAAAACCGACATGGATTGTGCCGTCGATATCCAGCACAGGCCGTTTGATGACCGACGGCGATTCGAGCATCAGGGCAGCGGCGCTGCGCGCGTCGACAATGGTTGCCTTGCGCTCGTCAGCCAGTCCGCGCCAGGTGGTGCCTTTGCGGTTGACGAGAACTTCCCAAGACATATGATCGAGCCAGGCATCGACGCTGTCCACGTTCAGTCCGGCTTTTTTGAAATCGTGGAAGGCATGTTCGATTCCGTGAGCGTTCAGCCAGGTACGGGCCTTCTTTACCGTGTCGCAGTTGGGAATGCCATACAGCGTGATGGTCATCGGTTCAGACATTCAGTGTAAATTCGGTGAAGGTCGGGCCGTCGTCCTTCTTTTCCTCCGCCTCCGGCTGCGCCTGCTGGCCGGTCTGCGCATTATTGAGCAGCCAGTACAGATTGGTCGCCGAGTCGGCATTCGCAAGCGCTTCTTCCTGGCTGACGACGCCTTCCTGGATCAGGTTCATCAGCGCCTGTTCGAAGGTCTGCGACCCGGGCGACATGCTCTTTTCGATCGCTTCCTTGATCTGGCTGATCTCGCCTTGCTCAATCAGTTCGGCAATGTGCCGGGTGTTGAGCAGCACTTCCACCGCCGCGCGGCGCTTCTGGTCCTTGGTCAGCACCAGCCGCTGGGAAATCACGGCCTTGATGGTGACAGAGAGGTCCGACAGCAGCGACGGCCGGTTTTCGAGCGGATAGAAATTGATGATGCGGTTCAGGGCCTGGTAGCTGTTGTTGGCATGCAGTGTCGCCACGACCAGGTGGCCGGATTGCGCGTAGGCGAGGGCGGCGCCCATGGTCTCCTTGTCGCGGATCTCGCCGATCAGGATGCAGTCCGGCGCCTGCCGCAGCGCGTTCTTCAATGCGACCTTCAGGCTTTCGGCATCGGTGCCGATCTCGCGCTGATTGACGATGGATTTCTTGTTGGTGAACAGGAATTCGATCGGGTCTTCCAGGGTCAGGATGTGGCCGGTCTTCAGGATGTTGCGATGGTCGAGCATCGCGGCGATCGTGGTGGATTTGCCTGAGCCGGTTGCGCCGACCACCAGTACCAATCCACGCTTTTCCATCACGATGTCCGCAAGGACGGGCGGCACATGCAGGTCGGCGAGCTTCGGGATATTCCCGGGAATGAATCGGAACACTGCGGAGATGGTGCCGCGCTGGCGGAAGGCGGACAGGCGGAAGCTGCCGACGCCCGGCACTGGAATGCCGAGGTTGAGCTCGTTATTCTTTTCCAGTTCCTGCAACTGCTCGGCGGTCACGACTTCCGCCAGGAGCGACCGGATCGTCTGGTTGTCCATCTTCTGCTGGTTCACCGGCAGAAGATGGCCATTGAGCTTGATATGGATCGGCGAGTTGACCGCCATGAACATGTCGGAAGCGCTTTTTTCCTTCATTAGCTGGAACAGACGATCCATTGCCATCATGTACTCCTTGTGAATTGCGGAAGTTACGTTCCGGCCTGGATCAGGCTTCGCGCAGCAGCTCGTTGATGCCGGTCTTGGCACGGGTTTTTGCATCCACCCGCTTGACGATCACCGCGCAGTACAGGCTGTATTTGCCATCCGCGGACGGCAGGTTGCCGGACACCACCACGGAACCCGCGGGGATGCGGCCATAGCTGACTTCGCCGGTGGCCCGGTCGTAGATCTTGGTCGATTGGCCGATGTAGACACCCATCGAAATCACGGAGTTTTCTTCGACGATCACGCCTTCCACCACTTCCGAACGGGCGCCGATGAAGCAGTTGTCCTCGATGATCGTGGGATTGGCCTGCATCGGTTCCAGCACGCCGCCGATGCCGACGCCGCCCGACAGGTGGACGTTCTTGCCGATCTGCGCGCAGGAGACGACCGTTGCCCATGTGTCGACCATCGTGCCTTCGTCCACATAGGCGCCGATATTGACGTAGGAGGGCATCAGCACGACATTCTTTCCAATGAAGCTGCCACGGCGGGCAACCGCCGGCGGCACCACGCGGAAGCCGCCCTTGGCGAAGTCTTCGGCGGTGTAGTTGGCGAACTTGGTCGGCACCTTGTCATAGAACTGCATCGAGTTCGCGCCGTTCATGCCGGCCTGCATCGGCAGGTTGTCTTCCAGACGGAAGGACAGCAGGACCGCTTTCTTCACCCACTGGTTGACGACCCAGCTGCCGCTGTCCTTCTGCGCGACCCGCAGGCTACCCTGGTCGAGCTCGCGCAGCACATGCGCGACGGCATCACGGACTTCGGCGGGTGCCGACTTGGGGGAGAAATTCGCGCGGTCTTCCCACGCCTGGTCAATGATCTGCTGAAGTTGTTGGCTCATCTGGAATGTGTAGTGAGTGATTGAATCGGGTTGAATCAGGATGCGGCGAGTTTTCTGGTGAATTCGACGATGCGGCCGGCGGCTTCGAGGCACTCATCGACTTCCGCCACCAGTGCCATGCGGACGCGGTTGCGGCCGGGGTTGACGCCATGCGCTTCCCGGGCAAGATAGCTTCCCGGCAACACGGTGACATTATATTCGGCATACAGGCGCCTGGCGAAGTCGATATCCGAGATTGCAGCCCGTTTGTCGACGCCAGCCCACAGGTAAAAGCCGGCGTCCGGCAGTTCCACGTCCAGCACTTCCCGCAGCATGGGCGTAATCTGGTTGAACTTGGCCATGTATTTTGCGCGGTTTTCCTGGACATGCGTCTCATCGTTCCAGGCCGCAATCGATGCGCTCTGGATGGATGGACTCATCGCGCTGCCGTGATATGTCCGGTACAGGAGGAATTTCTTCAGGATATCGGCATCGCCGGCGACGAATCCGGACCGCATGCCGGGGACGTTCGACCGCTTCGACAGGCTGGAAAAGCTGACCAGCCGCGGGAAGTCATGGCGGCCGAGCTTGTGGGCGGCTTCCAGTCCACCCAAAGGCGGCTCGGGCTTGAAATAGATTTCCGAATAACATTCGTCGGCGGCAATCACGAACCCGTAACGGTCCGACAGGTCGAACAACTCTTTCCAGTCTGACAGGGTCAGGACCGCGCCGGTCGGATTGCCAGGCGAGCACACATATAACAATTGAACATGGCGCCATACCTCCTCCGACACGCTGCGGTAGTCAGGAGCGAAATTGCGGGACGGGTCGGAGTTGGCGAAGTAAGGCTGGGCACCGGTCAGGTAGGCAGCGCCTTCATAGATCTGGTAGAACGGGTTCGGGCACATCACCAGCGCGCCCGGCACCGGGTCGATCACGGTATGCGCCAGGGCAAACAGTGCTTCCCGCGAACCATTGACCGGCAACACCTGGGTCGCCGGGTCGAGGGCAGGCAAGCCGTAGCGCCGTTCGATCCAGCCTGCGATCGCCTTGCGCAATTCATCGGAACCGGCGGTGGTCGGATAGCTTGCCAGGCCGGGCAAATGGTCGGCAAGCGCCTGGCAGATGAAAGCCGGAGTAGGATGCTTGGGTTCGCCGATGCCGAGACTGATTGCCTTATAGGCACTATTAGGCGTAACGCCGGCAAATAACTCGCGCAGCTTTTCGAATGGATAAGGTTGCAGTTTGTCGAGGAGCGGGTTCACGGCGCTGTATGCAATAGGATGGACAGGGTGGAAAGTGCTAAAGAACTGGAAAAAACTGGAAAAGGTCATCAGCCTCCATGATGCGCCGGGACCGGAGGCGGCATTATACCGCCGCGGGCAGCGCGCTGTGCCGGGATCGGCCCGCGGAAATAATGTCCGGCAAGCCTGGAATGATATGATTAGCGCCTTTCAAGGCGGCCTCTTTCCGCTCCGTTCTTTCCCTGGTCGAGCCGCACCTGCGAGGCTCACATCGAAGTACTTTCTGAATAGTCAATAACGTGCGTTTAACTTCCATCAAACTATCCGGATTCAAATCCTTCGTCGAACCGACCAATTTCCAGGTGCCAGGGCAATTGGTTGGCGTGGTTGGCCCCAACGGTTGCGGCAAGTCGAACATCATCGACGCGGTGCGCTGGGTGCTGGGTGAATCGAAAGCATCGGAGCTGCGCGGCGAGTCGATGCAGGACGTGATCTTCAACGGCTCCACCAATCGCAAGCCGTCCGGGCGGGCATCGGTCGAGCTGGTGTTCGACAATGCCGACGGCCGCGCGGCGGGGCAGTGGAGCCAGTACGCCGAAATCGCCGTCAAGCGCACGCTTACCCGCGACGGCACCTCCAGTTATTACATCAACAACCAGGCGGTGCGGCGGCGGGACATTCAGGACATCTTCCTCGGCACCGGCCTTGGACCGCGAGCTTACGCCATCATCGGGCAAGGCATGATTTCGCGCATTATCGAAGCGCGGCCGGAGGAACTGCGGATTTTCCTCGAAGAAGCGGCCGGCGTATCGAAATACAAGGAACGCCGACGGGAAACCGAAAACCGTCTGCAGGACACGCGCGAAAACCTGGTCCGGGTAGAAGACATCCTGCGCGAGCTGAATACCAATCTCGAAAAGCTCCAGGGGCAGGCAGCCGTCGCGCAGAAATTTCGTGAACTGCAGTCTGATCAGGAGGAAAAGCAGAGGCTGCTCTGGCTGTTGCGCAAGAACGAGGCGAAGGCCGAACAGGAAAAATACTTTCGCGACATCGAAAAGGCGCAGCTCGAACTCGAAGAAAACACCGCCAAGCTGCGGCATGTGGAAACCGAGTTGGAACATATGCGCCAGGCACATTACGCCGCAGGCGACAGGATGCATACCGCGCAAGGACATCTCTACCAGACCAATTCCGAAATCGGCAGCCTGGAAGCGCAGATTAAGTTCGTCATCGAATCGCGAAGCCGGCTGCAATCCCAATTAAATTCCCTCACGACCCAGCGCGACCAGTGGCAGCGCCAGGGACAGCAACAGCAGGAAGAGCTGGCCGAAGCGGAAATGCATCTCGAAGAGCGGGCGGCACGCGTCGAGCAGGCGCAGCATGCTGCCCAGCAGCAGCACGATGCGTTGCCGGCGATGGAGCAGGCATGGCGTGAAGCGCAGTTGAAGACGACCGAGTCGCGCGGCAAGATCATGCAGATTCAGCAGCAGATCGAACTGGAATCGGCGCACCAGCGCAATGCGTCGAACATCCTCTCAGGCCTGACGGTGCGGCGCGAGCGGTTGACGCAGGAGAAGAGCGGACTCAACCTGCCGGACACTGCCCACCTGTCGAATCTGAAAATACAGCTTGAAGAAAAGCAGGCATTGCTGGAGGAGGCGAAGGAGCAACTGGAGGCTGCGCAGGAACAGCAGCCGAAGCTGGATGCGGAACGGCGCACGGCGCAGGAACAGCTCAACGCGGAGACAGCCAGCAATGCGCAACTGGAAGCTCGCCTTGCTGCGTTGAAGCAACTGCAGGAACGCGTGCAGTCGCAAGGAAAGGTACAGCCGTGGCTGAACAAGCATGAGCTTGGCGAACTGCCGCGGTTATGGCAGAAGCTGCACGTTGATCAGGGCTGGGAGACCGCGCTCGAATCAGTATTGCGCGAGCGTACTTCCGCGCTGGAGGTGTCGAATCTCGACTGGGCCAAGGCTTTCTTCACCGATGCGCCGCCTGCCAAGCTGGCCTTGTTCTCGTCCGCCGCGGCAACGCCGGGCGCGATCGCCGATGCGCCCGCCGGACTCAAGCCGTTCATGCAATTGCTGCAGTTGAACGACCCTGGCCTGCGCGCACTGATGCAGGACTGGCTGCACAACGTGTTTGCCGCCGAGGACAGCAACGCCGCATTTGTCGATCGTGCCAAGCTGCCGGCGGGCGGCTGCTTTGTCACCAGGCAAGGGCATGTGATCGGCAAGTCCAGCGTGCGTTTTTACGCATCCGATTCCGAGCAGGACGGCATGCTGGCCCGCCAGCAGGAGATCGACAACATCACCAAGCAATTGCGCGCCCAGCAAATGCTGGCCGACGAGGCAAAAACACGTGCCGTCCGGGCCGAAGCGGCACTGTCACAGGCGACGCAACGTCTGCAGGAGCTGCGCCAGCGCGTTGGCACCCTGACCCAGGGAGTGCATGGTCTGCAGATCGATGTGATGAAACTGTCGGAAGTGCAGGAACGCTTCAACCAGCGCAGCACGCAAATCGAAGCGGATCTCGCGGAAATTGCCGCGCAGGAAGCCGAGCAGCAGCAGATCAAGGTGGAATCGGAAGCAAAATTCGAGCAGCTCGATGCAGAGCTGGCCGAGCTTCAGGAAGCACATGAAGACAGCCAGACCGACTATCTCGACAAGGAACAGAAACTGAACGACGCCCGCGCGAGGCTGCGCGAACTGGAACGGGCAGCGCAGGAAGCGGAGTTCGCGGAAAAATCCCATCGCAGCAAGATCGATGAACTCAAGCGCAATATCGCCACCGCGCAGGAACAGGCAGCGCAGCTGTTCGCCAGCATGCAGCAGGGCCATCTTGAGCTCGAAAGCCTGGACGACCAGGCTGCTCAGGCCGGCTTGCAATCGCTGCTGGACAAGCGCAGCGACCAGGAGCGCGCGCTGGCGGACGCGCGGCATGAGCTCGATCAGCTGACGCAAAAGCTGCGACACCACGAAGAAGCCCGCACGCAGGGGGAGCGAAGCCTGCAACCGCTGCGGGACCGCATCATGGAGCTGCAGCTGAAAGAACAGGCCGCCCGTCTCAACCAGGAACAATACGCGCAACAACTCGTGGAGGCCCAGGCCGACGAGGCGGCCCTGGCGGAAAAACTCGATCCGGATACCCGACCCTCCTATCTACAGGGTGAAGTAACGCGACTGACCAATGCGATTGCAGCCCTCGGCGCAGTCAACCTGGCGGCGCTGGAAGAGCTGGCGCAGGCGTCCGAGCGCAAGAATTTCCTTGATGCGCAGAATGCCGATTTGACCGAGGCAATCAACACCTTGCAGGACGCCATCAACAAGATCGACAAGGAAACCCGCGAACTGTTGCAGGATACCTTCGACAAGGTGAATCAGCAGTTCGGGGAGCTTTTTCCGATCCTGTTCGGTGGCGGCAACGCAAAGCTGGTGATGACGGGCGAGGAAATCCTCGATTCAGGCGTCCAGGTCATGGCGCAGCCGCCGGGCAAGAAAAATGCGACGATCCATCTGCTGTCCGGCGGAGAGAAGGCATTGACCGCGACCGCACTGGTGTTCTCGATGTTCCAGTTGAATCCCGCGCCATTCTGTTTGCTGGACGAGGTCGATGCGCCGCTGGACGACGCCAATACCGAGCGTTTCTGCAATATGGTCAAGCGGATGTCTTCGCAAACCCAGTTTCTGTTCATCTCGCATAACAAGATCGCGATGGAGATGGCGCAGCAATTGATCGGCGTCACCATGCAGGAGCAGGGGGTGTCGAGAATCGTTGCGGTGGATATGGAGTCGGCTACGAATTTTGCCTCGGAAGCGCAAGCTGCCTGAAGCAATCCGTTGAACTTGCCCGACGCCCTGGAGAATAAAGCCGGCGTCAGGCGATGAGGATGTGCATGGAGTCGGGCGTATCAGATACGCGCGGAACGGGCCATGGCGGCACGTTTTTGATAGTAGGCAACATTCATCTGTGCTTCACGTGCTCGCTGAAGTTCTACATCGGCGCAGATCAGGAAATGGCGTTCCGCCCGATGCAGCCACCAGCGCTGGACTGAACGGATGATCGGGTTGATCGACATCATCGCCAGTTCCTGCAATTTGAAGTCGCCTGAGCCCTGTGTTGATACGGCACCCACCCGGCGAAGCGAATCAGTTTTGGGCATCATGGTGGCGTTGGGGGTAGCCAGTTGTTCTTTAAATTTTCGTTGCATGCGAATCTCCAAATCAAAAAGAAATGTTGCGCACCAGAAAAATCATTGCATCTAAAAACCGAAATTTCTTGCCTTGTGGATCAGTGGAAACTTTTTCAGGCAGGCGTTGCATTGCCGATGAGTTGGAATTCTATTGGGCATTATTCAAAATGCATTGATGAAGCTCAACCGACGAACCGCAACCTTTCCGTTAGAGAATTTTTCGCAATTTACTTGCGAAAAATCATCTTTTTCAGGAACGAATCCACTGTTTTTGCTCATTTGGCGCGGCTTGACAAGTTTACGGGCGGACACTACCCTGACTGCCTTCATGCGCCAGCGGCGCGTATCCCAAAACGCCCATATTGATTGCTTATAACTTCGCTTTTATTGAAGCGGAAAATCTTGACTTACCGGACTTCGGCCATGAATCGATCTGAAATTTTGCTGGTTTCGAGCGCGCTGCGCGATGAACCTGAAGGCAATGCAGCGACCTGCCTGCACTCGAAGGAGTTGCCGCAATGACGGATCTTCAGACCAGCCTGATGGCGATCGGCGGCACCATTGTCATCGGCGTGATCAGCTATAACAAATGGCAGGAATACAAGGCCAGAAAGACGGTAGAACGGGCATTCTCCTCCGACCAGGATGATGTGCTGATGAAGTCCCCGGCATCCGCCGGCGAAACAATCGACCGTCACGAGCCCGTTCTCGTGGATGACGATGTATTGCAACCGGCCTCCACTGCGCCGGCCTCCACGCAACCCTTCGCCGAAGCGCCGTCCCAGACGGATACGGCGGCCGTTGCTCCCCCTGCTGCGCAACCTGCTGTCCAGAGGGATTTGCCTGTAGATGACCTGATCGATTGCGTCATACCGATTACGCCCGAAGGCCCGTTGCGCGGCGAAAAAATCCTGCCTACCCTGCAGACGTTGCGGCACGTCGGCGGCAAGCCGGTGCATTTCATCGGCCAACGAGACGATGGCCTGTGGGAAGCGATTGCCCACGGCGGTATTTACTATGCATTGCGAGCCGGAGTGCAGCTCGCGAACCGCAGCGGTCCTCTCAATGAGATCGAGTTTTCCGAACTCGTCACACGCCTGCTCCAGATTGCCGACGATCTCGATGCGGAGCCCGATATGCCGGACATGATTCATGTAATGCCGGGTGCCCGCGGCCTGCACCAGTTCGTTACCGAGTACGATGCACAGCTCAGCGTCAACGTGCAGTCGAACGGCTCGCCATGGGTCATCAACACACTCCTGGCAGCGCTTGAGAGGCAAGGATTCGATTTGCGTCCGGATGGCCGACTGGTCATGCCGGATGGGGACGGCGGCGTTCTTTTCTCGCTTTCCACCAATGTCACCCTGGCGGCCGAGAGCACCTCGCGCCTGACGCTGTTGCTGGACGTGCCGCGTGTCGCGCAGGCGCGCGACGGTTTCGGCGCGATGATTTCCTGCGCCCGCATGCTGGCGTCGCGCCTTGACGGCACAGTGGTCGATGATGGCAACCAGCCGCTGTCGAATGCCGCACTGGAGGAGATCGCCGGACAGGTCCGCGATTTCTACGGTCACATGGAAGCGGCCGATATTCCCGCCGGCTCCGTCCGCGCGCAACGGTTGTTCAGCTAATGCGGCAGGATACAGCGGCGGTACAGCCGAACAATGAACCGGATCCATCCAATTGGCAGGCGCGCGCCGCTTGGCTGAAAAGCGAGCTCAACCGTCACAGCCACGCCTATTACGTACTCGATAATCCCACCATCCCGGATGCGGAATACGACAAGCTGTTCCGTGAACTGGTTGAACTGGAAGTCGAGCATCCCGATCTGCTGACATCCGATTCCCCGACGCAGCGCGTGGGCGGCAAACCCTTGCCGCAGTTCGAGCAGGTACGGCACGCATTGCCGATGCTGTCGCTCAACAATGCCTTCGACGAAGACGACATCGCTTCCTTCGATCGCCGCGTGCAGGAAGGCTTGCAGACCGAGGCGGCGGTTGAATATTCGACGGAACTCAAATTCGACGGACTGGCGATCAGCCTGCGTTACGAGGACGGCATGCTGGTGCAGGCAGCCACTCGGGGAGACGGCGCCACCGGCGAGAATGTCACCGCGAATGTGCGCACCGTGAAGGCAATTCCCCTGCGCCTGCATACCGACACGCCGCCGAAGGTCCTCGAAGTGCGCGGCGAGATCCTGATGTACAAGAGCGACTTCGCCAAGCTCAACGCGCGGCAGCGCGATGCCGGACAAAAGGAATTTGCCAATCCCCGCAATGCGGCGGCCGGCAGCCTCCGCCAGCTCGATCCCCGCATCACCGCGCAGCGCACCCTGCGTTTCTTTGCCTACGGCATCGGCGTTCTGGAAGGCGCGGGCATGCCGCCGTCGCATGAAGCGGTGCTCGGCTGGTATGCATCGCTGGGATTGCCGGTATGCAGGGAACGGGCTGTTGTGCAGGGTGCGCGCGGCATGCTGGATTTTTTTCATGGCATCGCGGAGAAGCGCAAGAATCTTCCCTACGAAATCGACGGTGTCGTCTACAAGGTAAATCGGCTTGAGCAGCAGCAGAAGCTCGGGTTCGTGTCCCGCGCACCGCGTTTCGCCATTGCCCACAAATTCCCGGCGGAAGAGGCGATGACAGTGGTGCAGGACATCGGCATCCAGGTCGGCCGCACCGGCGCGATTACACCAGTCGCCCGTCTGGCGCCTGTTTCGGTGGGCGGCGTGACCGTCACCAACGCGACGTTGCATAACGAAGATGAAGTCAGGCGCAAGGACATACGGATCGGCGATACAGCCATCGTCCGGCGTGCGGGCGATGTGATACCGGAAGTGGTGGCCTTCGTGCCGGAACTGCGGCCCGACAATGCGCGCGAGTTCGTCATGCCGGCGACCTGCCCGATCTGCGGCTCGCCGATCGTCCGCCCGGAAGAAGAAGCAGTGGCCCGCTGCTCGGGAGGGTGGATCAAGTGCCCGGCCCAGCGCAAGGGCGGCCTGCTGCATTTCGTCTCGCGCCGCGCCATGGATATCGAGGGCCTTGGGGAGCAACTGGTCGACCAGCTGGTGGAGCGGCAGGTGATCACCACCGCGGCGGACCTTTACAAGCTCGGTTTGACGGCACTCTCCGAGCTCGACAGAATGGCCGACAAATCGGCGCGGAATGTGCTCGACGCATTGCAAAAATCAAAGTCGACCACCCTGGCGCGTTTCATCTATGCCCTCGGCATACGCCATGTCGGCGAGGCGACGGCCAAGGAGCTGGCGACCCATTTCGGCAATCTTGATGGACTGTTGCAGGCGACGGAGGAACAGTTGCTGGACGTACCGGACATCGGTCCGGTCGTGGCGCGTTCCATCCTGACTTTCCTCGGCGACCCGTTGAACCGGGAGCTGATCGAACAATTGCGCGCCGCCGGCATACACTGGACGGAGAGCGCCGGCGCCGAAAGGGCACCGAAACCGTTTCAAGGCAAGACTTTCGTGTTGACCGGCACGCTGCCAACATTGACCCGTGATGAAGCGGCCGCGCGGATCGAGACGGCGGGCGGCAAGGTCGCCGGATCGGTATCCAAGAAAACGACCTATGTGGTGGCGGGGGAAGAGGCCGGAAGCAAGCTTGCCAAGGCGCAGGAACTGGGTATCACCATCTTGGATGAAGCCGGATTGTTGCAACTACTGGAAAAGCCATGAAAAACAACAATAGCGTGGTCCGTAAAGCCGTTTTTCCGGTTGCCGGTCTCGGCAGCCGTTTCCTGCCGGCCACCAAGGCCCAGCCCAAGGAAATGCTGCCCATCGTCGATAAGCCGCTGATCCAGTATGCGGTCGAAGAAGCCGTCGCAGCCGGCATCACCGACATGGTGTTCATCACCGGTCGCAACAAACGGGCGATAGAAGATCATTTCGATACCGCTTACGAGCTCGAATCCGAGCTGGAGGCGGGCGGCAAGACCGCCTTGCTCGATCTGGTCCGCAATGCAATCCCGAAAAACGTCAACTGCATCTACATCCGCCAGTCGGCGCCGCTAGGGCTAGGACATGCGGTCCTGTGCGCGCGGCCGGTGATCGGCGACGAACCGTTCGCCGTACTGCTGGCGGACGACTTCATGGACGTCGACGGCGGCACGAAGCCTGTGCTGGCGCAGATGACGGACGTTTTCGCCCGCGAGGCCTGCAGCCTGCTGGCGGTGCAGGACGTGCCTCGCAGTCATACCCGGCAGTACGGCATCGTCAGCGTTGATCCGCATGAAAAGAACCTGGCGCGAGTCAACAGCATCGTCGAGAAGCCGGCGCCCGAGGTCGCGCCGTCGACACTGGCAGTGGTAGGGCGCTATGTGCTGACGCCGACCATCTTCAATTACCTTGAAGGCCTCGGCCAGGGAGCCGGCGGCGAAATCCAATTGACTGACGGCATTGCCGCCCTGATGCAGGCCGAGCAGGTGCTGGCGTACCGATATGCCGGTATGCGCTACGATTGCGGTTCCAAACTCGGCTACCTGAAAGCCACGGTGGCGATGGGGCTGAAGCATCCGGCCATGGGGCAGGACTTCGCGGAATACCTGGAACAGATCAGATGACAGTCAGAGAAATCCTGCGGATGGGCGATCCGCGCCTTCTGCGGACGGCCGAGCCGGTCACCGGTTTCGACACTGCTGAACTGCATGGATTGATCGCCGACATGTTCGATACCATGCACGCCGCGAACGGCGCCGGGCTCGCAGCACCGCAAATCGGCGTCAACCTGCAACTCGTGATCTTCGGCTTCAAGCAGAATGCGCGCTATCCCGACGCGCCCCCGGTGCCGGAAACCGTACTGATCAACCCTGTGCTGACGCCGTTGTCGGACGAAATCGAGGACGGCTGGGAAGGCTGCCTTTCCGTGCCAGGGCTCCGCGGCACCGTGCCGCGCTGGCGCAGGCTCCATTACGAAGGCTTCGACCAGTACGGCCAGCCGATCAGCCGCGACGCCGACGGTTTCCACGCCCGGGTCGTCCAGCATGAATGCGACCATCTGGCCGGCATCCTGTATCCGATGCGCATCAAGGATTTTTCCCGTTTCGGTTTCACCGACATCCTGTTTCCGGGGCTGGACGCGAGCGACGATGACTGAGCCGGGCCCTCGCATCGTGGTGGTGTATGCCCATCCGACGCATCGGCTTTCCCGGGTGAACCGGCGCCTGATCGAGGCGGCGATGACGGTGCCTCGTGTGCAGGTAAGCAACCTGTACGAAACCTATCCGGATTTCTATATAGACGTGGCCCACGAACAGGCCCTGCTGGCGCAAGCCGACCTGATCGTCTTCCAGCATCCGATACAGTGGTACAGCATGCCCTCGCTGATGAAGGAATGGATCGACCTCGTGCTGGAATACGGCTGGGCCTATGGCCGGGGCGGCAATGCCTTGCAGGGCAAGGATTGCTGGCTGGTCGCGACGACTGGCAGCCGGGAGGATTCGTACCGGGCGGGGGGCGTTCATGGCCACGCCTTCGATGCATTTCTTCCACCGTTCCGTCAGACGGCTGCCTTATGCGGGATGCGCTGGCTGCCTCCTTTGATTTTGCATGGCGCGCACAAGGTCGACGACCCCGTCATCGACGCGCACATCGAGACCTACCGAAACCGGCTCGTTTCCTATCCCGACATCGAACCGGACTGAACCCAACCGAAACCGACTGACAGGATCGCCATGGAAAACAGCCTGCTCGCCAACGCGATGGTCTATCTGGCCGCTGCCGTGATCGCGGTGCCGATCGCGAAACGGCTGGGACTCGGCTCGGTGCTCGGCTATCTGATGGCCGGAATAGCCATCGGACCGTGGGGATTGGGCCTGATTTCGGAAGTCGAGCATATCCTCCACTTCTCCGAATTCGGCGTGGTGCTGCTGTTATTCATCATCGGGCTGGAACTGGATCCGAAACGGCTCTGGTCGTTGCGCCGGTCGATTTTCGGCTGGGGTGGAGCGCAGGTCGGCTTCGTCGCCGCCGGTCTCTTTGCTGCGGCTCTTGTTTTCGGCGCCGACTGGAAAGTCTGTCTCGTTGCCGCACTGGGACTGTCGTTGTCGTCGACCGCTATTGCCCTGGCAACACTGCAGGAACGCAACCTAATGGCCACACCCGCCGGTTCCGCGGGATTCTCGATCCTGCTGTTCCAGGACATCGCGGCCATTCCCATGATTGCCATCGTTCCCCTGATGGGGGCTGCCGCCGTTGAAGGCGCCGGCGGCGGTTGGACCGACGCGTTGAAGGTCGTCGGGGTAATCGCCACCCTGGTGGTGGCGGGGCGCTACCTGATGCGGCCCGTCATGCGCATCATCGCCAAGACCGACATGCGCGAGATTTTTACGGCATTTGCGCTGCTGCTGGTGATTTCGATCGGACTGCTGATGCAGTCGGTCGGTATGTCGATGGCGCTCGGCACCTTCCTCGCGGGCGTATTGCTGGCCGACTCCGAATACCGGCATGCGCTGGAAAGTGACCTGGAGCCGTTCAAGGGCCTGCTGCTTGGATTGTTCTTCATTGCTGTCGGCATGTCGGTGGACTTTGGCGTGTTTGTCACGCAACCGGGTGTGGTCATCGGCCTGCTGGCCGCGTTTCTGTCCATCAAGATCGGCGTATTGTATTTGTTGAGCAAGCCATTCGACATCCCGCCAAGCCAGCGGCTTTATTTTGCTTTCCTGCTCTCGCAGGGAGGCGAGTTCGCATTCGTGGTCTTCGGTGCCGCGGCGACCGCCGGCATCTTTTCCGCGCCGGTGTCGTCGCTGCTGGTCGCGGTGGTCGCCCTCTCCATGGTCACGACCCCGTTATTGCTGGTGCTGCACGACAAATTCATCGCGCCGCGTTTCATCGCGATGCAACAGCGGCCGGACGATGAGATCGAGGCACAGGATAACCCGGTCATCATCGCCGGGTTCGGCCGCTTCGGACAGATCATCGGCCGTCTGCTGCGTGCGAACCAGATCGGGATCACGGTGCTGGATCATGACCCCGACCAGATCGACCTGCTGCGCAAATTCGGCTTTAAGGTGTTCTATGGCAATGCAACCCGGATCGACCTGATGCATGCCGCCGGCGCGGCGAAAGCGAAGGCGCTGGTGGTCGCGATCGACGACATCGAGGACAGCATCGCCCTGGTGGACGCAGTGCGGCGCGAGTTTCCCGATCTGCCTATCCTGGCGCGGGCGAGGAACATTACGCATTACTACGACCTGATGGATCGCGGAGTGACGGTGATCGAGCGGGAAACCTTCGAAGGAGCGCTGCAACTGGGCAGAAGCGTGTTACGCCAGCTCGGCTTCGGCGCCTTCCGCGCCCGCCAGGCAGCGATGAAGTTCCGCGCGCACAACATCAAGACCGTCCACGCGGTCTACCCGTATTACAAGGACCAGCAACAGATGATTTCGCTGGCCGCACAGGCGAGGGAAGAGCTGGAGGCCATGTTTGCGCGCGATGCGGAAGCCATGCGGACAAATCGCCGTGGCGGCTGGGACTGACGCTCCCTGCGGCAAAGCCGTCGTCAGAATCGTTCATCCGGTCCCAGATATCGCCACTGGCCCGGCGGAAGATCGCCCAGCATCACCCGGCCGATGCGCACCCGCTTCAGTCCCAGCACCGTCAAGCCGACGGCCTCGCACATGCGACGGATCTGCCGTTTCTTGCCTTCGCGCAGGACGAAGGTCAACTGGTCCTCGTTCTGCCAGCGTACCTTGGCGGGCAGGAGCTTTTTCCCGTCAAGCGACAGGCCGTGATTGAGGCGCTTGAGCTCGCTATCCGGCAACCGCCCCGGTTTCGAGTATTGCACCCGCACCAGGTATTCCTTTTCGATCGACGTGTCTTCCCCGATCAGTTGCTTCGCGATCCGGCCATCCTGCGTCAGGACAAGCAGACCGACCGAATCGATGTCCAGCCGTCCGGCAGGAACCAGGCTGCGCAGCTGGCTCGGATGAAACTCCAGCGGTGCGCGGTCTTCCTTCCATCGAGTGTCGGCGGTAATGAGCGTGACCGCGGGACGATATCCATCCTCCGCCTGGCCGCTTACGAATCCGACCGGCTTGTTCAACAGCACGGTTACCCGGCGGGCCTGCTGCGCCGCAGCCTGGCGTTCCACCGTGATGCGCTGGTGCGGCAACACCTTGCTGCCGAGTTCGGACACCACCTTGCCGTCGACACGCACCCATCCGCGTTCTATCCATTCATCGGCTTCGCGGCGTGAACACAGGCCAAGTTCGGACATGCGTTTGGATAGGCGGACGAGTTCTGTCATGGAGGCGGAGCAGGTAGATGAATGAAATTGAATTGGCAAAAGTCTTAGATACGCAGTGCTTCGAGCAGATCGGTTTCCAGCTGGATCTGGCTGCGGGCATTGTTCAGCGTCGGCCCGTCGACCAGAAAAACGTCTTCCACCCGCTCGCCCAGCGTCATGATCTTGGCGGTATGCAGATTGACCCGGTATTTGGCCAGCACATTCGCGATCGAGTACAGCAAACCGTTGCGGTCATTGGCGGAGACGGAAAGCAGGTAATACTGGCCGCGCTCGTCCGGACGCAAATCGACAGTCGGCGTAATCGGAAACGTGCGCGACAGGCGTGATAGCCGGCCCTTGCTGGGCGCGGACAGCGGCTCCTGCAATTTCAGCAGTTCCGTCAATTGATGCTCGATCAGGCTGATGATGTCCCGGTAGTTGTTGGCAAACGCCGGCTCGGTGACCAGGAATGTGTCGAGCGCGTAGCCATGCCGGGTGGTATGGATTTTCGCGTCGAGAATGCTGAAGTTCTTCTTGTCGAAATAACCGCAGATGCGGGCAAACAGATCGGGCTGGTCCTTTACGTAGACTGCTACCTGCACGCCTTCGCCGATCGGCGCGAGCCGGCACCGGACCACCGGCGTCGGACTGTCGATCCTGTTGTACAGGGAGCGCGTCTGCCAAGCGATATCCGATGCCTCATGGCGGAGGAAGTAGGCAACGTCCAGTTGCTGCCACAGCCGCTGGTGGGCGTTTTCCGGCAAACCGTACAGGCGCAACGTCTTCAATGCCTGTTCTTGCCGGTTCTTCAGCTCGTGTTCCGCCGACGGATCCTCTCCGCCCAGGACGCGAAGCGTTATCCGGTACAGGTCTTCCAGCAGCTTGCCTTTCCAGGCGTTCCACACCTTGGGGCTGGTGCCCCGAATATCGGCCACCGTCAAAAGATACAAGGCGGTCAGATGGCGTTCATCCTTCATTACCGCGGCAAAATTGCGGATAACATCCGGATCCGATAAATCCTGCTTCTGCGCGACCTGCGACATGGTCAAGTGGTGTTCGACCAGGAACACCACCAGTTCCGTATCTTCCTTCGACAGTGAATGGTCGCGGCAGAAGCGGCGCGCATCTTCCATGCCGAGCAGCGAATGGTCGCCGCCGCGTCCCTTGGCGATGTCGTGGAAGAGGGCGGCGATGTAGAGCAGCCAGGGCCGGGAAAAATTGGCCATCAGCTGGCTGCAGAACGGATACTCATGCGCATGCTCGGACATCGTGAAGCGGCGCACATTGCGCACTACCATCAGGATATGCTGATCCACCGTGTAGACATGAAACAGGTCATGTTGCATCTGGCCGATGATGCGGCGGAAATTGGGCAGATACCTGCCGAGGATGCTCGTCTGGTTCATGCCGCGCAGCGCATGCGTGATGCCCTGCGGGGCCTGGATGATTTCGAGGAACAGCGCACGATTCTCGGGTGCGCTGCGGAATTTGCCGTTGATCTTGAACCGCGCGTGCCACAAGGCCCGCAGTGTGCGGGCGGTCATGCCTTTCAATTCCGCATGCCGGGCGATCAGCAGGAAGACCTCCAGCATCGTCGATGGCGTGGTTTCGAAGGTATCGTCGTCGACAATGTCGACCAGACCATTGATCTGGTTGAATCGCTTGTTGATCGGCTGCGGCGAGCCCTGCTGCGGGAACAGCTGCGCTTCGATGTTCTGCAGCAGGATGGTATTGAGCTGGGTAACCGCCTTGGCCGCCCAGTAATAGCGTTGCATCAGATATTCGCTCGCGCGCCGGGTATCGGTGGTCTTGAAGCCGAAGGACTCAGCGATCGGCGTTTGCACGTCGAAGACCAGCCTGTCCTCGCGCCGCCCGGTATGGATGTGCAGGCGAATGCGGATATCCTTGAATGCCCGTTCCTTCTGGGTCAATTGGCGGGCTTCCTGCGACGTCAGCAGACCGCGTTCGGCCAGTTTTCGCCATGAGTCGCCCAGGCCGGCCGCCTTTGCCACCCACAGAATGACCTGCAAATCCCGCAGGCCGCCGGGACTTTCCTTGCAATTGGGTTCCAGGCTGTAGGGTGTGTCTTCATACTTGGCGTGGCGTTGGCGCATCTCCAAGGTTTTGGCCTGAAAAAATGCCTGCGGATCCATTGCCGCCTTGCAGCGATCCTGCAGGAAGACAAAGAGTTTCCGGTTGCCGGTGACCAGCCGTGCTTCCAGTAGGCTTGTCTGCACCGTGATGTCCGCAGCCGATTCAGTCAAGCACTCATCGATGGTGCGGATGCTGTGGCCGATTTCCAGGCCGATGTCCCAGAATAACTGGACAAGTTCTTCCAGCTTTCCCTTCAACGCGGCATCGGGCTGGGATTCAAGGAGAATCAGCACATCGACGTCGGAATGCGGAAATAATTCACCACGGCCATACCCGCCCACTGCGACAAGTGCGGCGCTGGAAGGAAAGCCGAGAGCTCGCCAGGCGTCGATCAGAGCCGCGTCGACGCCTGCGCATAGCTTGCTCAGAAGTCGCTCGGGTTTGCCGTCTGCCCGGAACGCCTCGATAACAGCCTGGCGCTCCGACTTGATGCGCTCCTTGAGTGTCAGCGCAAGCGAGGCCATGGCTGTCAGGCGGTGATCGACTGGGGAGCCGTGTTCTGGATGATTGCCGGCGGGGGCGGCATGCCGGCGGAAACGGTCAGCACTTCATAACCGGTCTCGGTCACCAGCACCGTGTGTTCCCATTGGGCCGACAAGCTGCGGTCCTTCGTCTTGATGGTCCATCCATCGCCCATTTCCCGGATATCGCGCTTGCCGGCGTTGATCATCGGCTCGACCGTAAAAATCATGCCGGCCTGCAGCTTTTCCAGTGTGCCGGGACGGCCGTAATGAAGGACTTGGGGCTCTTCATGGAAAACCTTGCCGATGCCATGGCCGCAGAACTCCCTGACCACGCTATAACCGGCTTTCTCGGCGTGCTGCTGAATCACGAAGCCAATATCGCCCAAATGGGCGCCCGGCCTGATTCTCGAAATGCCAAGCCACATGCACTCGAAAGTAATATCGGTCAGGCGCCTTGCCAAGATGGACGGTTCGCCGACAAAGAACATCCGGCTGGTGTCGCCGTGATAGCCATCCTTGATCACCGTGATGTCGATATTGACGACATCGCCGTTTTTCAGCACCTTATCGCCCGGGATGCCGTGGCAGACTACATCATTGACGGACGTGCAGATCGCCTTCGGGAAAGGCGTATAGCCCGGAGGGCAGTAATTAAGCGGTGCCGGAATGGTGCCCTGCACGTTCTTCATGTAGTCATGGCAGAGACGATCCAGTTCGGCAGTCGTAACGCCCGGCTTAACATGCGGTTGAATGAAATCGAGCACCTCGGCGGCAAGCCTTCCGGCTATCCGCATGCCCTTGATGTCGTCTTCGGTTTTAATGGAAATGGAAGCCATAGCACGCCAGAATGCGCAAAAGCGCAGGAGTAAATCAATATGAAATTATAGTCGAGCCGGCGGTGCAACACCGGTGATTCGGAAAACCGGGCGCCTTCGCGCCTAGGCGGATGAGCCAGGGATGACCAGGTGCCCTGCACTGGTGCATAAGTGAGGGCGGATTCTATTTGCCTCCTGCAAACGGAGCCCGAGCTTGATGCTGTTGGCGGTCTTCGAGTACAATCTCGGGTTAGCTTGAAGCGCTTTCAAGTGAATCCCGTAGTTGCTAAATTGTAAATCGCGAATCTGCCCGACAAGGGTGCCTCAGGCTAGACACGCCGGGGTGACTGGGTGGATTCAAGACCTAACCCTGGAGAATGCAATGTCCGTTACCATGCGTGAAATGCTGGAAGCCGGTATCCATTTTGGACACCAAACCCGCTTCTGGAACCCAAAGATGGCCCCTTATATCTTCGGTCATCGCAACAAAATTCACATCGTCAACCTGGAAAAGACCCTGAGCATGTATCAGGAGGCGATGAAATACATCCGTCAACTCGCATCCAACCGCGGCACTATCCTGTTTGTCGGCACCAAGCGCCAGGCACGCGACATCATTTCTGCCGAAGCGCAACGCGCCGGCATGCCATATGTTGACCAGCGCTGGCTCGGCGGCATGCTCACCAATTTCAAAACCATCAAGACATCGATCAAGCGCCTGAAGGACATGGAAGCTTCGCTGGAAGACGGCTCGGTCGAGAAGCTGTCGAAGAAGGAAGTGCTGATGTTCCGTCGCGAGATC
>JAESFT010000524.1_pt1 | contig 21182 bp, 25 predicted proteins | sample 9269451 | NCBI WGS metagenome assembly JAESFT01 (sample SAMN14502557, study PRJNA617106) | algae metagenome | isolation source: Scytonema hyalinum WJT4-NPBG1 and co-occurring heterotrophs from well... | place: USA: Mojave Desert, Joshua Tree National Park, California | collected 2006-05-25
AATTAAAGGACCGCTATCTGCTGCAGGAACGGATCGGCGAGCTGCGGGCGCGTACCTTCCTGCTTTGGGGGCAGGGCGATCGCATCTTCGATGTATCCGCCGTCGATGCTGTCCGCGCCCGCCTGCAGCAGGTGAACGTATTGCCGGACGTCGGCCACCTGCCGATGATGGAAGCGCCCAAGGAAGCTTCCCGCCTCTACGCGGCGTTCCTTTCGCCGTAGCGCAGCATGCCGGCGAAGGATAAAGGGGTGATGTGGCTGGCGATATACTGGCAGCCACATCACCCTATCCGGCGATACGCCGCCTGGTCATTCCTGGAGGAATGCGCATGACAAGCTTGCTGATCGTTGGGGCCACGGGACTGGTCGGTCACTCCGTGCTGGAATTGGCGAAGTCCGATCCGCGCGTCCGCAGCATCGTCGCGCCGACGCGGCGCGCATTGCCCCGGCATGCAAAGCTGCAGAATCCCGTCGTCGACTTCGACAAGCTGCCGCATGATGCGCCATGGTGGCGGGTCGATGCGGCGATATGCACACTCGGCACCACCATGCGCGACGCCGGTTCCAGGGACGCATTCCGCAAGGTCGATTTCAACTACCCGGTAGCGGTCGCGAACCATGTGCGCCGGCACGGTGCGACGGCGTTCGCCCTCAATTCCGCCATGGGGGCCAATGCGGAATCAAGAATTTTTTATAACCGCGTGAAAGGCGAAGTGGAACAGGCCCTGACCGCGCTCAACTTTCCTTCCCTCACTATTGTGCGGCCCGGCCTGATCGGCGGAAAGCGTTCCACCGTCAGGCCAGCGGAACTGATCGGCATGAAGACTCTGTTGGCGATCGGCCTGCTGTTGCCGAGGCGTTATCGGGTCGTGCCGGCGGAACGTATTGCCAAAAGCCTCATCGATTCCGCGTGCAAGGCCATACCCGGGATCAACATCATCGAGTCCGAAAATATCTAGCGCCCATTTGCGCAGGTGGAACGATACATCGTGTTACAGCTGAAACAGGAACCATCGCGCAAAGCATTTTGTCTTTTGAATAACGTATGGCCGGCTGCAGCGTTGCTGTGCAGATAGCCGGCATGCATTCATTCATTTGACAAGAGGAGTGTTTATGATCAAGCCACGTAAAATTTTGCTCGCTTCCGCGGTAATGGTTTTTGCCCAGCTCGCACATGCGCAGTCGTCCACGTCGACAGACGCAGCAACCACGTCAGGCGCATCGAGCAGTGGCATGTCATCGTCCGGTGCGGTAAGCCCTTCGGTTCCCGGCACCACGAGTTCATCCGGTATGGCGACTACTCCGTCCGCCGGCACATCTGCTGCAACCGACACGACCACATCGGGAAGCAGCGCAGGCAGCACCAGCGCCAGCCCATCCACGACCATGAGCGGGGCAGGCAGCCTGCCGAGCGCTAGCGGTACGACAGGCGCGACCGGCACGAGCGGTACCACCGGCACGACAGCGACCACCGGCACCACGGGCACGACCGCAACCACTAGCCCCGCATCGACTTCCACCGATCCTTACGTCCAGCGACGCGAGGCAAAGCGGCAGGCCAAGGAGGAATACAAGGCGGACAAGAAAGCTGCCAAGCAGGAATATAAAGCTGATAAAAAAGCCGCCAAGCAGGAATACAAAGACGAGAATAAAGCTGCAAATGCTGCTTTGAAAGATGCGCGCCGGGAAGAAGCCGGTACATCCGGACGTTAATCACCATCCCTGAGACCTTGATGAAAGGGTGGCTTTCAACCAGCACCCTGACGAAAAAGCCGCCTGTCACCGCAGGCGGCTTTTTTGTTTCGGATCCATCCCCATTTCCGAACCATCTTTATTTCCATCGCGCCAGGTTGATGCGTAACTTCCTTGCGATGCAGTTGTCCATATAATGCGTCCGGCAACGAGTGGCCGGACCGGCTGCCGCCAGCAAATCAACGCATCAATAGCGTTGAATGCGCGCCTCATAACACATCCAGATATCGTGACTCGGACACCTGCATGAATTCCGAACATACTATTCCCCTCAAACATTTCGAACTTCTGTTCAACAGCTCACCCGGCTCCTTCCTGATATTGCTCCCCAATGAGGACTTCACGATCGTCGGCGTGACCGATGATTATTTGCATGACACGCTGACCCGTCGTGCCGACCTCCTTGGCAAACCTGTTTTCGAAGCCTTTCCCGATAATCCCTGCACCCCCGAAGCGAATTCAACCCGCAACCTGGACGCGTCGCTCAGGCGTGTTGTCGGAACCAAGGCAAGGGACGTGATGGCCATACAGCGCTATGACGTACCGAACAGGTCGGGAACGGGATTTGAGCTGCGCTATTGGAGTCCGGTCAACATGCCGGTGATATCGCCGGACGGTGAGCTGCTTTACATCGTCCATCGGGTGGAAAACGTGACGGACTACGTGCGGCTCGTCGAGGAAAGGAAAACGCAGCAGAAGCAGACCGCGGAACTGAATGCGCGAAACCGGCAGATGGAGGCCGAAATCCTCCAGAACACCCGCGTGCTGGAGCAAAAAAACAGGGAACTGCGGCAGGCCAACGAAGCCTTGAGCCAGCTTGCGCGAGAAGCACGCGACGAGGCCCAGAACAAGGACGAGTTTCTCGCCATGCTTGCCCATGAGCTGCGCAATCCCCTGGCCGGAATATCGGCCGCGCTGGAATTGCTGGGGATCTTCGGCGACGACGCCACGAGAGCAGCGGAGCTGCGCGACGTATGCTATCGCCAGCTCGGCAATCTGACCCGCATGGTGGACGACCTGCTGGATGTGTCGCGGGTGAGCCGGGGTACGGTCCAATTGTGCAAGGAGCCGCTCGACCTGCGCGATGTGCTCGAAAGCGCCCTGCACACGATACGTCGTCAATTCGACGACGGCAGCCTCTCCGTCAACACCCGGATCGCCTCGGGCGCTTACCGCCTGCACGGCGATGCGACACGGCTGGAGCAGGTGATCACCAATTTGCTTGCGAATGCAGCGAAGTACACGCAAAGCGGCGGGCAGGTCGATGTGATCCTGGAAAACGAAACGAAGGGCGATCAATCCTGGGCGGTGCTGGCGGTGAAGGATACCGGCCGCGGCATACCCCCGGAAAAGCTTGATGCGATATTCGGCATGTTTGTGCAGGTGGATACGGAAATCGACCGTGCCCGCGGCGGACTCGGTATCGGACTCACCCTGGTGCAGAAGCTGGTCGAAATGCATCACGGCGCGGTGACCGCGCACAGCGACGGACTTGGCACCGGAAGCACGTTCACGATACGCCTGCCGCTCGACGCCGCCGTGTCGATGCCGGCTCCCTCCATCCGGGGCGGCACCATTCCTCCCGTTCATCGTCCGGATGCGCGGATCCTGCTCATCGAAGACAACGTCGATGCGCGCGAAACGCTCAGGCATCTTTTACAAGCGTATGGCTACGCCGTGGACGTAGCCGCGACCGGTGAAGAAGGACTGCAGCGACTGCTGGCGCAACCGCCGGATGTCGCCATCGTCGATATCGGTTTGCCGGGGCTCGACGGTTTCGAGGTTGCGAGGCGTACCCGCGCAGCTCCCGGCATCGGCAGGCTGAAGCTCGTCGCCCTGAGCGGTTACAGCGGCCCGGAGACCGAGAAAAAAGCCAAGAGTGCCGGCTTCGACCTGCATCTCGTCAAACCGGTGCAGCCGGCTGAACTTCCCAAGATACTGGCGATAAAACCGCTGGAAAAATGACGGGCTCTGCCCGAGATGCAGGTGCCGCACCTCGGGCAGATGATGATGAAGGTCTCAAAGCCCGACCGCGATCAGGCCGACGGCGCCGCCAGGACCGGCGCGCCGGAGGAGGTTGCCGCTTCCGGCATCGCTGCGCCGGACGGCACCGCCAGCGCAGCCATGGCTTGCGCAATCGATGTCATCGAGCCGCTGCCGAGACCGGCATCCTGCATGATCGCGTCGATGACCGGTTTGGCGATCTGGTAATTCAGGGCCGAATTCACCACCTGCTCGGGCAGGGTGCCGCCAGCGTGCACACCCGAAGTGATATTGCTCCCGCCGTTTCCGGCTGGCATGCCGTTGACCTGGAACAGCTTGATGGAATCAATCTTTTCCATCGGTTTGACCGCCTTCTCCAGGATCTCCGGCAGCATGCGAATCATTTCGAGTCGTATATTCAGCAGGACCTGTTCCGCTGACAACCGGTTCAGGGCTTCGTTGATCGCCGCCTTGCCCGCGGCTTCCGCCAACGCGGCATCCTTGCGAGCCTCGGCTTCCATGCGGATCGCCTCCGCTTTATCCTGCGCCGCATCCTTCTCCGCCGCCGCCGACACCTTGATGCCGATAGCCTGCTGCTGCGCTTCCTTATCAGCGTCGATCAGCTGGATCTGCTTCTCCCGCTCTGCCACCGCGATTTCGCGTGCGGTCTTTACCAGCTCCTCCGCCTTGACCGACTCCGCCAGCGCGAGGTTCGCTGCCGCATCGGCTTCGGATTGCTCGCGCGACTTGGTGGCGATGGCGATCTGCGTATCCTGATTGGCGATCTCGATCTGCTTGCGCTGCTCGGCGGTCTTCACCTGGGTCTGGCGATCCGCTTCGATTTGCTTCGACTGCAGCACGAGATTCTTTTCGATGTCCGCTTCCTTCACCGAACGCTCGGCAACGATCCGCTTTTCATTCACCGCACGTTCCGCCTCGATACGCGCTTCATCGGCTTCCCTGTTGCGCTCCGCTTCGGTTTTCGCGATCAGTGCTGTTTGTTCGGCCTTGGTGTTGGCGATCTCGCGCTGTTGCGACAAGGTGGCGAATTCCTCGTCCTTCTGAATTTCCAGTTTTCTGCGTGTTGCTTCCAGATTTTTCGAGCGGACTTGCACCTCGGTATCCTGCTCGATATCGTTTCGCTGCTTGCGGCGGGCCTGTGTTTCTTCGGTCAGCCGCGTGAGACCCTCGGCATCGAATGCGTTGTCCGGATTGAAGAAACGCTTGTCGGTTTGATCGAGACTGGTCAGTGACACCGATTCGAGCTCAAGGCCGTTTTTCTCCAGGTCTTCGGCCACCGCATTCTGTACCGCCTGCACGAAGTCGCGCCGCTTGTCCTGCAGCTCCTGCATCGTCATGGTTGCCGCAGTGGCGCGCAGCGAGTCGACGAATTTATCCTCGACCAATTGCTTCAGCGCCGCCGGGTCCAAGGTCCGCTGGCCAAGTGTCTGCGCGGCGGTGCTGACGGCATCGGCCGATTGCTTTACCCGGACGAAGAAGCCGGCGATCACATCGACGCGCATCCGGTCCTTGGTAATGAGGCTGTCCTCTTCGGAACGCTGTACTTCCAGCTTCAGCGTGTTCATGTTGACGAGGATGATTTCATGGAATACCGGAAGCACCACCGCGCCGCCGTCCATGATGACTTTCTGGCCGCCCAGTCCAGTCCGCACATACGCGGTTTCTTTCGTGGCGCGCTTGTACAGGCGCGCGAAGATCAGGCCGATGGTGATCAATGCCACAAGGGCAATGCCGCTCAGTACGCCGATTTCAATCAGTTTTTCCATGTGTTGTTATCTCCCAGTTCGTACGTGAAGTGTTGTTATGTGTTCGATGACGAAAGTTTGGCTACATCAGCGCCGGATGCGGATTACGGATACCTCGATAGAACGCCCCGGCCTTTTTAACGATAAGAACCTCGGTGCCCTGGATGAACTCGTCGTCAGGAAGGTCCGGCTCCACCATCAGGTAATGTGCATTGCCGTGCTGGTCCCGAATGCGTACCTCGGCCGCCATGCCTTGCCGCGCAGTGCCGGTGATGACCACACCGGCGCGCCCGATCAGGCTTGATGCCTGCACCGCCGTGGTTTCATCCTTGGGGATGATGCGCGCGAGAAGGCCGCCGAACGCACGCACTGTGCTGATGCCGATGAACAAGGCCGGTACGGCTGCGAGCCAGGCGGGCAGGTAGGTGTTCATCGCGCCATGTGCGAATAGTTGAACCACATAGCCGCCGAGCGAGAAGCCGAACAGGAACAGGATCAGAAGGACCAGCAGCGGCACCTTGCCCACGTGCAGCCAGCCCAATGCGCCGTCGATGCCATCCGGCGAATGCGCCACGAAGTTATCGAGGAACTGCGAAGGGCTGATGGCGGTGAAAATGCCTATCCCTTCGATGACGGCCAGGCCGATCATCACGCACGCGGCAACGCTGAAGGGAAGCGTTTCGGAGGCGGCGAACAGCATCATGTCTTGCTCGCCGTGTCGGCTTTTAGCTGGGCAAGACGCTCCTCGATGCGCTTGTTCTGCACCAGATCATCCAGTTCCTTGAGCTTTGATGCCTGTTCGACCGACAGCTTATGCATGCCGGTGGAGATGCCGGTATGGCGTTCAAAAATCTTGCCGAACGCGGCGCTGGCATCATCGACTTTATGCAGCGACGAATTGGTCGCCACCGTTGCGCCGGTCGCGCTGGCGGCACGCGCGCGGCTGGCACGAAAACTCGATAGCTGCTCCTGCATTTCACGCTTCTTGCTCATCAGCGCATCGACATAACCGGACAGTTCCTTTTCCTGCTTGCCGAGATCCTGCAATGTTCCTTCCACGACCGGCATCTGCGATTCGGTATCGAGCTGTTTGGCCACCGCCGCGCGTGCCAGATCTTCGCGCCTGAGGTTGATGGCTTCTTCCGCGCTGGTGGTGAGCTCGAGATGGCGGCGATTAAGCTCTGCATGATGGCGCTGCGCGAGATGGCGGTTCGCCGCCACGACGCCCAATTCCTGGCGTACTTCATCGATTACCGTCTCCACCTTCCTTATCGCCTGTTCCATCATCGCTTCCGGCGCCTGGTCTTCCACCTTGTCCAGCAACGCATGCACGCTTCCGACAACAATCTGCGATACCCGGTTACGTAACGAATCAGCCATTGTTTTCTCCTGTCTGGGTTAGATTGATCAACTTCGCCAAATCAACCGTGCGCTGGCTATGCCGCCGCACGACTTCCGTATCGATCGCAGCCGCCGACGGCGTCACCGCCTGTCGCAGCAGCGCTTCCGTCATTGCGAACGCACGCCGCACCAGTTGCTCCTCGATCTGCGCTGCCTCCGCTTTCGTTGCCGCCTTTGATGAAAGCAACGCGGCCGCCATGACGGTGATCTGCTCGATCAGCAGCGTCAGCACCTCCGAATGCGCCTGCTCATCACGCTCGATCGCATACAGGCTTTCGCGCAACGATTGCGTCAGCCGCTGAAACCAGGAAAGGGCGGTAACGAAATCCGACGTACCTTCATGCTGAGCCCGCAACTCCTTCAAGGCTTCGCGCAACTTGTCGCTATTGGTCTTCGCTCCTTCGTACTGCAAGGCAATGAACCATTGGTACAGTTCATCTTCAATGCGCCCCGACAGCGGCACCATGGATCCGGAAATGTTTGTCATTGTGAGTCCAAGCAATTGTATTCATTTGAATACAATTGTATTCACAGCTATCATCAAGTCAAGGATTAAGTTGCATACGAGAACAATTGGGAAAGGTTGCCTACATTCGGCATAGTTGGCAAGAACATAATTGTGCAAGCCCGTATCCGTTCCGATACACGTACTGCACCGGTAATTTCAAAACAAAAGAGAACGCCCATGACATTCGCTGCCGCTGCATTACTCATCATCGACATGCAGAAATGCATGGCGTCGCCGCATCACGTCAGAAACAATCCTGCGGCCGAAGACAATATCGCCGCATTGCTCGCGGCATGGCGACTGAAGGGGAGGCCGGTAATTCACATAAGGCATGTCTCAAGAGACACCGCCTCAGGTTTTCGGCCCGGTCAGTCAGGCGCGGAATTTCAATCACGGTTCGAACCCGCGCCAAGTGAACATGTCGTGGAAAAGAATGTGCCGGATGCCTTTGCACAAAGCGGCCTTGAACGCTGGCTGAGAGTGCGCGCCATCGACGCTTTGGTCATCTGCGGCGTGGCGACCAACAACTCGGTCGAGTCGACCGTCCGCTCGGCAGGCAATCTCGGCTTTACAACCGTCATTGCCGCCGATGCGGCCTTTGCATTCGAAAAAGCTGATTTCGACGGAAGGCTACGTTCCGCCCAGGAGGTGCATGCGATGTCGCTGGCGAACTTGCATGGTGAATACGGCGCCGTGCTCGATACAGCGGCGATCCTGTCCGCCGGCGATCCGCGTTGATGACGACAACAGTGGCATTGACCGGACCTTACCCGCCGGCTTTCCTGTTACCGAGCTGCTTCTCGAACGCCACATCCAGCTTGCTGACCCGGGCCGGCTTCTGCGGACCGGTCCGATTGGCAAACTGGACGAACTCGTCGAGCGTCAGGTCGTCACTGATTTTCTCAGGGGAACCACCCGGCACCGCACGCAACATATAAAAGAAGCCGCTGGCAGTGATGCCGAGCGAGTACCGGTGGTGCGGATCGCGTGTATTCAAACGGGCGACAGCGGCGCTGGCTTTGGTCGATCTCATCGTGGTCTCTGACGGTAAACGTAAAGCTAAAAGGGCTCTTGGGAAGAGCTGACAAGGTTCATCATAGTGCAGCCGGTCGCGTTCCGCGAGCGGCTGACCAGGAGGCTTTGCCCCTGGAAATGCCGCGATCCCGATGGCCGTGTGATTTTTGACCAGGCTTGCGTCCGATCAGTGCCTGCACTGAATCTCTTTTCCATGCCCGTGTCGAACTTCACACCATCCGTAACGAGGAGGAGCCATGTTTCAGCTGAATGCGTCCCCGACATGCATTGCATCCCTTCTTCCGACGCGATGGAAAGCGCGCTGCGCATTGCTCATCCTTGCGGCTGTTCCGGCGCTTTGCGCGGCACGCGAGCCGAGCGTGAAGGAGTGCGTCGAAGGCAGCGACTTCATCAAGAACGCGGCACTGGCGCGCGATAGCGGTGTGACGGAAGACAGCTTTCTTGCCAGGATCCATGAGGACATCGCGGTCATCCAGGCGCTGCCGCCAAAACTGCGCTGGTTCGTCCAGGATGAAGAGGATGCCGAGCTGCTGATTTCCGCTGCGACCGATGTCTTCCGCAAACCAAAGGACGCGAACGTACACCAACGGGATTTCCTCACTGCCTGCCTGCCGAAGGCAAGTTCGAAACCGCATTACCGGTTGTAGACTGCATCGCCGCTGCCAATGCCGGTTTGCGTCCTTGCCGCGCCTTTACCGTATACTCGCGTGCTCGCCCAAGCTGCCGATAAACGGAGAACCGACATGTCCACCGAAGACCGCATCATCGACATCGAGATCAAGGTTGCACGCCAGGAAGACATGGTCGATGCCCTGAACCAGATGGTTTATCGACAGCAAAAGAAAATCGACGAACTCGAAGCGCTGTGCAGTGCATTGGCGATGCATGTCAAGGACATGCGGCAGGCGGACGCCGAGCGCAATCCGGTCAACGAAAAGCCGCCGCATTACTGAAATGATCGCAGGCTCCCTTTCGGATGTTTGCATCCGCAAAGCGATCGCAGTGCCGCCGAACCAATTCCTGCAAACAACATGAATCAACAAGACAAGCAAGCCGATCTACTGCGCGCGAAACTCAATCAGGAAACGTCGCAGATCGCATGGAAGGAGTTGCAGCGCTATTACGCGGCCGGCATGGTGATTGCCGTCAGCGACGATCTCGATCTCGTGGACGTCGCCGCTTCCGTCGCCAATGACGACACCGCAGCGGTGTCGAAATGGATGTCGGAAGCCCGCGTGTCCAAGGTATCGGATGTACAGGCCACGGCATGGCAAAATGCCGACGCGACCCTGTGGGCCGTGGTGGTCAAGCCCTGGATATTGGTGCAGATGCGCGCGTCCTGACCGCGTACCAGCAGACCTTGGACGCGTTTAATCCCTCAGTCGGTTATGAATGGCCGTCGCGGCGATCGCCGCGTGTCCCATTGCGACTGTTATCTGGTTCAGGCCCTTGACGATGTCACCCGCGGCATACAGATTTTCCACCGTGGTCTGCTGATGATTGTTGACGACCAGTTCGCCGTTCGGCGTGCATTCCACGCCGAGATCGCGCACGATGCCTGAATTCACCCGGGTGCCGAGCGCCGCATACACCACATCGAATTCCTGCGGCGCCGCACCTTGCAGCAATACCGTCATCTTCCCGTTATCGAACGATACGCCTGTGACCGGATTGCTGACGGCGCGGACCCGGCCCACATCCAGTTGAGCATGTTCGTCTGCCGACAACGTGATCGGATCCGTTATTGAGAACAGGGTGACGTCGGTGGCGTAATGCCGTATGAACAGCGCCTCGCCCAGGCCCCCGCTACCCTTGCCGATCACCGCGACTTTCTTTCCGATCGATTCGAAACCGTCGCAGATCGGGCAATAGCGCAAGGCTCCCTCGGCAATGGCCTTCTCGATATCGGGAAAGTCCGGCGGGACATCGACCACGCCGGTGGCGACCAGCACGGTGCGGGAACGGTATTGCCGGTCACCGGCCGACGTGATGAAACATTCATCGCCGGTCTTCTCAATGCGCTCCACCTTGCCGGAGACCGACGTTACACCATAGTGATCGGCCTGTTCACGCAGGCGCTGCAGGATATCGCCGCCGTGTATGCCATGGATGAAACCTGGATAGTTGTGCGAGGTGGGAATCCATAGCAGGCGGCTGGCGCCGGAATCGATGATGGTGAATCGTCGGCGAAAGCGCGCGAGATACGTCGCCGCAGTCAATCCGGCGGCGCCGGCGCCGACGATCACGCAATCCAGCAGTTGTTCGTCATTCAGTGACACAAATGTTCTCCCGGCGCTTAGCGCCTGTAACGTTCATTCGATAGCGTCGGCGCCTTGTCGTCATCGCCGGATTCATTGTCTATTTCCCCGATGATTTCCACATAGTCGGGATCGGCGGCCGTGTTGATGTCGAGCGTGGGATCGGCACGTTCGTCCAGGCCCGGTCCCTTCACCACGTCGTCTCCGGTATCGGTGATGACACTGGGGGCGCGGTCGCGTGCACGCGGGCCGTTTCCCACGTGAGGATCGCATTGCGCGGATGTCCGTGGATCGAGGCCGTCTGCATTTGTCGGCATGTTGGCTCCTTGCAGTGATGTATCCGAGGTTGGAGCAAACCGGCTTCGATATAGTTTCGATAAGCCGACATATTTCAATTATATGGATGCACAGCAAGTTCTTGCTCCGCCGTAAAATAGACGTGCGTGTTTTAGCGCTGCTTCGTCGCGCAGCGCATGACATGCGTATCTAAAAAACATGCTGATCAATTTTTCATGAGCGCCAAAGTCCGCCGCATCGCCCACCTTGACATGGATGCTTTTTACGCATCGGTGGAACTGCTGCGCTATCCCGATCTGCATGGGCTTCCGGTCGTGATCGGCGGGCGTTCGGAGCATCAACCGGCAATTCAGCCGGATGGCAGCCGTTCGTATTCGATATTGCGCAACTACACCGGGCGCGGCGTCATTACCACCTCGACCTACGAGGCGCGGGCCCTCGGCGTGTTCTCCGGCATGGGCCTGATGAAGGCGGCACAACTCGCACCGGACGCGATTCTTCTGCCAACCGACTTCGACAGTTACCGCCGCTATTCCCGCCTGTTCAAAAGCGCCGTCGCCACCATTGCACCGCACATCGAAGACCGGGGCATCGATGAAATCTATATCGACCTCAGCGACCATGACGACGACACGCGGGCGCTGGTGCTGCGCATCAAGGAGGCAGTACGCGATGCCACCGGCCTGCGCTGCTCGGTCGGGATTGCGCCGAACAAACTGCTGGCGAAGATTTGCTCCGATCTCGAGAAACCGGACGGCCTGACCATGCTCAGCCATGCCGACATACCGCGCCTGATCTGGCCGCTGCCGGTTCGGAAGATCAACGGCATCGGTCCGAAGGCGGCGGACAAGCTCGCCACGCTCGGCATCCATGTCATCAAGGATCTGGCAGAGGCGGACCCGGCGCTGCTGCAGGCAAACTTCGGCCGCAGTTATGCGGAGTGGCTGCACAGTGCGTCGCATGGCCTCGACGATCGTCCGGTGGTCACCAACCCGGAGCCGAAGTCGATCAGCCGCGAAACCACCTTCGAGCGCGATCTCCACGCACGCCGCGACCGCGATACGCTGTCCACCATTTTCACCGACCTGTGCACCCGTGTCGCGGGAGATCTGCAGCGCAAGGGCTACCTGTGCCAGACGATCGGCATCAAGCTGCGCTATGACGATTTCCGCACCGTGACGCGCGACCTCACCGTCCCGACCGCCACCGCCGATGCGAAGCTGATCCGCAAGGCGGCTGGCGAATGCCTGCGGCGTGTGCCGCTGGACCGCAAGCTGCGACTGCTCGGCGTGCGCGCAAGCGCCCTGTCGAAACCGGGCGACGCGTCGGGCGAACCGCCATTGTCGCAAGGCGAACTCATCTTCACCGCGTGAATTGTTTTGAACGGCGTTGCTCAATCCGCAAGGATTTGTCAATCGACGCCGATGCGACATGATGCGTAATCGCGACTGACGCTGGGTCGGCCCGCGTGTAGAATGGCCCCTCTCTTCAGCTTGCCATTTCTTCCTGCCATGTGGTTCAAGAATCTCCAGATCTACCGTCTCACCGCACCATGGACCATGACGTCCGAACAACTCGAAGCCAGCCTCGCATCGCAAACCTTTTCCGCGGGCACGAGCGTCGAGATGCAAACCCAGGGTTGGACCTCGCCGCGTGAAAACGGCATGCTCGTGCATGCGGTGAATCGCCAGTTGCTCCTTGAACTGGCTACGGAAAAGAAGCTGCTGCCGGCCACGGTCGTCAACCAGGTCAGCAAGGCGCGCGCCGCCGAGCTGGAGGAACAGCAGGGCTTCAAGCCGGGCAAGAAGCAGATGAAGGAAATCAAGGAGCAGGTGACCGATGAGCTGTTGCCGCGCGCATTCAGCATCCGGCGCAGCACGCGCGTCTGGATCGATCCGGTCAACGGCTGGCTGGTCGTCGATGCCGCCAGCCCGGCGAAGGCCGATGAAGTATTCAAGCTGTTGCTCAAGTCGCTGGAGCAGTTGCCGTTCGCCTCGTTGCGCACCGAGCGCTCGCCGCTGTCGGCGATGACCGACTGGCTGGCCGCTGACGAAGCGCCTGGCGGCTTCACCGTCGACCAGGATACCGAACTGCGCGCCACCGGCGAAGGCAAGGCGACGGTGCGCTATGTACGCCATACGCTGGAAGCGGAAGACGTCCGCCGCCATATCGCCGGCGGCAAGCAATGTACGCGGCTGGCGATGACCTGGAGCGACCGCGTTTCCTTCGTCCTGACCGAATCGCTGGCGATCAAGCGCGTCGCGCCGCTCGATGTGCTGAAGGAAAACACCGATTCCATGGCGCGCGATGACAACGAGCGCTTCGATAACGACTTCATGCTGATGACCGGTGAGCTGGCGAAGATGATCGCTGATCTGGTGCAGGCATTGGGCGGCGAGGAACAGCAGAAGAAAGCGGCCTGAAAGACGAAGGGCGAAGGAAGCGCAAACGAAAAGACGAACCGCATGGTTCGTCTTTTTTATTTTGGCGGTGCATGAAGCGGGCGGACTAGCCGGCCTGAAAAGACAAATGCCCGCTTGCGCGGGCATTTGATGATCTGGCGGAGTGGACGGGACTCGAACCCGCGACCCCCGGCGTGACAGGCCGGTATTCTAACCGACTGAACTACCACTCCTGAAGCTTGCTGCATCTGTCCGACCGAATTGCGGGAAGGACAGCCGACGTTTGTCACCACGTCTGAAGGGCACGAAGTCTACAGCATCTTCGGCGAGTTGGCTAGGGGGAAGTTGATTCCGGCCGGCAATGCGATGCACGATCGTGGTGCGAACCAGTTTTATTAGCAAGACTCCAATGCTTACCTTTCAATCAGGCATCGGGCAAGGCAGATATGCAAAACACTCCATGGAATCATGTCGCGGCGCGTGCCGCATTCGGACAAATGGACCGGATGCGCCGATGGCGCGGGGCTTTGTTCGACGCTGCCGGGTTTGCTCCGGTGGAATCGGCACATCGCATCGTGCATGAAGAACCGGGCCTGCGACTGCGTCGCTACGGCGATGAACATACCGGCGGTCCGGCAATGCTCATCGTGCCGGCGCCGATCAAGCGCCCCTACATCTGGGATCTGCAGCCGTCCGCCAGCGTGATCCGGCAATGCCTGGGGCAGGGCATGCGCGTCTACCTCGCTGAATGGGCTGCCATCGGCGAAGACGAACAGGGATTCGGCCTTTCCGATTATGGCAACCGCCTGCTGCGTACGTGTGCCGACCGGATCGAAGCGGACTGCGGCGAATCCGCCTGCGTCGTTGCCGGCCATTCGCTCGGCGGCATCCTGGCCACCGCATTTTGCTGTTTGCATCCACAGCGGGCGAGGGCGCTGATCCTGCTGGAAGCGCCGCTGCATTTCGACGCCGCTACGGATCGGATGACGTCGGCCGTCCACGCCGCGCCGGATGCGCGTGCGATCGCCGCCGCTTTCGGCACGGTGCCGGGTTCTTTCCTGAACGCCGCCAGCGTATCGGCGGCACCGGACGAATTCCGCTGGGAGCCTTACCGGGATTTTTCGATGTCCATCGCGAACCGCGACGCATTCGCCACGCATATGCGCGTGCTGCGCTGGACCCATGATGAATTTGCACTGCCCGGACAACTGTTCGCCGACGTTGTCGAATTGCTGTATCGCGGCGACAGGCTGATGCGCGGCACCCTGGACATAAACGGCCAATGCATCGGACCGCAAAACCTGCCTGCCCCGCTATTGAGCGTCTACGATCCGCGCAGCTCGGTCGTGCCGCCGCAATCGGTCGTTTCGTTTCACGATGCCGCCGCGGGCAACCCGAAAAAGCTGCTGCAGTACGAAGGCGATGTCGGCGTCGCGCTCCAGCATGTCGGCGTGCTGGTGGGGCGCAATGCCCATGCGGTGATCTGGCCGGAAATCTTCGCCTGGCTGTCCGATCTGGCAATCCTGAAGCGATCCCGGCCGGCGAATTGAACGCATGCACGGCAAGCACTGCGGAACCTGCGGACTTGGTTACAATCCATCGGTTTCCTTCAACGCCTGCCGACCGCCATGAACGATTCCGAACTGCCGCTGTTTCCTCCCATCGAACCGTACCGCAGCGGCATGCTGCCGGTGGATGAACTGCATACCCTGTATTGGGAAGAGTGCGGCAATCCGCAGGGAGAGCCGGTGCTGTTCCTGCACGGCGGGCCGGGCGGCGGCTGCACGCCCAAGCAACGCCGCTTCTTCGACCCCGCGCATTACCGCATCGTGCTGTTCGACCAGCGCGGCGCCGGCCGATCCACGCCGCTCGGCGAGTACCGCAACAACACCACGCAACTCCTTGTCGCCGACATCGAACGTCTGCGCGACATGCTCGGCATCGAGCGCTGGCTCGTGTTCGGCGGCTCCTGGGGTTCGACGCTGGCGCTCGCCTATGGCCAGACACATCCGGAACGTTGCCTCGGCTTTGTCCTGCGCGGCATCTTCCTCTGCACGCAGGCGGAGATCGACTGGTTCATCAACGGCATCCAATGGTTTTTCCCCGAGGTGCATGCGGAGTTTGCAAGCCCGATACCAGAGGAGGAACGCGGCGACCTGCTGCAGGCCTATGCCAAACGCCTGTTCTGCGACGACCGCGCCGTCACGGTCGCCGCCGCGCGCACATGGAGCCGGTATGAAGGCCGCTGCCTGTTTCTGCAACCGGACGCGGAAGCGGTCGAAGACTTCAGCTCCGACGTGGTCAGCCTTGGCATCGGCAGGCTTGAAGCGCATTACTTCCTGCACCAGGGATTTTTCAGCGACGACCAGCTCATCCGCAATGTCGACTGTATCCGCCATCTGCCCGCGGTCATCGTGCAGGGCCGGTATGACGTGGTATGTCCACCCTTGTCCGCCTACCGTCTTCACCAGGCATGGCCACAGGCGAAATTCCACATGATCCCGGACGCCGGCCATGCAGGCTATGAACCAGGAACCGCTGCGGCGCTGGTGGCGGCTACGGAACAGTTCAAAGCCAGACGCTGTTTCGATTGAATCTTTCAATCGTTCGCCCTACGAGAATGCCTGTTTGCATGAACCGCCCGGCACTATAATTGTCCAAAGGAAAGTCGCTGGTTCATGTGTATGTGAAAGACTAGCGACGCCGCCAAAAGCATTTCGCCCAGCCGAGTTCATCATGTACAACAGAATCGCAATCATCTTCTTGGGCGGCGTGCTCGCCGCCTGCGGCACGTCGACCGACGACAGGCTTACCGGGCAGTCGAAACAGGAGCTTCGGGAGCCCTCGGGCCGTGTTGAACCGGTCGAGACCACACCCGATGCCACATCCACCGCCTCCACCGTGGACGGCTACAAGCGGGATATCGCCCAGCGCATCGTTCAGGTCAATTCCACCCAGGTCTTCATCGGCCGTCCGCAAGCGCTGCTGCGCTCGGTCGTCGTCGTGCGGTATGCCGTCGATGCGCGCGGAAACCTCGTGCATAGCGAAATCCAGCGCTCCAACCGTGACAAAGTCACCGAAGCGACTGCGCTGGCAACCCTGCGCAATTCCGCACCCTTCCCGAAGCCGGCTTCAAACCTGTTGCGGCGAGGCAGGGTGGAGATTTCGGAAACCTGGCTATTCAACAATGACGGACGATTCCAATTGCGCACCATCGCCGAGCCGCAGATGGACAGGTGACGCATCGCATTTCTCTGTTCTACAACGGCATGCAGGTGTACCGGCGTCCGGTCGGAAACAGCTTTCCATCCTGCGCACAACACGCCGGACGTCGCGTTACATACTTTTACACAGTCGATAATGGTCGATAAATCAAGGACTTGAGTCATATTCAAGCACAGTTGCCCGCCATGCCCGCAGCGGTCCTCTGAACGCCCTCCAAGCTGCTTCATCAAATCTCCTGCATCAACGATGCTTTTTTCGTAATCTCTCAGGAGAAATTCATGAGCTTGAAAACCTCCCTCCGGACCTTATCCTTCGTATTGATTGCCTCGGTGTCTTCGATCGCACTGGCGCAAAGCGGATCGTCCTCATCATCGTCCTCGCCATCGGCGACGGGCACTTCCAAAGGATCCACTGCGGGCACCACCGGCGCAGGCAGCTCGACAGGCACAGGTAAGGGTTCCGGCAGCACCGGCACCTCCGGGTCGACTGATACGACATCGCCCTCAGCCGGTTCGACAACAGGCGGTTCCGGCGCAAGCGGTGCGGCTGGAACTTCCGGCATCACCGGCAAGAGTGCCAGCGGCGCATCGAATTCATCGGGCGCGTCCGCAAGCGGCGACGAGTCGACGTCCAAAAAGAAAAGCAAGGCGAACCAGAACAAATCCGACAAAGCTGGCACAGGCCAGAAGAGCGCGGAGTAATCGCCGCGCGTGGGTACAGAAGCGCATTGCAGCACCAAGGTTGGCAAGCGGCTTTCGGGCCGCTTTTTTTTATCCCTGGCTCATGCACATTAATAATGTGCGGCTGATTTGCCGGGCGGAGGCGAATCTGTTTTAATGGGGACGATTCTCTCTCTGCAATCCTTCATGACTTCAACACCTTCCCCCATCCTCGCAGCAGCCGGTCAACGTCCCGCCAAACTGTACCGCTACTCGCATCGCACATGGCTCGAACGTTCGCTATCACTGGGCGAATTCCGCTTGCGCGCACCGCTCCAGGGGCTGACGATGCCGCAATCCGGCAGACATATCCTGCCGTTTGCAGAAAAGCAGGATATGTCGGCGGGCTACCTGACGCTGAGTCTTGCCCATGCATGGGATGAGGCATTGTTCGCTCTCTTTTCCGACGCGGATGCCTGCCTTGTCATTCACGACACCGAAGAGTTTGGCGAGCGAATTCACCGCGCGGCGCAAAAGACCCTGCCGAGCTGGGCAGGCATTGATGCAGCCATGTCCTATGGCGTACCGAGCCCGCTCGGTAGCGCTTTCTCCAAATCCAGACAAAGCGCGCAGGAAAAGGAATGGCTCTTTGCATGGCGTCCAACGCAATCCGTGCCGATCTTCAATCCGGTAACGATCCGTATCGGCAGTATTGAAAGCATTGCGGAAATCCGGCTGCGGTCGGCATAATTCATTCTTCAGATCAACATTACGGTTTGATCAAACAGCGCAGCCTTGCATTTGGTAAATTACCCTGGGTCAAGCCTTTTTCCACGAACCGTTGGAACCCCGATCTTGAAGTCCGACGCAAGTCTGATTAACCGCGGTCGCTGCACTGAATCCGTTTCCGCATATTGCGGCCATCATATTAAGGAGGAACGCCATGCCGACGTCCAGCATCAAGACGGTACGACACGATATGAGCACCCTGGTGCGTGATGCGCAGGCCTTGTTTCGCGAAGCGGCCTCGGCTTCAGGCGAACGTGCCGAAGAGCTGCGTCACAAGGGTCTCATGCTTCTCGACGCCGCGATGGAAAAAGCGCAGGACGCACAGGTGATCGCAGCGAAAACCGGCAAGGAAGTGGCGGAACAGACTGACGTCTTCGTCCGCGCAAATCCATGGCGTGCAGTAGCGATTTCTGCCGGTGTCGGCCTGCTGGCCGGTTTGCTCCTTTCCCGCAAATGAACGTAAACGACAAGCCGCCGTCCAGCGCAGCGCCGATGCATACGGGCGGTCTCGCCGCCGGCCTGGCCGGACTGGGAAAAAACCTGTTCGGCCTGCTGGTCAGCCGTGTCGAGCTGGCGGCCTTTGAGTTGGGAGAAATCCGCACGCATCTGCTCAGGCTGTTGCTGTTGTTCGGCATCGGTGTGGTCGTGGTCTGGTTTGCCGTGGCTTACTGGACCGCACTGATCGTGGTGCTCGCGTGGGACAGTTGGGGCTGGAAAATACTCCTGCTCATGGCAGCGGTTTTCACTCTGATGGCGGCCGGTTTGCTGTTCCATGTGCGTTCGCTCCTGAGCGCCAACAAGCTGTCGATGCCGGCCACCATGGCCGAACTGCGCAATGATCGCGATGCCTTGCTGTGAAAGATCGAACCATGATCGATGAATCATCCGACCCCCCCGCCATTGCGGACCGCAAAGAACAACTGATCGCGCAGGGCCGAACTTTCCGAGCGCGAGTCGCACAGTCGAAGCAGGCATTGCAACAGGGCTTGCGTCCGCAGGCGCTGGCAAAAGGCGCCATCGGCCATGTTGCTCCTGTCGTGCTCGGCATGGTGGCAAGCCGTGGCCTATCCGGCGCAAAAGGACTTAACCTGCAGCAGACCTTGCCCTTGTTGGCCGATACCTACTCGGCCTTGTCGCGGAGAGGATTGATCAAGCCGGCACTGCGTATCGCTGGTATCGCCGGCATCGTCGGTGCAGTCGGATGGATGGTTATCAACCGACGAAGATCTGTCGATGCAGACGCTGCTTCTTCCCCAGCGAATACTTCCGATTCAACAACCTGAGTGATTTGATTACAAATGTAATTAAGTTTTTCATGCCTGAAGGATGACGAACTTGCATTAATCCCGCGTGTCAAATTTGTGTTTGAAACGAAGGGGAATGCAATGCAACATCGACGAACCATAGCCGCGCAGCTGAGCGTCACAGCAATCGCAAGTGCACTGGCATTGGGCGGCTGCGCGAATATGAATGAAGTGCAGCGTGGAACAGCGACAGGTGCCGGTGTCGGCGCCGGCATCGGCGCGGTGCTTGGCGGAACGGTTGGCAAAGGAGGCGGACGGCGTGCGGCGACTGGCGCTGTCGTCGGCGGCGCTGCCGGTGCGGTGATCGGTAATATCTGGTCGGCGCGGATGGAAGAGCAGAAGCGCAAGATGGAACAGGCCACGCAAGGGACCGGTGTTGAAGTCACGCAAACCGCCGACAACCGCTTGAAGCTGGATATTCCGAGCGACATCTCTTTCGACACCAACCGGTCGGACATCAAGCCGAATTTCCGTCCGGTGCTCGACAAATTCGCCGCCAGCCTGGTGGAGAATCCCTATACGAAGGTCACCATCATCGGACACACTGACAGCACCGGTTCGGAAGCAGTCAACAATCCGCTGTCCTATGACCGTGCCGCCCGCACCCGCGATTATCTGAGCGCACGCGGTGTCAATGCCAGCCGTTTCATCGTCGACGGTCGGGGAGAGCGCGAGCCGGTAGCCTCGAATGACACGGAAGCCAGTCGCGCCCAGAACCGCCGCGTGGAAATATTCGTGGCGGAGCCGCAAACGACCGCGCAGGCACCGCAACAACCCTATCCGCAGCAACCGTACCCGCAGCAACCGTACCCGCAACAGGCGTATCCACAGCAGACCTATCCTCAACAGCCATATCCGCAGCAACCATATCCACAACAGCAGCCTTATCCATATCCGCAACAGCCGCGATAAGCAGTCTGCAAATACGCTGACAAATAAAAAAGCCGACCCGCAGGTCGGCTTTTTTATCGTATAGCGGTTTCGCTTACTTGGATGCCGCTACCATGAAGTCCACAGCTGCCTTGATTTCGTCATCCGATGCGGACGATCCGCCTTTTGGCGGCATCACGCCGGCCTTGCCTTGAAATCCCTTGATTGCATTGGTATAAAGTGTTTCGTTGCCTTGCTGAATCCGTGGTGCCCATGCCGCCTTGTCACCGGTCTTTGGAGCGCCTGCAATGCCTGCGCCGTGACAGGCGACGCATGCGGAGTCATAGATTTTCTTGCCGACTTCAGCAGATACCTTGGTTGGTTGCGCATTGTTCGCTGCCGGAGCAGCATTCTGCGCAGTCTGAGTCGGAGAAGCCATCGGCTGTGAGGCTGATGCGACCGGGGCGCCTGCGGATTGCGGCGGTGTTTCCGCTGCAGCCGGTGCTGCTGGTGCTGCAGCGTTTGCAGCCGGTTTCGCCTCCGGTTCCTTGAATTTTCCACCGGATTGGTTGGCCATGTAGACTACGGCACGAGCAACTTCCACATCATCCAGATCAGGATTGCCGCCTTTGGCCGGCATCGCGCGGATACCGTTCACGGCATTCGCCACCATCGAATCAAGGCCTTTGGCGATGCGGGCGGACCAGCCGGCTGTATCGCCGGTTTTCGGCGCGCCAGCCGCGCCGCTGTCGTGGCAGGCAGCGCAAACAGCTTTATAAACAGCGTCGCCGGCCTGCAACTGCTTCGGCGCATTGGCATCGCGGAATGTGAAGCCTTCTTCCGCCACCGGCCGCAGGCGTGCTGCCACGGCTTCGGGCGACAAGCCTTCCGAACCGGCACCCGCAACGGAGGCATTGCCCACGTATTGCACCAG
>JAESFT010000525.1_pt1 | contig 21167 bp, 21 predicted proteins | sample 9269451 | NCBI WGS metagenome assembly JAESFT01 (sample SAMN14502557, study PRJNA617106) | algae metagenome | isolation source: Scytonema hyalinum WJT4-NPBG1 and co-occurring heterotrophs from well... | place: USA: Mojave Desert, Joshua Tree National Park, California | collected 2006-05-25
CCATCTTTTCCCGATGGAGTCCCCCGCACCGGCGGCACAGGCGGTGCACCAAATGATTCAATCCATGCTTCCTTCACGGCACTGATCATGACAACTCCTCCATCTCCGCACGCCGTCGGCGTCCTTGTCCTCCTTGCAGCCTTATGCGCTCCGCTGCAGGCCGCCAACGTCGTGAGTGATTTCGCTGCCGATTTCCAGCGTCATGTCAAGGAGGGCAGGACCAGTCATGCGCTGCATATCGATAATGACAGCCTGTTGCTGAACCGGGACGACGGGTTTTACTCCAGCGGATTGCGGTATTCGCAGCGCGCGACCATAGCCGGGCCATCTTCGGTCACCAGTTTCGGCTGGCGGATCGGGCAGCAGCTCTATACTGCTTCCGACATCAACCTGCCTCCGGCCCGGGTGCGTGCGCCGGACCATCCTTACGCGGCGTGGCTGTTCGGCGGCGTTTTCAAGGAAACCCACCGTGCCAATGGCAGTCATGTGCAGGCGGGGATCGACGTTGGCTGCCTTGGTCCTTGTGCCGGCGGCGAATGGACACAGAAAAACCTGCACCGTCTGTTGAACCAGCCCCTGCCTCAGGGATGGAGCCGCCAGGTGCGGAACGAGTTCGGCGTCATTTTTTACGGCGAGATCGCGCCGGTGCGATGGGCGTTCTCGCCGATGCTGGATATCACACCGAGTTTTCATGGCCGCTTCGGCAATATCCATACGGATGCCGGCGCTGGTCTTCTGGTACGGGCAGGCCGGTTGTCGGCGTTGCCGGGCGCCGCCACGCTGCACGGTTTTCTCCGGCTGGACGGAAGGGCAGTTGCCCATAACGCCACTTTGCAAGGCGGCTATTTTTCCAGCGGCGACCCGCATACGGTAAAGCCGAAACGCGCGGTAGGCGAAATCGAAGCCGGCATCGCCTGGATGGAAAATTCCTACGGCCTGCTATTGTCCATTGTGAGAAGAGGCAATGAAATCAGGGAGTTGTCTGATTCCGCCGGTTCGCAGAACTTTGTTCGGCTGCAATTTTCCTACACTCCTTGACCGCGTAAAACTACCATGCGAAGGGCAAGACGGACGCTAAAGCCGGGAATCCCGCAAACGGTTTGCGTTATAATTTGAATTTCCCGCACGTGCCGTCCGGCACATTCAGCAATGACCAAGTTTGTATTCGTCACAGGCGGCGTCGTGTCTTCCCTCGGTAAGGGAATTGCCGCCGCGTCTCTGGCCGCGATCCTCGAATCGCGCGGCCTCAAAGTCACCCTCCTCAAACTCGATCCATACATCAATGTGGACCCGGGCACCATGAGCCCTTTCCAGCATGGCGAGGTATTCGTCACCGATGACGGTGCGGAAACCGACCTCGACCTCGGCCACTACGAGCGGTTCATTACCGCGAAGATGAGGAAGGTAAATAATTTCACTACCGGCCAGATCTATGAATCGGTGATCCGCAAGGAACGTCGCGGCGAGTATCTCGGCAAGACGGTGCAGGTGATTCCGCACATCACCAATGAGATCCAGGACTACATTTACCGCGGCTCCGAAGGTTTCGATGTTGCAATGGTCGAAATCGGCGGCACCGTAGGCGATATCGAATCGCTGCCGTTCCTCGAAGCGGCCCGTCAGCTCAGCCTGCGCGCAGGCCGCAATGCGGCGGCGTTCGTGCATCTGACGCTGGTGCCGTTCATTGCTTCGGCCGGCGAACTCAAGACCAAGCCGACGCAGCATAGCGTACAGAAGTTGCGTGAAATCGGTATTTCTCCTGATGCGCTGCTGTGCCGCGCCGACCGTCCGATTCCCGATGACGAGCGGGCAAAGATTTCCCTGTTCTCGAACGTGCAGGAAGATGCCGTAATCTCCGTCTGGGACGCGGACACGATCTACAAGATTCCGCAGATGCTGCACGATCAGGGTCTGGACGCGATCGTATGCGAGAAGCTCGGCCTGTCGCCTAAGCCGGCCGACCTGTCAGTCTGGACCCGGCTGGTCCACGCTCTCGAAAATCCGAAGCAGCACGTCACCATCGGTATGGTCGGTAAATATGTCGACCTCACGGAGTCGTATAAATCGCTGACTGAAGCGTTGCGGCATGCCGGCATCCATACCGAGAGCCGGGTCAACATCGAGTACATCGACTCGGAAGAGATCGAAGCCAACGGCACCGGCGGCCTGGCGAAGTACGATGCCATCCTGGTACCGGGCGGCTTCGGCAAGCGTGGCGTGGAAGGCAAGATCGCGGCCGCGAGATATGCACGTGAGAACAAGGTGCCATACCTCGGCATCTGCCTCGGCATGCAGGTTGCGCTGATCGAGTTCGCGCGTCACAAGGCCGGATTGACCAAGTCGAATTCTACCGAATTTGATCCGGATACCGAACAGCCGGTGGTTGCCCTGATTACCGAATGGCAAAACCATGACGGCAAGGTGGAAAGGCGTGATGCGGATTCCGACCTCGGCGGCACGATGCGGCTCGGCGCGCAGACCTGCGCCGTCAAGCCGGGTACGCTCGCTGCGGAAATCTATGGTCCGGTCGTCACGGAACGCCATCGCCATCGCTACGAAGCCAACAACCATTACCTCAGCCGCGTGGAAGAGGCTGGCTTGATTGTGTCGGCCCGGACGCCGACCGAGGAATTGTGTGAAATCATGGAATTGCCGCGTACCGGCGAGAATGCGCATCCGTGGTATGTCGGCGTGCAATATCACCCTGAGTTCAAATCGACGCCGCGCGACGGACATCCGTTGTTCATCTCATTCATCAAGGCGGCGCTCGCCCGCAAGCAGGCATCGTCCGAAAGGAAGGCAGCATGAAGCTTTGCGGTTTCGACGTCGGCCTCGACAAGCCGTTTTTTCTCATCGCCGGTCCGTGCGTGATCGAATCCCAGCAGATGGCGCTGGACACCGCCGGCCGTCTGAAGGAAATCACTTCCGAACTCGGTATTCCCTTCATTTATAAATCTTCGTTCGACAAGGCAAACCGTTCCTCCGGTACATCGTTTCGCGGGCTGGGCATGGATAAGGGCCTGGAGATACTTGCCGCGGTGAAGCGCGAGATCGGCGTGCCGGTGCTGACCGACATTCACGAAATCGATGAAGTCAAACCGGTTGCTGCAGTCGTCGACGTATTGCAGACGCCTGCCTTCCTGTGCCGTCAGACCGATTTCATCCGCGCCTGCGCCCAGTCCGGCAAGCCGGTCAATATCAAGAAAGGCCAGTTCCTGGCGCCGCACGACATGAAAAACGTGATCGACAAGGCACGGGATGCGGCCCGGGAAGCGGGTCTGCCGGAAGATAATTTCATGGCCTGCGAACGCGGCGTTTCGTTCGGCTACAACAATCTCGTTTCCGATATGCGATCGCTCGCCATCATGCGCGACACCGGATGCCCGGTGGTGTTTGATGCCACGCATTCCGTACAGTTGCCAGGCGGGCAGGGGACGTCGTCGGGCGGACAGCGGGAATTCGTGCCGGTACTGGCGCGCGCCGCGGTAGCGGTCGGCATTGCCGGTCTCTTCATGGAGACCCACCCAAATCCGGCCGAGGCGAAATCGGACGGCCCGAATGCGGTGCCATTGCTCCGTATCAAGGAACTGCTGGCGACGCTGGTTAAACTCGACCGGTCCGTGAAGGAAGCCGGCTTCCTTGAAGCCGATTTTTCCTGAGCTTTCGATTCCAAGACCGGCATGCCGCGGGCGTTCCAGCCATGCACTGAAGCAGGCATCAAGGCCTGCACGACCGAATTCTTTTGACTAGGGAGTTTTGAATGAGTGCCATCGTAGATATCATTGGCCGCGAGGTGATCGACTCGCGCGGCAATCCGACCGTCGAATGCGACGTTCTGCTTGAATCCGGCGTGATGGGGCGTGCCGCCGTGCCATCGGGCGCATCCACCGGTTCACGCGAAGCCATCGAGCTGCGCGACGGCGACAAGAGCCGTTACCTCGGCAAGGGCGTCCTGAAAGCCTGCGAAAACATCAACACGGAAATCTCCGAGGCCATCATGGGCCTGGACGCCAATGAACAGGCATTCCTCGACCGCACGCTGATCGACCTCGACGGCACCGACAACAAGGCCCGCCTCGGCGCCAATGCCACGCTGGCAGTGTCGATGGCAGTAGCCAAGGCCGCTGCCGAAGAATCCGGTCTGCCGCTGTACCGTTATTTCGGCGGCTCCGGCGCGATGCAGATGCCGGTACCGATGATGAACGTCATCAACGGCGGCGCTCATGCCGACAATAATCTCGATCTGCAGGAATTCATGATCATCCCGGTCGGTGCACCAAGCTTCCGGGAAGCGATTCGCTACGGCGCCGAAGTGTTCCATACCCTGAAGAAGATCCTGCACGACAAGGGCCTGACGACGGCGGTCGGCGACGAGGGTGGTTTCGCGCCATCCGTCGACAATCACGAAGCGGCAATCAAACTCATCTTGCAAGCCATCGAGCAGGCCGGCTATGAGCCCGGCACCCAGATCGCATTGGGCCTGGATTGTGCGGCATCGGAGTTCTACAAGGATGGCAAATACCGTCTCGACGGCGAAGGCCTGAGCCTGTCGTCGGGCGACTTCACCAACCTGCTGGCGACCTGGTGCGACAAGTACCCGATCATCTCGATCGAGGACGGCATGGCGGAAAACGACTGGGAAGGCTGGGCGACCCTGACACAGGCGTTGGGCAAGAAAGTGCAGCTGGTGGGCGACGACCTGTTTGTGACCAACACCCGTATCCTGCGTGAAGGGATTCAGAAGAACATTGCCAATTCGATCTTGATCAAGATCAACCAGATTGGTACGCTGACGGAAACCTTTGCTGCCATCGAAATGGCCAAACGGGCCGGCTATACGGCGGTGATTTCGCATCGTTCCGGCGAAACCGAAGACGCCACCATTGCCGATATCGCAGTAGGTATGAATGCATTGCAGATCAAGACCGGCTCGATGTCGCGTTCGGACCGTATTGCAAAATACAACCAGTTGCTGCGCATCGAGGAAGACCTGGGCGATATCGCCAGCTATCCCGGTCGCGGCGCGTTTTATAACTTGAGATAAGTACGAGGGTTTTGCTACCCGCCGAATGGCGGGTAGCAAAAATGACTAATTTGATGCGCCTGATCACCCTTAGCCTTGCGGCTTTGCTGCTTCTCATCCAGTACCCGCTGTGGCTTGGCAAGGGCGGATGGCTGCGTGTCTGGGACCTCGACAATCAAGTGGTGGCCGCGCAAAAGAAAAACGACGATTTGAAAGCGCGCAATGCCAAGCTGAACTCCGAGGTGCGCGACCTGAGGGAAGGCACCGGCGCGGTAGAAGAGCGCGCCCGCTACGAACTCGGCATGATCAAGCAAGGCGAACTCTTTATCCAGGTTCTGGAGCCGAATAGCGCGCCGCCTGTCGCTTCGGACAATGTGAAGAAGTGATCCTGCATCCGGCCGGTTTTATCCACCCGCCGGCATGCCCCAACTGCACCATAATTCCGGTGCATCTCCTAATGTTTGAATTTTCCCGGCGCCTGCAAACCATCGCTCGACGTTTCGGTGGCGAAAAGCTGCGCACAATCGACCCTGTCGAATTCATAGTGCTGGCCGCAGAAGTCGCAGTTGATGCCCAGCTTGCCAAGCTCGTCCAGGGCCGAATCAACTTCCGGCTTGCCAAGCATCTTCAGCATATTGCCTACTTTCTCGCGCGAGCAGGAGCAATGAAAAGTAGGATGCTGCGCTTCAAACAGGCGGATCGTTTCTTCCCAGAACAGGCGATGCATCAGCGTCTTGATGTCGGTGGCCAGCAGTTCTTCTTTCCCCAGCGTCGATGCCAGCATGACGGTCCGGTTCCAGATCTCGATATCAGACGAGCCGGAAACGTCCACGCCACCTTCCTTGGGCATTTTCTGCAGCAGCAATCCATGTGAAACGCTGTCATTGGCTGCAAGCCATAGCCTGGTATCCAATTGCTCCGACCGGAGCATGTAATTTTCGATGACCTCTGCAATCGAGTCGCCATCCAGTGGAACAATGCCTTGATAAGGTTGCTGGCCCGGTAATTTGTCCTGCGGGTCGAGCGTGATCACGAAGCGGCCATGGCCATTCTGGTTCAGCAACTGTTTCAGGGTGGCGTCAGCATCAATATTCGCCTCAGCGGATAGCTTCGCCGTGGCACGCAACCGCAGGCTCGAGTCGCATTCCACCACCAGCAGGCGTACCGGCCCATCGCCATGGATCTGCATGACGATTGCACCGTTGAATTTCAGATTGGCGGACAGGAGCGCCGCGGCTGCCAGCATTTCGCCGAGCAGGGCATTGACCGGCGTGGGATGTTGCTGGCGTGCGAGCACCTGTTTCCATGTGTCCGAAACGTCCACCAATTCGCCGCGCACCGCGCCGTTGTCGAACATGAATTTTTGCAGCGTGTCCATTATCCGATCCGCTTGAGTTGCTGTTTGAATAGCTGGCCACGTTTAACATAGCTCTCGGCATTTCTTCCAAGCCGCGCCACGTCTTCGTCACCCAGCGTGCGCACCGCTTTTGCGGGTGAGCCGATGATCAGCGAGTTATCCGGGAATTCTTTGCCTTCGGTAACCAGTGCGCCGGCGCCCACCAGACAGTTGCGGCCGATTTTTGCGCCGTTCAGAATTACTGCCTGAATGCCGACGAGAGAACCGTCTCCAATCACGCACCCATGCAGCATCGCCTGATGTCCGATCGTGACATTCTTTCCCACCGTCAGCGGAAAACCGGGATCGGTATGCAGCACGCTGCCTTCCTGCACATTGCTGTTTTCGCCGATGGTGATGAGTTCGTTGTCGCCACGAATCGTTGCTTCATACCAAACGCTTGCGTTGGCTTCGATACGTGCTTTTCCGATGATGTTGGCCGAGTCGGCAATATAGGCGGAAGGGTCGATGTCGGGCGCATGTTCGCCCAATTGGTAGATGGCCATGGATGATCGTAGAATGTCGAACTCTTAAAACGTCATTTTACCGCTGCCTGCATGAATCCATCGCCATTGATTGACACTGTTTCCGCCATGAAAGAGCTTCGTGCGGCAGCATTGGCGTGCCTGTGCGAACGGGATACAAAGCGAAAAACCGGGCAGGTATCGGCAATGCGCTCCGCGTGGAGTGCCGGTGCGATAGCGCTTGATCCGCATCGGGACATCAAAGCGACAATCAACATTCCCGGCCGACCGGACCGGCCGCTTCTTGTGCCGCCGCTGGAGGTGAAGCAGCGCTCGATGCGCACCCAGGAAGGGCGCGCCGCCCTGATCCATGCCCTGGCGCATATCGAATTTAACGCCATCAATCTCGCGCTCGATGCGATCTGGCGCTTTGCCGGCATGCCGCCCGATTACTATGCGGACTGGCTCCATGTTGCGGACGAAGAGGCCTTGCATTTCTCATTGCTGTCGGCACATCTGCAGTCGCTCGGATTCCAATACGGTGATTTTCCCGGGCATGGAAGTTTGTGGGAAATGGCCGAGAAAACGGGGGGCGACGTGCTGGCACGCATCGCTTTGGTCCCTCGAACTCTGGAAGCGCGGGGCCTGGATGCATCGCCGGCGGTGCGTGCAAAACTTGCGCAGGCGGGTGACTCTCGCGCGGCGGAAATTCTCGACATCATCCTGCGCGACGAGATCGGCCATGTTGCCGTCGGCAACCGCTGGTATAACTGGCTTTGCCTTGAGCGGGGTCTAGATCCTGTCGCAACCTATGCGATGCTCGCGCAGCAGCACAAGGCGCCGCCGCTTCGCGGCCCGTTCAATCTCGACGCACGCCGCGCTGCCGGTTTTACCGATGCAGAACTGGCGGCGCTGGCCGTCTGACTTGATGCAAACAAGACGCTTTTTCGTTGCCTGAACGGAAACTAAATCGCCGATACGCAGTCTCTCTCAATGAAATCATGACTTGCATTCGCGGGAGAAAAAATGAATACAACGAATTCTTTCCAAAGCATTGCGAAATTGCTTTCGCTCACGTTTCTCGTGGCGGCAATGGCCGGGTGCGAGAAAACCGACGCGACCGTCGACAGTAAGGGGCCGGCCGAGGCCGCAGGCGCCCAGATCGATAAGGCTGCGGTCAAGGCCGGCGAGCATTTGAACAAACTCGCCGAGCAGGCCGGAAAAGGGCTGGAGAAGGCGGGCGAGAAACTGCAGAGCGCCGCCAAGGAGGCGCAGAAAAACGAGCCGGAGGAAAAATAGGCGGTATGGCTTGCCATGCATGCCGCATCCGCCAAGGGCGTCTGCCGGCGTCAGCCGGATTTCTTTGCTTTGTCCTCCTCCATGAGCCGTAACACCCGCCGCTGAATCTTTCCGGTTGTCGTCATCGGTAGTTCGTCAATAAATTCGATTTCCTTCGGATACTCATAGGGCGCCAGCTTGCCGCGCACGTGCGCCTGCAATTCCGCGATCAACGCGGTATCACGCTCCGCATTGCGTGGCGTATCCGCCGTCAGCACCACGAACGCCTTGACGATGTTTCCACGCTCCGCATCCGGCTTCGGAACGACCGCGACGTTTGCCACCGCAGGATGCTTGACGAGGCAGTTCTCGATTTCCGACGGGCCGATGCGGTAGCCGGCAGCCTTGAACATGTCGTCCGCGCGTCCCTGGTACCACAGGTATCCGTCCTCATCCATCAAGGCCAGATCCCCAGTACGGCACCAGTCGCCGGTGAACTTGTTTCGCGTCGCTTCCGGGTTCTTCCAGTAGCCAATAAAGAAGATCGGGTCGGGCGTGCCGTGAATGTCGGTGCGATGCAGGGCGACTTCGCCTACTTCACCCGGCGCTACCGGGTTGCCGTCATCGTCAATCACGGCAACGCGATGTCCCGGATACGGACGTCCCATGCTGCCGGGTTTGGCAGGCCATTTCTGTGCGCTGTTGCCGACGATGTAGTTCATCTCGGTCTGGCCAAACATTTCATTCGGAACGACGTCCAGCGCCGTCCGGCACCAGTTGAAGACCGCGTCACCCACCGCCTCGCCCGCGCTCATGATGGCTCTCAATTTGAGGGAATACCGTTCGCGCGGCGACGGATAGGCTTTCATCATCATCTTGAGCGCGGTCGGGAACAGGAAGGTGTTGGTGACGCCGTATTTTTCCAGGAGATAAAACGCGGTGTCCGCCGAGAAGCGTCCCCGATAGCCGACGATCGGCATGCCGAAGTACAAAGTGGGCAGCAAGGCGTCCATCAGCCCGCCGGTCCAGGCCCAGTCGGCCGGCGACCAGAACACATCTCCGGGCAGCGGAAACCAGTTTTGCGACGCGACGAATCCGGTCAGGTTGCCGATGATCGCGGAATGGGGAATCAGCGCGCCCTTGGGCGCACCTGTCGTGCCGCTGGTGTAAATCAGTACTGCGGGATCGCTCGCTGCCGTACCTACCGGCGTGAATTGGTCATCCGCTCGCGCGATTTCGGCATGCCAGTCCAGCGCTTCGCCGGCATCCGCGTGAACGGCAATCACCTTGCGAAGGGCAGGGCAGGTTGCCCTAACCGACGCAAGGTTCGCGTAGCCCGCGCCATCCACGATCGCGACCCCGGCCTCGCTGTTCTGCAAACGATATTCAAGCGCTTCCGGCCCGAACAAAATGGACAGCGGCATGGCGACAGCGCCAAGCCGGTAGCAGGCGATATGAGCAATGGCGGTTTCGGGACGTTGCGGCAGGATGATGGCAACGCGGTCTCCACGTTGAACGCCCAGTCCTGAAAGCACGTTGGCCAGCCGATTGGCCTGCGCATGCAAGGCCGCATACGTCAACGTGGAGGCATGGCCCGACTCGTCCTCGTAATGAATCGCGATCCGGGACGGGTCGTCGGCCCAGCGCGAACAGCACACCTCGGCGATATTGAACGTGGCCGGTACATGCCAACGGAAGTCCTGGTACAGCGATTGATAATTGTCGCCCGACAGGGTATTGGCGGCGGAAGTCATGCGGTCTCCAGTATAATTATCGAACGATCGTTCTATTAAATGATTGTTTCGCCGTGGCGGCAAACTCTCTGACAATTTTAAGCCGCCTTGCCCAAGTCGGTATTCAGGAAACAGCAATGAAATCTTCTCGCTCGGAATTCATCAAGGTCCGCGGCCTCAATTACCACATCCGTCATTGGGGGGCGGACAATGCACCCAAACTGTTCATGGTGCACGGCTGGATGGATGTGTCTGCGTCCTTCCAGTTTGTCGTCGACTGCCTGCAGCGCGACTGGCATGTGATCGCACCGGATTGGCGCGGCTTCGGCATGACGGACAAGCCGGATGCGGACTGTTACTGGTTTCCGGATTATCTGGGCGATCTGGATGCAATTCTCGATCATTATTCGCCAGAGCAGCCGGTCAATCTTCTCGGCCACAGCATGGGCGGTAATGTCGTCACCATCTACGCAGGTGTGCGTCCGGACCGGATCAGCAAACTGGTCAACCTGGAGGGCTTCGGATTAGCTGTCACTCAACCGGACCAGGCGCCGAAGCGCTATGCCGAATGGCTCGACGAACTGCGCCAGCCGCCGCGCATGCGAACCTATGCGTCACGTTCCGATGTGGCCGCACGGTTGCAGAAAACCAATCCCCGGTTGCGTGATGACCGGGCGGAATTCCTTTCCTTGCATTGGTCTGCGCAGAATGCCACCGGCGAATGGGAAATCCTGGGTGATCCGGCGCATAAGCTGATCAGCCCGATCCTGTACCACGTCGAGGAAGTCATGGCCTGCTGGAAGCAGATTGCCGCACCCGTTCTCTGGGTGGAAGCCGATGATACCGATGTCTGGCGCTGGATGGGACCCAAGGAAAAAGCGCGTGTCGAGATCGATCGCCGTATCGGCTTCATTTCCAACGTTGAGACCGCGGTGATCCGCGATGCCGGACATATGCTGCATCATGACCAGCCGGAAGCACTGGCGGAGGTGATCGAGCGCTTTCTGGCCTGAAGGCGGGCGTCGCATCCCCGGGCATAAGTCAGCGTACAATGTTCGTTCTTCATAAGTCCCGAGTTTCATTGCACATGCTTAACGCCGATCTGCATTCCCATTCCACCGTCTCCGACGGCCTGTTGAGGCCTGCCGAGGTCGCCGCGCGCGCAAGCGCCAACGGTGTTCAGGTTTGGGCATTGACCGACCATGACGAGGTCAGCGGCCTGGCGGAAGCACGTGAAGCCGCAGCGGCGCTTGGCATGAAGCACATTCCGGGAGTGGAGATTTCCATCACCTGGGCTGGCGTGACGGTTCATATCGTGGGCCTGCGGATCGACGAAACCAATGAGGACCTGGTCAAGGGCTTGGCGCTGACACGGTCGGGGCGGGAGCGCCGGGCGCGCGAGATGGCGCAGCAGCTCGCCAACGCCGGCATACCTGATGCCTTCGAAGGCGCGCTCAAATTCGTCGGCAATCCGGACTTGATTTCGCGTACGCATTTTGCCCGCTACATCATCGAACTCGGCATTCAGGATGACATCGGTGGAGTGTTCCGCAATTACCTGACCGAAGGCAAGCCCGGATATGTACCCCATCGCTGGGCAACCCTGAAAGAAGCCGTAAGCTGGATTCGCGGAGCGGGCGGTATCGCAATCGTCGCCCATCCCGGGCGCTATGGCTTCACCGATCTTCAGCTGGATGCCTTGCTGAATGAATTCAAGCAACTCGGCGGCGTTGGCGTGGAGGTTGTAACCGGCAGCCATACCGTCGACGAATATGACCAGTTTGCGAAAGTGGCGCGTAATTACGGCCTGCTGGCTTCGCGTGGATCCGACTTCCATGCGCCAGGAGAGTCCAACGTCGATCTGGGCAAACTTCCTCCCTTGCCGGCGACCGTCGTGCCCGTCTGGCACAATTGGCAACTTTAATTTCGCTGTCACCCCACTACTTGCCATACGGAGATTTCCTCCGGGTTTCTGGCATGGGCTTGAAATTTGCCTGTTCAGTCACATTTAAGTAGCGCTTTCAACTCAGGAGGCTTTGAATGAAACGAATCGTGCTATTTATTGCAACCAACCTGGCCGTGATGCTGGTCATGTCGGTTGTGTTGTCGCTGCTGGGCGTAAACCGCTTCTTGACGGCCAACGGACTCAATCTCGGCACGCTGATGGTGTTTTCCCTGGTGGTCGGCTTTACCGGTGCCATTTTCTCCCTGCTCATCAGCAAGCAGATGGCTAAATGGTCTACCGGCGCGCGTGTCATTGATTCGCCATCCACATCTACCGAACTCTGGCTGGTGGACACTGTAAAGAAGCTCGCTGACCGGGCCGGAATCGGCATGCCGGAAGTTGCCCTGTACGAAGGCGAGCCAAACGCATTCGCCACAGGCGCGTTCAAGAATTCCGCGCTGGTCGCGGTTTCGACAGGCCTGTTGCAGAACATGACCAAGGACGAGGTCGAGGCCGTGCTGGGCCATGAAGTTGCTCACATTGCCAACGGTGACATGGTCACGCTTACTTTGATCCAGGGCGTGGTGAATACTTTCGTGGTGTTCCTGGCGCGTGTCGTCGGCTATTTTGTCGACAAGACAATATTCCGCAACGGCGATGATCGCGGGCCTGGCATTGGTTACATGATCACCGTGTTCGTTTGCGAAATCCTGTTCGGCATCCTGGCCTCGATTATCGTCGCCTGGTTCTCGCGGTATCGTGAGTTCCGCGCCGATGCCGGATCCGCAAAGCTGCTTGGTAGTCCGCAACCGATGGTCAAGGCGCTTGCGCGACTGGGTGGACTGGAATCGCAGGAGCCGCTGCCGTCGAATTTCCGATCGCTTGGCATCAATGGCGGCCGGTCCGGATTCCTGGCGCTGTTTGCCACCCATCCGCCGATCGAGGAACGTATCGAAGCCTTGCGCGGCGCACACTAATCGAAGTTTCAATGCAACGGCGGCGGTTACCCAACTACCGCCGTTCTTTTTTATGAGCCAGTTTTTTCAGATTCACCCCGAAAACCCGCAACTCAGATTGATCAAGCAGTCGGCGCAAATTCTTCACGCCGGCGGCATCATCGCGTTGCCGACCGATTCCTGTTATGCATTGGTTTGCCATCTCGACGACAAGGACGCGGTGGAGCGCCTGCGGCGGATTCGCGACGTGGATGACAAGCATCATCTGACCTTGCTCTGCCGTGACTTGAGTGAAATCTCCCAGTATGCCCGTGTCGACAACCGGCAGTACCGGATGCTCAAGGCGGCTACTCCGGGGCCATACACCTTCATCCTCGAAGCAACCAAGGAAGTGCCGCGTCGACTGAGCCATCCGGCACGAAAGACGATCGGCCTGCGTGTGCCCGAGAACCCGATCGCCCATGCGCTGCTGGAGGAACTCGGTCAGCCCTTGCTGGGATCGACCCTGATTCTCCCGGGTGAAGAGGATCCTCTGACCGATCCCGAAGAAATCCGTGATCGCCTGGAACGGCAGGTGGAACTCGTGATCGACGGCGGCGCCTGCAGCCTCGAACCGACCACGGTGATCGATCTGACCGCCGACGAGCCGGTTCTGCTGCGGCAAGGGCGCGGCGACGCCCGGATGTTCGGCCTCTGACGTTCTCGCCGCTAGCGCATGAGCGGCATGTTCACCATGCGCACCGGTTTATCCATCCCTCGCGGGCCGCAGTACCCCCTCTGATAAAATTCGCCCCATGGAAGACATCATTCAAAAGATCGCCGTATTCGCATTGCCGGTCATCTTCGCCATCACACTGCACGAAGCGGCACATGCCTACGCTGCAAAGTATTTCGGCGACGCGACGGCCTACATGCAAGGCCGCATGAGCCTGAATCCAGTCAAGCATATCGACCCGATCGGCACCATCCTGATCCCGGTCGTAATGTACGTTGCTACCGCCGGCTCTTTTCTCTTCGGGTATGCAAAGCCGGTGCCGGTGGAGTGGGGCAACCTTCGCAAGCCGAAACGCGACATGGCCTGGGTGGCGCTTGCCGGACCTGGCGCCAACCTGATCATGGCGCTGATGTGGATGATCCTGTCGATCGTCCTGCGTGGCGCCGGTATCGAAGAAGCGTTCTTCATGCAGGTGGCCGAAGCAGGCGTGTGGATCAACCTTCTGATATTCGCATTCAACCTGTTGCCGATCCCGCCTCTCGACGGGGGCCGTGTGCTGACCAGCATGTTGCCGCATCAGTACGCATACAAATTCGCGCAGATCGAGCCCTATGGTTTTTTCATTGTCCTCGGCTTGCTGTTCCTGAAACTGCTGCATTACTGGGTCATTCCGGTCATGGCGATCGCCAATATTGCCCTGCAACTGATTACCACTCCCCTGACACTTTTTTTAAGCTGAACGATTATGTCTTCTGAACGCGTTGTCTCCGGCATGCGCCCGACGGGCGCCATGCACCTCGGCCATTATCATGGGGCGCTCAAAAACTGGGTAAAAATGCAAGCGGAACAGGAGTGCCTGTTCTTCGTCGCCGATTGGCATGCACTGACGACACACTACGATGATCCGAGCATTATCGAAACGAGTACCTGGGACATGCTGATCGACTGGCTGGCAGCGGGCATCGATCCGTCCAAGGCGACCCTGTTCATCCAGTCGCAGGTGCCCGAGCATGCCGAGCTGCATTTGCTGCTCTCCATGGCGACCCCGCTCGGCTGGCTGGAACGGGTGCCGACCTATAAGGATCAGCAGGAAAAGCTTGCCGATCGCGATCTCGCCACCTATGGTTTTCTCGGCTATCCATTGCTGCAGGCGGCCGACGTCCTGATCTATCGCGCCGGTCATGTACCAGTCGGTGAAGACCAGGTGCCGCATATCGAAATGATGCGCGAGCTTGCACGCCGCTTCAATCACCTGTACGGCAAGGAAAAGGGATTCGAGGAAAAGGCGCTTGAGGCGGTCAAGAAATTGGGCGGCAAGCAGTCGAAACTGTACGGCGAACTGCGCATTGCCTATCAGGAACAGGGCAAACAGGAAGCGCTAGAGCAAGGCAAGGCGATGATTGAAAGCGCCCAATCGCTATCCAGCGTCGATCGCGAGCGTCTGTCCGGCTACCTCGAAGGCAGCCGCAAGCGCATCCTGGTTGAACCACAGGCGCGCCTGACCGAGGCATCGAAGCTGCCGGGCCTGGACGGCCAAAAGATGTCAAAAAGTTATGGCAATGCGATTGCGTTACGAGAGGACAAGGATTCGATCATCAAGAAGGTCCGCACCATGCCGACCGACCCTGCACGCGTACGTCGCACGGACCCCGGTGAGCCGGAAAAATGCCCGGTATGGCAGCTGCATAAGGTGTACTCGGACAGCGACACAAAAGAGTGGGTGCAAAAGGGATGCCGCTCAGCCGGCATCGGTTGCCTGGAGTGCAAGCAGCCGGTCATCGACGGCATCTTGAAGGAGCAGGAACCCATGCGCGAACGAGCCCAAAAGTATGTCGACGATCCGTCGCTGGTGCGCGCCATCGTCGCCGACGGCTGCGCGAAGGCACGTGCGCTGGCTCAGGAAACGATGCGCGAAGTGCGCGACGCCATGGGATTGAATTACCGCTGACCATGGCGCATTCCCATGCCGCCATAGGCCAGCCTTCGCAATGGGTAAGCCGGTTTGCGTCGCTGATGCCGGAGGGTGAGGTGCTGGATCTTGCCTGTGGCACCGGTCGACACACGAAAATGCTCGCGGCTCTCGGACATCCGGTGCTCGCGGTCGACCGCGACGGCGCAGCGCTCGCCTCCGCCGCCGGACCGGGGATACAAACTCTCCGGATCGACCTTGAGCAGGATGGCGAACGACCTATATCCTGGCCATTCGCCCCTGGCCGCTACGCCGGCATAGTCGTGACAAACTACCTGCACCGCCCGCTATTAGACGAAATCATGTCAAGTCTCATGCCTGGCGGCGTAGTGATTTATGAAACCTTTGCGGAAGGCAACCAACGGTTCGGCAAGCCGTCCAATCCGGATTTTTTGCTGCGTCCCGGCGAATTGCTTCACGCCGTACAGAACGCTCAACCGCATTCCCTTGAAGTTGTAGCCTATGAGCACGGGTATATCAGCCAGCCAGCGCCGGCGATGGTGCAGCGAATCTGCGCCGTGATGCCATCCGACGATCGGGACCTGACGTTATTACGGCTGAATTGACTGGCAATTTCCCTCTTGCCGCCAGAAATGCCCATGAAAGCGGTCTATCCGCTACAATCGACTTTTTCCATCTTTCTGCAATAACATCATCATGATTCAGGGCAGCATAGTCGCAATCGTCACCCCCATGCATGAGGACGGTAGTCTCGATCTGCCGGGTCTGCGCAAATTAATCGACTGGCATATCGCCGAAGGCACGGACGGCATCGTCATCGTCGGTACCACCGGTGAGTCGCCGACCGTGTCGGTGGACGAGCATTGCGAGCTGATCAAGGTCGCCGTCCAGCATACGGCAAAACGCATTCCGGTCATTGCCGGCACTGGCGGGAATTCAACGACCGAAGCCATCGAACTTACCCGCTATGCCAAGCAGGTCGGCGCGGACGCATCGCTCCAGGTCGTTCCCTACTACAACCGGCCTACCCAGGAAGGCATGTACCTTCACTTCCGAAAGATCGCGGAATCGGTCGATTTGCCTTTGATTCTTTATAATGTACCGGGGCGTACGGTGGCTGACATGTCGAATGAAACGGTCCTGCGCCTCGCGCAAATTCCGGGCATCGTCGGCATCAAGGATGCGACCGGCAATATCGGTCGCGGCAGTGACCTGATCCGACTGGCTTCCGAGTCTTTCGCAGTCTATTCCGGCGACGATCCGACAGCCATGGCACTCATGTTCTGTGGTGCGAAAGGCAACATCTCCGTGACTGCCAATATCGCGCCGCGCGGTATGCATCTGCTCTGTGCCGCCGCGATGGCCGGGCGTGTGTCCGAAGCAGTGGAGATCAACAACCGGCTTCTCCCTTTGCACAACAAATTGTTCGTCGAGCCAAATCCGGTACCGCTCAAGTGGGCGATGAACGAATTGGGACTGATCTCCTCCGGCATGCGCTTGCCGCTTGCACCACTGGCAGCCGAATACCACCAGACTGTGCGACAAGCTTTGCGCGAATCGGGTGTATTACAATAGGCGCCGCAACGAACGGCACATATTATTAAAACAGGCCGCTGCAGCGTCTCCTCGAACTTCTCCACAACAGCATCGACATGATTATTCGTAAGCAACTTCATCTGGCTCAACGTGGTCTGGTCTGCGCATTGGCTTTTGCCGGCCTGGCCGGTTGCAGTTCCATCGGTTCGTTGCTGGAACCCGACCGTATCGACTACAAAAGCGCCGGCAAGGCGCCGTCGCTGGAGATTCCACCCGACTTGACGCAACTCGAGCGCGAAAATCGCTATGCCATTCCGGAAGCAAACCGTGGCACGGCCACCGCCTCCGGTTACAACATGCAGCAAACAGCACGCCCGGCTGCAACAACATCGGTGTCTCCCGCCGCGACGCCAGACATGCGGATCGAGCGTGCCGGCAACCAGCGCTGGCTGGTCGTACAGCAGTCGCCGGAAGTGCTATGGCCACAAATCAAGGACTTCTGGCAGGACTCCGGTTTCCTGATCAATCTCGAAGCGCCACAAGCAGGATTGATGGAAACCGATTGGGCGGAAAACCGTGCCAAGATCCCTCAGGATTTCATCCGCAACACCATCGGCAAAGCACTTGATGCCCTGTATTCCACTGGCGAACGGGACAAATTCCGTACACGTCTTGAGCGCTCGCCCAACGGCGCCACGGAAATCTACATCAGCCATCGTGGCGCGCAAGAGGTGCTCGTGGGGCAGGAAAAGGAGTCCACGGTGTGGACTCCACGTCCAGCCGATCCGGAACTCGAAGCCGAGTTTCTGGCGCGTCTGATGGCGCGCCTGGGCACGGACGGCACACGCGCCAAGGCAGTGGTTGCAAATGCGGGAGCGCAACCAGTCCGTGCCAAACTGGTCAACGGTAATGGCCCCGGTTATGTGGAAGTTGATGAAGGATTTGATCGTGCATGGCGCCGCGTTGGACTCGCGCTCGACCGGGTAGGTTTTACGGTGGAGGATCGGGACCGGGCACAAGGTCTGTATTTTGTCCGTTATGTTGACCAAGCGGATGACGCGACACGGCGCGCTTCTGAAAAGGGCTTCTTCTCCAAGCTGTTTTCCTTCGGAGGCGACGACAAGGCAAAAGCCGCGCAACGCTATCAGGTCGCGGTGAAAGGCAATGGCGGAGTGACCCAGGTTGCGGTGCTCAATAACGAAGGCCGGCCGGAATCATCCCAGACCGCGAATCGCATTCTTTCCCTGTTAAACGAGCAACTCAAGTAAATTTTTCTTTGAAATTCGCCAGTTTAGGGAGTGGCAGCGAAGGCAATTCGCTGCTTATCTCCGCTTCATCCCCTTCTTCCCGCACCACCGTCATGCTCGACTGTGGTTTCGCAATTCGCGAAACGGAGCGACGACTGGCGAAGCGAGGCATGACGCCCGGCGATCTTGCCGGAATTCTCGTGACTCATGAACACCAGGACCATGTAGGCGGTGTCTTCAAATTCGCGCGCCGTCATCATGTTCCCGTGTGGCTTACCTACGGCACATATCAGGCGGTGAAAAAAGATAGTGACGGTGTTGATGTACGGTTTTGCCGGGACGGAGAGCGACTGGCAATCGGCAGCATCGAAGTCATCCCCTACACCGTGCCGCACGATGCACGCGAGCCGGTGCAGTACGTCATCGATGACAAGCGGTTCCGGCTTGGCGTGCTGACTGATGCCGGTCAATCGACACCGCATCTGATCAATGCACTAGGTGGCTGTGATGCGCTAATGCTGGAGTGTAACCACGACAAGGGCATGCTAGCCAATTCCAGCTATCCATGGTCACTCAAGCAGCGTATCGGGGGTGCTTATGGCCATTTGTCGAATGAGACTGCGGCTGAAATCTTGGCGGCGCTCGACATCTCGCGTTTGAGAATTGTGGTTGGCGCCCATCTTAGTCGGCAAAACAATACGCCGGAACTCGCACATGAGGCGCTTCGCGCCGCATTGCAAACAAACGCCATGGCCGTGCCGGCAGAAGTGCGTATCGCATGCCAGGAAGAGGGCTTTGACTGGATCGAGCTGTCGGAGCAAACGTAATGGCGGATTTCCAAAGTAGGTGAGCATTGGCAGTAGAGCCAAATAAAAAGCCGACCCGAAGGTCGGCTTTTTGATTCCGAGATCCGAAATTACTTGGATGTCGTTGCGTCAGCGGCAGGTGCTGCAGGAGCTGCTGCGGCCGGAGCGGCTGCAGTTGTGTCAGCAGCAGGAGCTGCAGGAGCGGCTGCTGCAGGTGCAGCGGCGTCAGCGGCAGGAGCTGCTGGTGCAGCAGCGGCTGGCGCTTCAGCAGCAGGAGCTGCCGGTGCAGCAGCAGCAGGTGCGGTTTCAGCAGGTGCTGGAGCAGCGGCTTCTTCTTTCTTGCTGCAAGCAGCGAGTGCAACAGCAGCCATCAGGGATGCGATCAACAGAGTCTTTTTCATGATTTTCCTTCAGAGATTTTTTATAAAAAATATTGCGATGAATAATTACCGGTAATTATCGCTCTATAGGGTGTTTCAATAACTTGCCGGGCGGTAATGCTGCATTGCGGTAGTTTGAAAACTTCCCAACTCGCAATTATAACGATTTTTTTCCTGCAAGACAGGCGGGAGTTGTGGTTTGGTAAGGGATTGTAACTCTGTCGCGTTTGGTTTTATTCATGCTAGCAATAACCAACCGTCTTCATACCATGCAAGCAGTGTCTCGATTGCGTCAGGCGATAAAGTACGAATCGCGGCGCCCTCCAGTCGGCGTTCATTGGCCAACATTGTGAGTACAGTCTTATCGCTTCCTTCGGCAACCAGCGACTCGCCATTGATGAAGATGAGCTTGCCGCGGTAAAGCATACGGGTTTTTCGCGACAGCATTACGCCTGTTTTGCCGCTGGCTTTCTTGAATGCCGCAAGTGACATCGATTGAGCCGGAGGATCAAAAAATACATTCGCCTTTGGCTCGGATAAATATTCGCCGAGGAAAATGCGAACGTCTTCATCGGTGAATTCGACTTTTGAGAGTTCGGTAGCGACCCTGTCCAGCATCTGACTGCCGATTTCCGCCGGACGTGTTGTGGTCCGAAGGTCAGGATCCGTGTAACGACCCGGCAAATCGATGGAGTCGGCCATGAATTGCATGAATGCTTCCCCAAGCTCCTGGTAAGAGGGCGCTCGGAATCCAATTGAATAGGTCATGCATTCGCCGATTGCAACTCCGTCGTGCGCGTATTGTGGCGGCAAGTACAGCATGTCGCCTGGTTCCAGGATGAACTCCTGTTCAGGCTGGAAATTTTTCAAGATCTTGAGTGGCAGTCCACCAATCAAGGTCAGATCATCCTGGGCGCTGATTTTCCATTGCCGCTGACCATGGGCTTGCAACAAAAATACATCGTACGAGTCGAAATGAGGCCCCACACCGCCCCCATCGGTCGCATAACTGACCATTAAATCGTCCAGTCGTGCATCGGGGATAAAGCGGAATTGATTGAGCAGGGCGTTTGCTGAATCCGAATGCAGGTTGACTCCTTGTACAAGAAGTGTCCAGGCCTTTTGCCGCAATGGGGGCAGGCGATCGAACGGGCCGCTTTTCAATTGCCATTGTCCCTCGACAATGGCGATCAATCGTGATTCGACATCGTCTTCCGATGCCATGTCGAATAGCGCATCCCGCTCGACAAGTGGTTTGAATGCCGGAAAGGCTTGACGTATCAGGAGAGGCCGCTTTTGCCAATAGTCTCGCAGAAAACGTTGTGGAGACAGGCCACCGAGTAGTGTGCTTTTTTTCATGTGCGCATTATATAGGCCGGCTGGCACAACACCCGCTGTGCTGGACCTCTACCTTCGCTCTTCGTATCAGACGGTATAATCTTTTGAACATCATGGAAAGGAATCAATATGAAGATTGCCAAGAACACCGTAGTGACGCTCCACTACAAACTCTCAGATGCGCAGGGCAATCTGATTGAGGAGAGCCGCGAGCCGATGGTTTACCTGCACGGTGGATACGAGAACACGTTACCCAAGATTGAGGAAGCGCTGGAGGGTAAGGACGTCGGTTATGAAACGACCATCCAGGTCGAGCCTGACGACGCGTTCGGTGAATACGATGCTTCGCTGGTAAAGATCGAACCCCGCAACCGCTTGCCGGAACCTTTGGAACTCGGGATGCAATTCGAAGGGACCCCG
>JAESFT010000526.1_pt1 | contig 21141 bp, 18 predicted proteins | sample 9269451 | NCBI WGS metagenome assembly JAESFT01 (sample SAMN14502557, study PRJNA617106) | algae metagenome | isolation source: Scytonema hyalinum WJT4-NPBG1 and co-occurring heterotrophs from well... | place: USA: Mojave Desert, Joshua Tree National Park, California | collected 2006-05-25
CCAACGTCTACCAGGCCATCGACGCCAACCACGAGATCGTGCCCGTCCTCAACAAGATCGACCTGCCCGCCGCCGATCCGGACCGGATTAAGGAGCAGATCGAGGAAGTCATCGGCATCGACGCCTCGGATGCGGTTCCGATCTCGGCCAAGACCGGCCTCAACATCGAGGGTGTCTTGGAGGCCATCGTCCAGAAGCTGCCGCCGCCGAAGGGCGACAAGGAAGCGCCTCTCAAGGCGATGCTCGTCGATTCCTGGTACGACGCCTATCTCGGCGTGGTCGTGCTCGTGCGCATCATCGACGGCACCCTGAAGAAGGGCCAGAGCATCAAGATGATGGGCACCGGCGCCACATACGGCGTCGACAAGGTCGGCGTGTTCCGTCCCAAGATGACCGATGTTGAGGTGCTCGGACCCGGCGAGGTCGGATTCCTCACCGCTTCGATCAAGGAAGTGGCCGACACTCGGGTCGGCGATACCATCACCGATGAACGCAAGCCCACCGCCGAGGCCCTGCCCGGCTTCAAGCCGGTGCAGCCGGTGGTGTTCTGCGGCCTGTTCCCTGTGGATGCCGCCGATTTCGAGAACCTGCGCGCCGCCATGGGCAAGCTCCGTCTCAACGATGCGAGCTTCACCTACGAGATGGAGACCTCGGCGGCGTTGGGCTTCGGCTTCCGCTGCGGCTTCCTCGGCCTTCTGCATCTCGAGATCATCCAGGAGCGCCTGGAGCGCGAGTTCAACCTCGACCTGATCTCCACAGCTCCGAGCGTGGTCTATCACCTCAAGCTGCGGGACGGGTCGACCATCGAGCTGCACAATCCTGCCGACATGCCGGACGTGATGAAGATCGAAACCATCGAGGAGCCGTGGATCCGCGCCACGATCCTCACGCCGGACGATTATCTCGGTTCTGTCCTCAAGCTCTGTCAGGATCGGCGCGGCGTGCAGATCGACCTCAACTATGTCGGCAAGCGCGCCATGGTGGTCTACGATCTGCCGCTCAACGAGGTGGTGTTTGACTTCTACGACCGGCTGAAGTCGGTGTCGAAGGGGTACGCCTCCTTCGACTACCACATCTCCGATTACCGCGAGGGCGATCTCGTGAAGATGTCGGTGCTGGTCAACGGCGAGCCGGTGGACGCGCTCTCCATGCTGGTCCATCGCGACCGGGCCGAGGGTCGGGGCCGCGCCATGTGCGAGAAGCTGAAGGAGCTGATCCCGCCGCACATGTTCCAGATCCCGGTCCAGGCGGCCATCGGCGGCAAGATCATCGCGCGCGAAACCATCCGTGCGCTGCGCAAGGACGTGACCGCCAAGTGCTACGGCGGCGACGCCTCCCGCAAGCGCAAGCTGCTCGACAAGCAGAAGGAAGGCAAGAAGCGGATGCGCCAGTACGGCAAGGTCGACATCCCGCAGGAGGCCTTCATCGCCGCGCTGAAGATGGATACCTGAAGCCTCACCGAAGCCTTTGCAGCACAATGCGAGAGGCCCGGCTCAGTCGTGAGCCGGGCCATTCTTTGCCGTTTGCGCTGCAGCAACAAATCCTGGAACCTGCCCTTTGCCCCAGAGTTCAACTCAGCGCGGGGCTTTGGTCTCTCTCATGATCGCAGGCTGAAGAACGGGGTCCTCGGACGCCGGGCTTCGGCGCGTCCATGGGTATGAGGCCGGACCTTTTCGCAAACCGCACATCCGAGCCACAGGATCTCGCTTCACAGGAGAACCCATGTCTTCGTCCCTGCGGGCCACGCTGCCGACGCTTTTCGCCCTCCTTCTCGGCTATGCTCTCATGCAGGTCGGCAATACGTTGCAGGGCACGCTGCTTAGCGTGCGCGGAAGCATCGAGCAGTTCACGCCGACGCAGATCGGAGCCGTGGGCTCCGCGTTCTGGGGCGGCATCGTGATCGGCTCCCTTTATGCCGGGCGCGTGATCCAGCAGGTGGGCCACACCCGTACCTTTGCGGCGCTGGCAGCCGTGGCGGCTTCGACCGCGCTCCTCCACCTCCTCGTGATCAACCCGGCTGTCTGGATCGCCGCGCGGGCGCTTACCGGCTTCTGCTTCGCCGGGCTTTTCATCGTGGTCGAAAGCTGGCTCAACGCATCCGCCTCCGCGCAGACGCGCGGACAGGTTCTCAGCGTCTACGGCATGACAGGCCTGATCGCCGGCATCGGCGGGCAGATGCTTCTCCCGGCAGGCGATCCTTACGGCTATCGGCTGTTCTGCATCGTCGCCATCCTGATCTGCCTGGCTCTCGTGCCGACCGCCCTGTCGCGGGCTACGGCGCCGGCCCATGCGATCAGCGACACCAAGATCGACCTGATGCAGCTCTATCGCCAATCCCCCTTCGGCGTGGTAGCGGCCGTTCTCTGCGGCGTCACCACCAGCTCGTTCTTCGCGCTTGGCCCGATTTGGGCGCAGGAGCGCGGCCTGGACACCGCGGAGATCGCGATATTCATGGCCTGCGGCACGCTCGGCGGCTTCGCCACGACCTATCCCCTGGGCTGGCTCTCGGACCGCATGGACCGGCGCCACGTGATCATCGGCGCCTCGGCGATGGCGGCCGGGATCCTGCTCGCGCTCGTCCATTTCGTGCCGCTGACGGTGCCGGTATGGCTGGTCTTCGTTTATGTCGCCATCTTCGGCGGGAGCGTGATCCCGACCTACAGCATCGTCACCGCCCATGTGAACGACATGGTGAAGCCGGGCGAGTTCGTGGCTGCCGCAGGCGGCCTTCTGATCCTGCAAGGGGTGGGCGCCACGGTCGGGCCGATCGTCGCCGGCATGGCCATGACGGAGTTCGGACGCCTGGGCCTCCTCTATGTCGTGATCATCGCGCAGTCGCTCATGGCGATCTGGGGCGCCTATCGCAGTCTGCAGCGCGCCGCGCCCCCGACGGAGGAAAAGGAGAATTTCAGCATCGAGCCTGCCGTTCCGGTCGGAACGCAGCTGGAGGCGTCGTGAGCGCCTCCAGCTGCGGCAGGATACTAAACCAGCAGCGACTGCCCGCCGTCGATCCATACCGGCGTGCCAGTGATGTGCCGGGCACGGTCCGAGGCCAAGAAGAGCACGAGTTCAGCCACCTCTTCGCTCGTCCCAGGGGCCTGACCTGTGAGCGGGATCGAACCGGCCGGATATTCGGCGGGAACCTCCGCCTCCTCAATCTTGCGTTTGTCGGTGTTGTCGGAGATCTCCGTGTCGATCTTGCCGGGGCAGACCACGTTGACGCGGATCTTGTGCTTGGCAAGTTCGACCGCCAGCATCTGCGCCATCGCCACCTGGGCGGCCTTGGTGGCGGAATAGGCGGTCGCGCCGGCGCTGGTAAAAGTCCGTGATCCGTTGATGGAGGCCGTGATGACGATGGAGCCTCCGGCCTTCTTCAGATGCGGCACGGCATAGTGGAGCGTGAGATAGGTGCCACGCAGATTCGTGTTGATCGTACGGTCCCATTCCTGCGGCTGCAGTTCGTCGATAGGAGCCCAGACCCCATTGATGCCCGCATTGGCGAAGACGATGTCGAGCCGGCCGAAGGCCTGTACCAGATCGGCCACGGCCCTGCGCACTGACCCTCATCCGCCACGTCGGCCACCAGCGCAATGGCCTTGCCTCCGGCTTGGTCGATCTCCTCGGCGACCTTCCGGATCTCGTCCTCGGTGTGGCTCAGCACGCCGACCATGGCGCCCTCGCGCGCGAAGCGCAGGGCGGTCGCCTTGCCGATGCCTGATCCTGCGCCTGTCACGAGCGCGACCTTGCCTTGAAGCTCCATGATACTGCCTTTCCTCCGAGCGGAACTGTCCTGTGCCTGAACCGGAGGACGTACCAGCTAGTTCCCTTGGGTCTTAGGCCAAACCGACGCGGCGCCCGGAGGCATCGACCACCGGCTCGCCGTCCTCCTTGACGAATTCGCCCTGCTGCGGCGGCAGAATGTCGAGCACGGTCTCTGACGGGCGGCAGAGCCTGACGCCTATGGGCGTGACCACGATGGGCCGGTTGATCAGGATCGGATGGGCCATCATGGCATCGAGCAACTGATCGTCGCTCAGGGAAGGATCATCGAGTCCGAGCTCCGAATACGGCGTTCCTTTTTCGCGGATCACGTCGCGGGCGCTCACTCCCATGCGGCCGATCAACTGGCGAAGGAGCAGGCGCGTCGGTGGCGTCTTCACATACTCGATGATGTGCGGCTCGATACCGGCATTGCGGATCAGTCCCAGGGTGTTGCGGGAGGTCCCGCATTGCGGGTTATGGTAGATGATCACGTCCATGGCTTATCCTGACGATGAGGCGGGCCTCGTGCTGGCCAATGTGCAACAAGAATGGCCAGCGGAGAACGCCGAATGCGATGGGTCAGCCCTGGCAGGCCGCCCTGCCCTGCACCTTCAGCCGTGCCAGCATGTGCTGCGCGAGCGCATTATAGGCCTCGCGGGTCTCGACGCCGGACAGGGACAGTTCGAGCACCCATTCGCTCGAGAGCGGCACGATCAGGGTCTCGACAGTAATGGCATGGGAGGCCGTCGGCAGATTGGCGTCGATCCAGGTTGCGGACCAGCGCGCTGCGCCGGCCTTGGAAAACAGGGAAACCGACTGGGCCGGACGGCCGAGAAGCTCCTCGTAATCCTGCTGCAGGGCAGCGGCATCGCGGCTGACGAGATCGGGCTGCGGCATGTCGCGAAGCTCCCGGGCGGAGCGGAGGCTCAGAGAAAGCTCACCGTCGGAGGAAGCCGCCTTGATCGCGCCGTCCGCCCGGCGCCATTCATCCGGCAGAGAGAGCGAGAAGCAGAGATCCGAGGCCGTCCGCCCCGTCACCCAGGTCTGGCGTGTCATCGGATCGAACTGGACCTGAACGGTTCCGTTCACGGAGAACGTGTCGAGCGGGGTATTGGCGGCCTGTGCGACCGAAGCGACGGCACATCCTGCCAGGATGATTGCCCTGCGGGGCCATGCTCCCCATTCCTTTACGCTGCGCACCATGGCCTCCAGCCGTAGCGAACCCCTACATCCAGGGCAACGCATCCAAAGCGCAACGGTTGCTTGTCCACAGCTACGCTTTTGAACTCCCATGGACGAATGGCCGCGACGGGGAGGCCGCGACGAGCCAGCAGAAAAAGAAGAGGCGGGCTGGGTGCCCGCCTCCTGGTCGTCCTCAGCCGCGGGCGCGGGCCCGGATCATGAAGGTGTCGTAGGCGTATTCGGCCACCTGGAACCAGAGATATTCCTCTCCGCGGAAGGCCTTGTAGCTGTCGTAGATCTTCTTGAAGTCCGCGTTCTTGGCCGAGATCTCGTCATAGACCTCGTTGGCGGCCTTGTAGGCTGCGTCCATGATCTCCTGCGAGAAGGGCCGCAGCTGTGCACCGCTGCCGATCAGGCTACGCAGGGCTCCGGGGTTCTTGGCGTCGTACTTGGCCTGCGTGTCCACGTTCACATAGCCCGCCGCGGCTTGGATGGCGGCCTGGTAGGTCTTCGGCAGCTCATTCCATTTCTGCAGGTTGATGTAGAAGTGGATGGCGGGTCCGCCTTCCCAGAAGCCCGGATAGTAGTAGTACGGCGCGACCTTGTTGAGGCCGAGCTTCTCGTCGTCGTAGGGCGCCACCCACTCGGCTGCATCGATGGTGCCGCGCTCCAGCGACGGGTAGAGATCGCCGCCTGCGATCTGCTGCGGCACGACGCCGAGCTTGCCCATGATCTGGCCGGCGAGGCCTGCGATGCGCATCTTGAGGCCCTGCAGGTCCTGAACGGTCTTGATCTCCTTGCGGAACCAGCCGCCCATCTGCACGCCGGTGTTGCCCGCAGGCAGAGCATATACATTGTGCTTGGCATAGAACTCGTTGAGCAGGGTGTTGCCGTTGCCTTGATAGAGCCAAGCGTTCATTTGGCGGGAATTGAGGCCGAAGGGCAGCGTCGTGCCGATGGCGAAGGTCGGATCCTTGCCCACATAATAGTACGAGCAGGTATGGCCCATCTCAACCGTCCCGCTGCCGATCGCATCGAGCGCCTGGGGGGCGCCGACGATCTCGCCGGGTGCGAAAGTCTGGATGATGAACTTCCCGTCCGTGGCCTCCGCGACGAGTTTGGCGAAGGTTTCGCCGCCGCCGAACAGGGTGTCGAGGGATTTCGGGAAAGCCGAGGTCAGACGCCAGCGGATCTCCGGATTGGATTGAGCGATGGCCGGCTTGGCAACCGCTCCGGCGGCTGCGCCGAGGGTAGCGGCCTGGAGGAATGCACGACGTTTCATGAGCGTCCCTTTCATTCATTTCCGTTTCAAGGCGCACATGAGACGGAAAGTTTCAACGCGACGCACTCAAACGAATAGTTGAGACGCCCCTATACCGGGACGGGCGGAAGAAGGGAGGGCTTCCGAAGCAGGGACTTCATGCATCCAATGCATGGATTCACCGGCCCCGAAACGAAGCTCGGAGCCGAATTCCCGACCTGCGCGGCATCAGAGAAAGAGAGATCTCAGAAAATCAGCTCGCCCGCACCCCAGGCAAGGAGGATCAGGAGGATGAAGGCAAGGAGGAACAGGCCGAACAGAACCTTGGCGATGGTCCTGGCCCCGGAGGCGACACCCGTGAAGCCCAGCGCTCCCGCCACCAAGGAGACCACCAGGAAGATCAGAGCCCATTTGAGCATGTCCGTATCCTTGTCGCTTATTGCTTAGCTATAGCCATAAGCGCCCAAGCTTGATCCGGTTCCGGCCATCGGCACTCAGATCACCACGGTGACCTTTTCGGCCGCCCGAGTCAGGGCCGTGTAGAGCCAGCGGCTGCGATGCTCGCGAAAGGCATAGGACTCGTCGAAGAGCACGAGGTCGTCCCATTGGGAACCCTGCGCCTTGTGTACGGTCAGCGCGTAGCCGTAGGTGAACTCATCGGATTCCTTGCGCAGCACGAACGGCACCTCCTCTTCCGTGCCCTCGAAGAAAGCCTTGTGCACGGCCACTTCCACGGACCGGCGACGGGCATCGTCGTCCGGCAGCACATCCATGCGGATGAAATCGTTGCGGATGCCCCGCAGGGCCTGGATCGTCCAGGTGCCGCCGTTGAGCAGGCCTTTGGTCTTGTCGTTGCGCAGGCAGACGAGCTTCTCGCCCGCCGCCGGCATGGGGTCGCGGTAGCCGTTCAACTCGCGCAGGCGCGTGTTGTAGAGACGCCGGGTCTTGTTGAGGCCGACCAACACCTGATCGGCCGCCATGACGGCGGAGGCGTCGATCTCGCGACGGCGGATGATGCGGCTCTCGCCATAGGTCCCCGGCTCCAGGCGCCCGCCTTCCCGAACGGTCATCGACAGATGAATGATGGGATTGTCCTTCGCCTGCCGGTGCACTTCCGTGAGCATCACGTCGGGCTCGCCCTCGGTGAAGAAGCCACCGCCCTTGACCGGCGGCAATTGCGCCGGATCGCCGAGCACGAGAACGGGCTGCCCGAAGGACAGGAGATCGCGTCCCAGCTCCTCGTCCACCATGGAGCATTCGTCGATGATGATGAGGTCGGCCTTGGAGGCCGGGCTCTGGCGGTTGAGCACGAATTGCGGACCGTTCTCGTCCGACTCCCGCGAGCGGTAGATCATCGAATGGATCGTCGAGGCATCCGCGCACCCCTTGGTGCGCAGCACCAGTGCGGCCTTGCCGGTATAGGCGCCGAAGGCCACCTCGCCGTCCACGTTCTCGGCGATGTGCTTGGCAAGCGTCGTCTTGCCCGTGCCGGCATAGCCAAAGAGGCGGAACACCGGACGATCGCCGCGGCGAAGCCAGTCGGCGACGGCCTTGAGGGCGGCATCCTGTTGCGGCGACCAAGTCATGCGGATTTCGCCTCGCGCTGCAGGGAGTAGAGAAGGCCGATGATGATGATGCCGCTGCCGAGGAAGACATAAGGGTCGAGCGGCTCACCATAGAATTGCCAGCCGACGAAGGCGATCAGCGGAATGCGCATGAAGTCCAGCGGCACGACCATGGTCGCATCGCCCTGACGGTACGCGTTGGTCAGGCAGTAATGCGCGAGGAGGCCGCCGACGCAGATGCCGACGAGGGCGAGCGTATGGGACGGCTGGACCTCGAGCCAGAAGGCCCGGCTCACGCCTGCCAGGTTCATGGGAAGCTGCAGCAGGTTCATGAAGAACAGGATCGAGAAGGTGCTCTCCGTCATCGTCAGCCGCTTGGTCATGATCGCCACGAGGGCGAAGCTGAAAGCCACGCCGAGCATCAGGAAACTGGCCGGCTGCAAGGTTTCCAGCCCCGGACGCAGGATCACGAGAATGCCGACGAAGCCGAGCACGATGGCGACGAGGCGCCCTCTGGTCATGCGCTCCTTGAGCAGTGGAACCGCGAGCAGCGCGACCCAGGCCGGCGTGGTGAACTCGAGCGCGAAGACGGTTGCGAGCGGGAGAAGCGTGAGGCCAAACGCCCATCCGTCGGTGCCGAGGAAATGAAGGACGTTGCGCGCAAGGTGCAGCGGGAAACGGCGCGGCTTCAGGCCAGGCCGCAGCTCCGGCTGGAGCAGTGCGAGCACGAGCAGGATCAGGACACCGGCGGCGTTGCGAACGGCCAGCATCTCGAAGATCGAGAAGGTGGGTGCGAGTGCACGCACCGCGACGGCCGTTGCGGAGAAGGAGAGGAGTGCGCCGCTCATCCAGAGGACGACGGCGAGGATGCTGCGATGGGGCACGGTGGTCCAACCGATGTGAAGGTCTCCTCGCTTAACCTGCCGTCGCCACCGCGTGAAGCCTCCATCGGCATCCTTCGAGCGACCAACACGTACATGAGGTGCAAACCTGAAGCGAGCCGCGATCCGACTCTCACAGCGGCAAGCCGTCGGATCGATCGTTGCGCGTGATTCTCGAAGCGCTCAGCGCTCCTGTTGCGCCTTTTCGAGTCGATCCGGGAAATTTTTTTGCCCCGCGCTAAACAGGATTCCGGGATGCGCAAAAACCGCCTTCGACCCTCTCCAAGTGAAGAGGATTCATCGTGCGATGTTTAATATGCGTTAAGACATTCGAATACTCTGAAGGTCAATACCATCATCTTTATCATTTGACTAAGTGTCTGTAACTTAACGAAAAATTATACTGCCGCATGCCGCGGACCTGCACATCCAACGGTGCCGATGCGCCTGAGGAAGCGGCTCTAACTGTCTCATCTTGAAACCGATATTGAGTCTTAGATCTGCAAGTGCAGAGACTCGTGCCGAGATAAATATCCACAGAAAAAGTGCGCATTCTACTGTCTACACTTTTCGATAATCGGAACCCCCTTGGTATAACGACGTTGCCTTGCAAGCGTGACGGTTGCACGCGAAGGCCCTTGAAGGAGGCGGCAATGCCGACAGACACCAAGTCTAACCCGCTGACGATGCTGTTCACGGGAGACACCGGTGCGACCAGCACCAAGAAGACCGCTAAGAAGAGCAGCGCTCGCCGCAGCTCTTCCAGCACCGCCAAGAAGGCTGGAACGAAGAAGACTGCTGCCAAGAAGACGGCAGCGAAGTCGACCTCCCGGTCGGCAACGAAATCTTCGGCCAAGTCCGGCGCGAAGAAGTCGACCGCGAAGTCTGCTGCCAAGAAGACGACCTCGGCCCGTTCATCGGCCAAGTCGGCAGCGAAGAAGACCACCGCCAAGAAGACTGCTGCCAAGAAGACGACCGCTAAGAAGACTTCGGCCAAGTCGGCCGCCAAGAAGTCCTCTTCTCGTTCGACTTCGGCTCGTCCCGCGGCCAAGAAGTCTGCTTCTCGCAGCTCCAGCCGCGGTGCGGTGAAGTCGGCTTCGAAGGCGCGCAGCGCATCGAAGTCGACCCCGAAGCGCGCTGCTGCCGCTTCGAGCCGGACCTCTTCCACGAAGAAGTCGGGCACGGTTGCCAAGCGGTCTTCCGGCTCCCGTTCCTCGAGCGCTCGCAAGAGCCCCTCGAAGTCGCGGAAGCGCTAAGACGAGCATGCCGCAAGCGCCGGGACGGGGTCCTTCCTGTCGCCGGCGCCTGCGCAAAAAATCGCCCGGCGAAAGCCGGGCGATTTTGTTTCTCCAGGGTGGCGCTCCGGGTCAGCGGCCCGTGCTCATCGGATCGCTTGCCCCCCAATAGGGCGTGGCGTTGTAGTAGCGATGAACGTGCTCTTCCCATTCCCGATCGTAGGAAGCGTCATGTCCTTCCGCGCTGCGGCGGGGCGCTCCGCGCAGCTGGTCCTCTGACAGGTTCAGCTCATAGGCATCGAGCTCGGTGTTGTACTTCAGAACAGACCAGGGAAGCGTGTAGTATTCCTCACCGAGCCCCATGAAGCCGCCGAAGCTCATGACCGCATAGGCAACCTTGCCGGATCGCTTCTCGATCATCACGCGCTCGATCGTCCCGATCTTCTCGCCGTCCGAGCGGCGCACCGGCGTTCCTTCGACCTTGTCGCTGGCAATCAGGCTGTGGGTTTCGCGAACGTCGCTGCTTTGTGCCGTCGTCTGCATCACTTCGCTCCCTTCATGAGTGAGATCCAAGGCATCGGACCCAAAAGTGGACCCACTTTTGGGATCCATCCGATGCTTCTTCCTTAAACTGGCGCATCGCCGGGCGCGAAAAACCGGGGCCACTTTTCCGCACGATGCGCTAGGGCAACGCTCGGGTTGAAAAGCAGGTTCCGGCTCTGGGCCGGAACCCCAAGGATTTCAACCTTCTTGGCCGCTTCTTCGCGCCAAGCGCTGCCGTAGGAACCCCCTCCCCGACCTCACGTTGACCCACGTTTACGAAACCCGAGGATGTGAAGGAGAGTGCCATGGCGGTTCGCCAGAAGCCGGTTGGAGACCAGGTCGTCGTCATCACCGGGGCATCCAGCGGCATCGGACTAGCGACGGCCCACCTGTTCGCCGAACGCGGCGCCAAGGGCCTCGTCCTGGTTGCGCGCAACGAGGACGCCCTGCGCAAGATTGCAGACGAGCTCAGCCACGGGACGACGCGCGCCATTGCGGTCGCGGCCGACGTCAGCAAGCGCGAAGACCTGGAGCGGGTGGCGCGCACCGCCATCGAGACCTTCGGCGGTTTCGATACCTGGGTGAACGATGCCGCGGTGGCGCTGTACGGCACCCTCACCGACATCCCGATAGAGGACCAGCGCCAGCTCTTCGACGTGAATTACTGGGGCGTCGTCAACGGCTCGATGATCGCGGCGGAGCATCTGCGCCAACGCGGCGGCGCCATCATCAACGTCGGCAGCGTCCTGTCCGAGCGGACGATGATCCTCCAGACCCAGTACTCGGCCTCCAAGCACGCGGTCAAAGCCTTCACGGACGGGCTGCGCATGGAACTGGCGAACCAGGGCGCGCCGGTCGCGGTCACCCTGATCAAGCCGTCATCCATCGACACGCCTTACGTCGAACATGCCCGCAATTACCTCGACCGCGAAAACGCAGTTCCGCCGCCGGCCTATGATCCGCATCTCGTCGCCAAGGCGATCGTGTATGCGGCCGAGCACAATCGCCGCGAGATCACGATCGGCTTCGGCGGCTGGATCATCGGCGCCATGGGCAAGGTCGCGCCGCACCTCGTCGACAAGGCGATGGAATGGACAGGCTATGGTTCGCAGACGACGGACCATCCCGAACGGCCCGGAATGCGCGACAACCTCTATCAGGCCCGCGAAGACGGCGACATGTATTCGTCCCTGCCGGGAGAACCGCGCAAGACGAGCCTTCTCCTCGAAGCTCAGCTCCACCCGCTCGTGACGGCGGCCGTGCTGGCCGGCGTGGCCGCGGGCATCGCCGCCCTGTTTCTGCCATCCCTGGCGGCAGGCCGGAAGCCGAAGCGCTTCAACAAGCGGCCGACGCCGCGCTACCAGGCGGCCATGCGCCGCGCCGGCAACGGTCATGACAAGCACACCTTCGGACCGGGACACATCAGCCAGCGGGGCCCTTACGAGGGCCGCCCGCAGCCGCGGCACTGAGGCCCTGAGAGGGCCGGGTCTCGAACCCGGCCCTTCCTCTTGAGAGCGACAAGATGGCCGCATTCGGCGCATTCCGGAGTCGCAGCTTGCAGGCTAGCCTTGCTGCATGGTCCCGATTCGCTCTCTCGCCCTCACGCTCGCTCTTCTCATCGGCGGCACCGCCGTCGCGCAGGACAAGGGCACTCTCGACCCAAAGCCGCTGCCGCCACTCGCCAATCCCGGCGATCCCAGGGTCGCCGCAAAGGAGCTGTTCGGGCGGCGCGCCACGCCGGCCGACCTGCGCTCGCGATCCATCGGCAGTTACGCCCGAGGCTGCGTGGCCGGGGCGGCGGCGATCCCGATCGACGGCGAGAACTGGCAGGTCATGCGGCTCTCCCGCAACCGCAACTGGGGTCATCCGCAGATGATCGGCTTCCTGCAGCGGTTCGCCACCCGCCTGCCGAGCATCAACGGATGGCCGGGTCTTCTCGTCGGCGACATCTCGCAGCCGCGCGGCGGACCGATGATCACGGGCCATGCCTCGCACCAGATCGGCCTCGATGCGGATATCTGGCTCACCCCCATGCCCAACCGCCGCCTCTCGCGGGTCGAGCGGGAGGAAATGTCGGCCACGAACGTGGTGCGCGACGACTGGCTCGATGTGGATCCGGCCCGATGGACGCCGCAGCACACGGCCGTCATCCGCGCCGCCGCCCAGGAAAGAGGCGTCGCCCGGATCTTCGTGAACCCGGCCATCAAGAAGGCGCTGTGCCGGGAGGCGGGAGCGGACCGAAGCTGGTTGACCAAGGTGAGGCCCATGTGGGGCCACAACTACCATTTCCATATCCGCCTTGCCTGCCCGGCCGGCGAAGCAGGCTGCTCCGATCAGGATCCGCCTCCGGGCGGCGACGGCTGCGGGGCGGAACTCAACGCCTGGTTCACGCCCCAGATGCTGCATCCGAAGCCCGGCAAGCCCCGTCCGCCGCTGACCATGGCGCAACTCCCGAACGAGTGCCGGGCCGTTCTCGAGGCGCCTTGATCTCAAAGGAAAAAGGCCTGCATCCATCCGGATGGATGCAGGCCGCCTGACTCTCTCAGTTGAGGTGGCGTCCTATTCGGCCGCCACGCCGACGCCGATCTGGCAGGACACGCCCGTGCCGCCGAGACCGCAATAGCCGTTCGGGTTCTTGGCCAGATATTGCTGGTGGTAATCCTCGGCGAAGTAGAACGGCCCCGCATCGACGATCTCGGTGGTGACCGGCCCATAGCCCTTGGCAGCAAGCGCATGGCCGTATGCCGCCTTGGACGCCTCTGCGGCCTTCCTCTGATCCTCGTTGAACACGTAGATCCCGGAGCGGTACTGGCTACCCACATCGTTGCCCTGGCGCATGCCCTGGGTCGGATCGTGGTTCTCCCAGAAGGTCTTGAGCAGGGCTTCGTAGGAGATCACCCTCGGATCGTAGACCACCAGCACGACCTCGTTGTGGCCGGTGAGGCCCGAGCACACTTCCTCATAGGTCGGGTTCGGCGTCGTGCCGGCGGCATAGCCCGCGGCGGTGATCCAGATGCCGTCGCCGAGCTGCCAGAACTTGCGCTCCGCGCCCCAGAAGCAGCCGAGGCCGAACAGGGCCTTTTCCATGCCCTCGGGATAGGGCGGCTGAAGCGGACGAGCGTTGATGAAGTGCCGTTCGGCCGTCGGGATGGGGCTGGTCCGGCCAGGCAAGGCCTCGGCGGCATTCGGCAGGTCGAGTCGTTTGCGGAAGCTGAACATGGAGGTCCCTCGCGTGACCTCGCACATGTAAGCACGGACCGGAGCCCGCGGGAGGGCCCGGTCCGTCACCTTCCCGTGAAAACTCAGCGGCCCGCGAGATACCCAATCGGCTCCAGCGGCTTCTGGCCCAGCCACATCAGCAGGGCGCCGACCAGGAAGGCCGATACCGAGGCAGGCATCTGCAGGACGTAAGTGGCGATCGGGTCCCACAACCACGGATAGCCGCGCTGCGCGATGCTTCCCTCGAGCGACGCCATTCCGCCCGGGGAAAGGATGCCGATCACCTTTCCGATGGATGCGAACGATACAGCATTGTTGACGATGGATCGCGTCCCGTCGATCACCAATCCGATAAATCCGGCTGCGATCAGCAGGAGGCCAAGGCTACGCGCTAGGAACTTCAAGGGAAGATACCTCTATGAACAGAGGGGGAAATATCTAGAGCGTTTTGTCGCAATGGCAAAGGCGATTCAGGCTAAATTGACTCAAGTTCGGTCTTGCCTTTTGCCGTGATTTAGCGATACACGGGCGCTCCGCAGACGCATGCGGAGAACCGACCGGCCCGTGACGAACGGCGCCGCGAAGGTTCCTGGAGCCCAAGGGGCTCTGCTGGAGGGGTGGCCGAGTGGTTGAAGGCGCACGCCTGGAAAGTGTGTATACGGGAAACCGTATCGCGGGTTCGAATCCCGCTCCCTCCGCCATCCACTAAACCAAGCCTCCGAAAAGAAAAGCAAAATTTCGATCAGGGTCGTCGCGCCCCATATTTCCCCCACATTCTGGGTTCGCGTGATGCCCTTTGTTGAGATGAAGCCACGCATTGATGCCGGACCCCGCGGCATCATATGCCTAATCGACCCCCGTTGAATTAAAGTACGAACGTTCGTATATGAATTCCAGAAGGTACACGACGGTCATGGCCAGAACCCGGAAGATCATAGCGGACGACATCCTCGACGCGGCCGAGCGTGTCGTCACCCGTTCGGGTGCGGCCGGCCTGTCGATCGATGCCGTCGCGCAGGAGGCCGGCGTCAGCAAGTCCAGGGTCGTATACGATCATAAGTGCAAGGCAGACCTCCTCGAGGCGCTCGTCGACCGCCAGATCTCGCGCGAGCACGAGCGCATCGCGAAGGCCATCGCCGAACACGCCGACACGCCCCACCCCGAGCTGTTCGCCAGGATCGCCGTTTACGGACAGAAACCGAACGATACCGACAGGGCGGTGGTCCTTGCCCTCAGTGCCTCCATGCCGGGCCAGGAGGAACTGCAAACCCGCATGCGGGAGTGGGCCGCCACCGTACTGGAGGCCATGGCCCATGGTCCGCGCCCTAAGGCTGCGCTCATGGCCTTCCTGGCCCTCAATGGCCTCTCGTGCCTTGAACTCTTCGGATTCCATCAGTGGGATGAGACCGAACGGTCCGCGATCCTCGACGGCATCCGCACGATCTACGCCACCTTCCCCGAAGACCAATAGTCACGGACCCCATCATGGACAGCACACAACGGTCGCGCCTAACGGCGTGCCTGATCGCCACCACGTTCCTCGCGCTCTCGTCCGGCGGCGCCCTCGCGCAAGCCGGCGGGGCCATGCCGCCGCCTTCCGTCGGCGTGATCCAGCTCCAGGCGCGGCCGGTCCCGGTCGTGAACGAGTTGCCCGGCCGCATCGCGGCGACGCGCACCGCCGAGGTCCGCGCCCGTGTCTCGGGCATCCTCCAGGAGCGCGTCTTCCAGCAGGGCAGCCGGGTCAAGCAGGGTGACGTGCTCTTTCGCATCGAGCCCCGCCTCTTCCGCGTCCGCATCGACAGCGCCGAGGCGGCGCTGCAAAAGGCCAAGGCGATCCAGGCCAATGCCCGCCAGCAGCTCGAGCGCCAGAAGACCCTACGGGAACGGGCCGTGACCAGCGGGGTGGCCTACGACGAAGCCGTCGCCAACCTGGCCCAGGCCGATGCCGACGTCGGTCTCGCCGAGGCCGCGCTCGCGGAGGCCCGAATCAATCTCGACTACACCGAGGTCCGCGCCCCGATCACCGGGATCATCGGTGGCGCCCTCGTCACGGAAGGCGCCCTTGTCACCGCCGAGGGTGCCTCCGCCCTCGCACTCATCCAGCAGGTCGATCCGGTCTATGCCGACTTCACCCAGTCAGCCCAGGAGTTGCTGGCGCTCAAGAGGGCGGTGGAGCAGAAGACCCTTGCCAGCCCTGCCCCGGGCGAGGCGCGCGTGGAGCTCGTCATGGACGATGGCACCGTCTACGGCCAGCCAGGCCGCCTGCTGTTCGCCAGCGCCAGCGTGGAGCCCACCACCGGACAGGTGACACTGCGGGCCGAATTCCCGAACCCGAAGGGAGACCTCCTGCCTGGCATGTACGTGCGCGTGCGCCTCGAGCAGGCCGTGCGGCAGGCCGGCGTCACTGTTCCCCAGCGCGCCATCGTGCGGACCGCCACGGGGCAGGCCCAGGTCTATGTCCTCGGGGACGACAACACGGCGCAGGCGCGCAATGTCACGCTCGGCCGCTCCCTCGGTCAGGGCTGGGTGGTCGAGGCCGGCCTCGACGGCTCTGAGCGCATCGTCGTCGACGGTGTCCAGAAGGTGCAGGCCGGCGGCAAGGTCGCACCCGAGCCCTGGAAGTCCGCCTCGACCGAACGCACCACCACATCCACGACCAACAAGACGGTCGAGTAACCGATCATGGCACAGCTCTTCATCCGGCGCCCGATCCTGGCCTGGGTCTTCGCGCTCTTCATCTCCATCGCGGGCGTGCTCGCGATCCCGTTCCTGCCGATCGCGCAGTACCCGAAGGTCGCCCCGCCGCAGCTCACCATCACAACCACCTACCCGGGCGCATCGCCCCAGGAGATCTACCAGGGCGTCACCCGCCAGATCGAGGAGGAGCTGAACGGGGTCGAGGGCCTGCTGTATTTCGAGTCCACCTCCGACAGCTCGGGCTGGGTCAGCATCAACGCGACCTTTGCCGCCGGCACGAACATCGACCAGGCCTCCGTCGACGTCCAGAACGCCATCCGGCGCGTCGAGGCTCGCCTTCCCGCCACCGTGCGCTCCCAGGGCATCAACGTCGAGGAGGCCGGCTCCGGCTTCCTGATGATGGTCGCGCTGACCTCTACCGACGGTACCCGTGACCCGGTGGCGCTGGGCGACTACATCAACCGCAACATCATCGGCGAGATCCGCCGCATCGACGGCGTCGGCCGCGCCCAGCTCTATGCCGCCCAGCGGGCGCTGCGGGTCTGGATCGACCCCGACAAGATGGTCGGCCTCAACCTGACGCCTGGAGATGTCAACGCCGCCATCGCGGCCCAGAACGCGCAGGTCGCCGCAGGCCAGATCGGTGCCGCCCCCAACCCGGTGAGCCAGGACATCACCGCCACCGTCATCGTCCAGGGGCAGCTCACCAACGTGCAGCAGTTCGGCGACATCATCCTGCGGGCCAACCCCGACGGCTCCACGGTCCGGCTCAAGGACATCGCCCGGATCGAGGAAGGGGCCGAGACCTACAACTTCTCGAGCCGCCTCAACGGCCAGCCAAGCGCTGCCATCGCCATCCAGCTCTCCTCGACCGGCAACGCGGTCGCGGTCTCGAAGGCCATCCAGGCCAGGATGGCCCAACTGGAGAAGTTCTTCCCCTCTGGCATCGCGTACTCCATCCCCTACGACACCAGCCCCTTCGTCTCGGCCTCGATTGAGAAGGTGGTGCACACGCTCCTCGAGGCGATGGTGCTCGTGTTCGTGGTGATGTTCGTCTTCCTCCAGAACATCCGCTACACCGTGATCCCGACACTCGTGGTGCCTGTGGCGCTGCTTGGAACCTGCGCCGTCATGTATGCGACTGGGTTCTCGATCAACGTGCTCACCATGTTCGCCATGGTGCTGGCCATCGGCATTCTCGTCGATGACGCCATCGTGGTGGTCGAGAACGTCGAGCGCATCATGGCCGAGGAAGGTCTCTCGCCCAAGGCCGCGACTCAAAAGGCGATGGGCCAGATCACAGGGGCGATCCTGGGCATCACGCTGGTGCTGTCCTGCGTCTTCATTCCGATGGCGTTCTTCCCGGGCTCGACCGGTGTCATCTACCGCCAGTTCAGCCTGACCATGGTGGTGTCGATCCTGTTCTCCGCCTTCCTGGCGCTCTCGCTCACCCCTGCCCTCTGCGCAACCTTCCTCAAGCCCATCAAGCATGGGCACCACGAGAAGCGCGGTCTTGGCGGCTGGTTCAACCGAAAGTTTGACAGGCTGACGGCCGGGTACTCCACCGTCGTGACAGGGATGGCGCGCCGTGCGGGACGGATGATGGTGGTCTACCTCGCCCTCGTCGTCGGTCTCGGCTACCTCTTCGTCAGCCTGCCCACGGCCTTCGTGCCCAACGAGGACCAGGGCTTCCTGATCGTCGACATCCAGGCCCCGCCGGAGGCGAGCGCCAACCGCACCCGCGCCTCCGTCGAGCGGATCGAGGCGATCTTCAGGGACGAGCCGGCCGTCGAGAATGTCGTCGCCATCCAGGGCTTCAGCTTCTCGGGCATGGGCGCGAACGCCGCCATCGCCTTCGTGACACTGAAGGACTGGGCCGAGCGCGGCGACGGCAACACCGTCCAGGAGATCGCCAACCGGGCGAACATGAAGCTCTTCGGGCTCAAAGACGCCACGGCCTTTGCGCTGTCGCCGCCGCCGATCGAGGGCTTCGGCACGACGAACGGCTTCTCCTTCCGGCTCCAGGACCGGAGCGGGTTGGGTCAGGACGCGCTCAAGAAGGCCAATGCCGAGCTCATGGCGAAGGCCGGCAGCGGCACCATCGTCACGGGCCTGCGGGTGGAAGGCATGCCCGATGCAGCCCAGGTGATGCTGGTTATCGACCGCGATAAGGCCAACACCTTCGGCGTGTCGTTCTCCGACATCAACAACGCGATTACCGCCAACCTCGGCTCGTCCTACATCAACGACTATCCGAACGCGGGACGCATGCAGCGTGTCATCGTCCAGGCGCAGGACCGCAGCCGCCTTCAGATCGAGGACGTGCTCCGAATCAACGTGCGCAACGCCAACGGCGGCATGGTACCCCTGTCGTCCCTGGCGATAGCCGAATGGCGGAAGGGCTCGCCGCAGATCGTGGGCTACAATGGCTATCCGGCGGTGAGGCTGTCGGGCCAGCCTGCTCCCGGATACTCCTCGGGCGCGGCCATCGCCGAGATGGAACGGCTGGCATCCGAGCTGCCCGAGGGCTTCGGCTTCGAGTGGACGGGACAATCGCTCGAGGAGATCACCTCCGGCTCGCAGGCGCCGCTCCTGTTCGGGTTGAGCATCCTGTTCGTCTTCCTGCTGCTGGCAGGACTGTACGAGAGCTGGTCGATTCCGCTGTCGGTGATGCTGGTGGTGCCGCTCGGCATCATCGGATCGGTGCTGGCCGTGATGCTGCGGGACATGCCGAACGACATCTACTTCAAGGTCGGCCTGATCGCGATCATCGGCCTGTCGGCCAAGAACGCCATCCTGATCGTGGAGTTTGCCAAGGACTACTATGCCGAAGGCAGGTCCCTGCTGGACTCGGCGGTGGACGCGGCGCGCCTGCGCTTCCGGCCGATCGTGATGACGTCGCTGGCCTTCGCGCTCGGCGTCGTGCCGCTCGCGATCGCCACGGGACCGAGCGCGGCGAGCCAGAACGCCATCGGCACGGGCGTGCTGGGCGGCATGATCTCGGCCACCGTGCTGGCGATCTTCTTCGTTCCCGCTTTCTTCCTCTTCGTGCTGAAGACCTTGCGAACGAGGCGGCCGTCGGACGAGGTGGACTCGAAGGATGCGCGCCAAGGGGATGATGTTCACGCCCCGGAGGCACTTTCTGGCACCGCTGCGCCCGCCCATTCATGACGGGGGTGTTGGACGTGACAGCCCAGCATTGCGACACGACGGACCTGGTCCATGATCGCATCCTCGATGCCGCGGAGGAGCTGATCCTCACCCGCGGCATCGCCGGCTTTACCCTTGATGGGGTGGCGCAGGCCGCCGGGGTCAGCAAGGGCGGCCTGCTGTATCACTTCCGCTCGAAGGACAGCCTGATCTCCGGCATGCAGCGGCGCATGGTCTCTCGCGTGGCGGAGACGCTGCGGGAGGCCAAGGCCGGGTCGGAGCCGGTCCTCCAGGCCTTCGTGCGGCACCTGCGCCGGGACTACGAACGCGGTGGGCGGTCCTTTGCGCCGCTACTGCTGGCCCGCGAGCGGGAGGAGCCTTGCGAGGAACTGCAAGCCCTGATGGCTTGCATTGCCCGGGAAAGTGGCGTTGATGGCGATGGGAAAGGATCGACGCTGCTGCTGCTGGCAGCCTTAGGGTTGATGCTCTCGAGCCTCGCCCGGCTGCCCTGTCCCCTGCCGGAGCATGCATCGGACCTCCTGGATGAGCTGGAATCGGCCACCGGCCGGATCGGAGACGTTGGATCGCATGCTGTCTGACCTCCACCAACGCGCCTGGATGTCTCCTCTGGGTCAGGAAGTAGAGTTCGCCTGCCCTCCAGAGCGTCCGGTGCTCTTAGCTCAAGCGGACCTTTGGCCTACTTCCGCCCAGTGCCAGAAGCCGCCCCTCTCCTACTCGCGCTTCGGCCCACAGGCGGGACTATATCCGCCGCCTGTAGGGCTTCGTGTTGTCTTTTAGTGTGTGCTGAAGCGCCAGGTGAGGTTGCCCTTGAGGGCATGGTCCTGCGCCCGCTCGCTGATTTGGCCTGAGTAGGACACGCCCAGGCTGAGCGCATCGGATGCCTGCCAGTCGAGCCCCGCCTCCGCCACCAGCGCATCCCGGTCGATCGGCACGCCCGCCACCGTGAAGGCGCTCGCCCCGCCGGCAAAGGCCAGCAGCATCTGCGGCTCCACATCGCCATAGGCATGGCGCCAGCCGAGCAGCCCGTGCAGGGTTAGCGGCAGATCCTGCCTCAAGCGCGCCTCGGCTCTGAGCCCGAGCGTGGTGGTGGCCAGATCCTGGTCCTGGGCATAGCCGGTGAGCGCAGCCGCTCCGCCCTCCTCCTGGAAAGCATCCGTGTGCAGGCGCAGCACCGAAGCTCCGGCAAACGGCTCCAGGGCCACACGCCCCAGATCGAAGCGGTAGCCGAGCTCGGCAAAGGCCTGTGCCGTCCAGCCGTCGTAGGAGGCATGTGTGCTGTCGGCAAAGCCAGGGAAGCGGATCGTGCGGCTCACGTCAAAGTCATGCCAGGCGTAGGAGGCTCCCAGCCGCAGGTTGAGCGCCCCCCACGAGGACGAGCCGTAGAGCGCGCCGAACACGCTGTCGTTCGAGCCCGATGACAGACGCCCATCGACATCGAAGGTGGTGCGGGTAAACCCGCCCGCCACGCCGAGGCGGACAGCCTCGCTCACCAGGGCATCGGCCCCAAGGATGAACCCGCCGGTGGCGGTGTCGAGAGAGGCTGCATTGCCGTCGCCATCCACCTTGCCCCAGGAGCCGAAGCCCTCGCCCCACAGGGCAAAGCGGCGCGGATCGAAGCCCGGGGT
>JAESFT010000527.1_pt1 | contig 21138 bp, 25 predicted proteins | sample 9269451 | NCBI WGS metagenome assembly JAESFT01 (sample SAMN14502557, study PRJNA617106) | algae metagenome | isolation source: Scytonema hyalinum WJT4-NPBG1 and co-occurring heterotrophs from well... | place: USA: Mojave Desert, Joshua Tree National Park, California | collected 2006-05-25
CTTTTCAGGACGATGCTTTAAACCTCGCCTGTTCACCCGGGGCCTTCATGACGACGATCAGAGACAAGCTCGAATCCATTCTGGCGCGCCTTGCCGGACGTGCGGCCGACGAGCGGGTGTTCCTGCGCGTCTACGAGGATGCGGCCCGGATTGCCGCCGATGCGGCCGATGCGCGCCGTCGCGCGGGCCTCTCCCTTGGCCCGCTCGACGGCGCCATCGTGTCGATCAAGGATCTCTTCGACGTGGCGGGCGAGACGACCCTTGCAGGCTCGATCGCCCTGCGCGATGCGCCGCCGGCCGACAGGGACGCGGCCGTCGTTCGGCGCCTGCGTCGGGCTGGCGCCGTCATCATCGGCCGCACCAACATGGTGGAGTTCGCCTTTTCAGGGCTCGGCCTCAATCCGCATTACGGAACGCCTGGCAACGCTGCCGACCCCTTGCGGATTCCGGGAGGCTCGTCCTCGGGCGCCGGCGTCTCGGTGGCGGAGGGCACGAGCGAGATCGCCATCGGCACCGATACCGGCGGCTCCGTGCGCATCCCGGCGGCGCTCAACGGCGTCGTCGGATTCAAGCCCACGGCGCATCGCGTGCCGCTGGACGGCGTGTTTCCGCTCTCGCCCAGCCTCGATTCCGTCGGGCCGCTGGCCCGCTCCGTGCAGGACTGCGCCTTCGCGGATGCGGTCATGGCGGGCGAGGAGCCTCGCGTGGTGAATCCCTATCCCCTGGCAGGCTTGCGGATTGGCGTTCCGCGCGGACGTCTCTTCGCGCAGACCGAGCCGATGGTCGACGAGGCTTTCGAGGCGTCGCTGACGCTCCTGTCACGGGCCGGCGCAAGAATTGTCGATTACGGCATCGAGGACCTGCTTGAGGCCATGGCGGACACGACGGAAGCGGCCTCTATCGCGTCCATCGAGGCGGCCGAGGTCCATGCGGATTGGCTGGAGACGAAAGCCGCCGAATTCGATCCGCGGGTGCGCTGGTGGATTGCCCGCAGCGGCACCGTGCCGGCGCCGGTCTACATCCGCATGCTGCGCCGCAGGCGCACGCTGATCGCCGCCATGGACGAGCGATTGTCTCCCGTCGACGTGCTGGTGCTGCCCGCCACCGCGGTGTCGGCGCCGCTGACCGCGCCGCTCGAAGCCGACGACAAGCTCTACAACAAGATGGATTGGCTGATCCTGCGCAACACCATGTTCGGCAACCAGTTCGATCTAACAGCGATCTCGCTCCCGATGGCCGGAACCGGGCGGCCGGTTGGCCTCATGCTCGTGGCGCGTCATGGCCACGATCGGCGGCTTCTGGAGATCGCCGCAGGCGTCGAGACGATGCTGGTGCGGGAACCGTGAACGGCACAGGATCGCAGCGTGGGACGTTATGCCCATCTTGGATCCATCCGACGGGCGAGCGAGACACTCGATGATGCGCCGCTTTTACCTCTGCCTTGGCTATGCGAGCCTCGCACTCAGCATCGTCGGGATCTTCCTGCCGGTTCTGCCGACGACGCCCTTCGTGCTCCTGGCCGCCTGGTGTTTTACCAGATCGAATCCGGCTCTGGCCGCAAGGCTTTACGATCATCCTCGATTCGGTCCCCTGCTGACCGCATGGCGCGATCAGAAGGCCATTCCGCTGTCCGCCAAGATCTGCGCGCTGACGGCGCTCGCCCTGTCCTACGCGCTGATCCTGAATCTGACGGAAAGCCGCATCCTGCTTGCCGTCCTCGCGGCGGTCATGGGCAGCGTCGCCCTCTACATCGCGACGCGTCCGAGACCACGCGACGGCTGCGACGCGCCCTTGCCGAACGCCTGCGACCGCTAGGATCCGGCACGCGCTCGTCGCGCTTCCGCAAGGCTATAGTAGAGCGGCATCGAGGCAGAGCTTCTCGCGCTTGGCCCAGGTTGCGCCATGTTAAGGCCCAGGTTCCGGTTACGCTGCGGGCATCACGATTGAAGGAGCCCATCATGCGCAGCCTCAGCCTGTCGGTCTTCCTGCTTGCTTCAGCCGCGATGCTTGCGCCGCTTCTGATCGCACTGGCCTATGCGGTCAGCGTGCTGGCGTCGGCTCTGATGTTCCCCTGACACGTGATCGACCTTTGATTCATCAATTGAGCAACGGTCCGGCGACATGCGGCAGACTGGCCGGGAACCGCATTTGCGAGCGAGCGTTGGACTGCGATTGTTAAACAGGACTTTTCTGATGCGAAAAATCGTTTGTCTTGCGGCTGCCGCAATCTGTTCAAGCCTCTTGGCCGCTTCCCCGTCTCTGGCTCAGCCCACCATCCAATTCGGCATCGGTCCGGATGGCCGCCCCCAGGTGGGCGTGCGCGATCCCGAGCAGGAGCGTTATGAGCGCCGCGAGCGTTGGCGTGAGCGCCGGGAGGAGGATCGCGCACGCGCCTATGAGGCCGGACGCCGGGATGCCTTGCGCGACGAGCGCCGCTATGAGAGCCGCTGCCGCAACATCATCATTCGTGAAGAGAACGAATGGGGCCGTACCGTCGAGCGACGGGTTCGTCGCTGCGATTAACGGCATTTCTGGTTCTCGCGCGTCGAGCCGCTCGGCTCGTTACGCGCGAGGATTGGCGATTTCCGCCGTGAGCCTGGGAAGTTCCTTGGTCATCCAATCCACCATCTGATCGTTGGTTTTCAGATGGCCCGGCATGGGAATGAATGGACCTTGGGATTCGTAGATGGCCATCGGATCCCGCGCTCCCAGGATGGGATCGAGATCGTTCTCGATTTCCGGCGTGATGGCTCTGCCTCCAAACCATGTGAGAAGCAGCAGGAGCATCCCGACGGCGCCGGCCAGGACGACGAGCACGGATATTGCCAAGTCTGCGAACACCTGATTTTCCCTGAGCTCCGAAGCGCTTCCTGGCAAGAGCCTAGCACCGAAAGACCTGCACTCCAATGCTGCAAGCAGGCTGCGACGCGCTGCGATTTTCGCGCATGCGAGGAACCGCGCTCCAGCGCTTTCGGTTGAGATTCAAATCCCCTCGCCGAGCGCGAATGCGGTCCTTCGGCGGCTGCGAGGGAAGGGGTGCGGAGCGATCGATCCTGTCGATGGGAGGCGCTCATGAGAACGTACTATGTGTTCCAGTCCAAGAGAACTCCCGAACTGCGCGGCTTCACGGAGAGCGCAACGGGCGAAACGCTGCCCGCGGAACACGGGCCATGGGCTCTCGAACGGCAGATCGGCCCCGACGACGAGTGGACGCTCAATGTCAGCCGGGCGGTGGTCGTCGCTGGAATTCTCGAGAACGGCTTCTACCTCTGGGGACCGATCGAGCGGTCGGACGCATGGCACCCGGTGATCGAGAGCGACCGGGTGGAAGGCACGGCCGTCTACGGACCGGACGAGACGCAGATCGGCACCATCAAGCGCCTGCTAATCGAGAAGGTGAGTGGGCGCGTTCTCTATGTCGATGTGACGTTCGGGGGTTTTCTGGGCATCGGGGTGCATCATCATACGATCCCGTGGGACAAGCTGTCCTACGACAAGGAGCTCGAGGGTTACCGCACCGATGTGACCGAGGCCCAGGTGCAGGCCGCCCCCGCGTTCTACGGCGACGACCGGATCTGGCCCGACCGCAAGCGGGAGCAGGAGATGCGGGATTACTGGCACGACATCCCGAGGGGTCCGATCTGAGCGCGAAGCCTCACGGGAGGCACACGGAACTGCTATGATGGCCTCATCCCCGCCTCCAGGAGGGTGCCATGATCGAGCATGTGTTCAAAATCGGCCAAGTCGTGCGGCCCAAAGCGACCTGCCACAGCCTCCCGAACGATCTTTTCCGGGTTCTGCGCCTCCTGCCCTCGACGGCCGGAGGCGTGCCGCTCTACTGCATCAAGAGCCAGGCGGAACTGATCGAGCGCGTCGTCGAACAAAGCGACATCGAGGCGGCGGCGCGCTAGCGCCTGAGCTTGGCCGCAGGCCTGCTCTCGCCTTGCGTATTCGGTCTCGACGCCGATCGTTGTTTGTAGTTGTTTCTCGGCGCTTCCTCGTACAGTCGTGATCTGCGAGGATGATGCATCCCGTCGTTCCATTCCATGAAACGTAAAGTGAAGTAACGCGTTGGTCATCAAACGAGAATACGTGGAGATGGAATGATGAAGAAGTCAGCTTGGCTCCTGGCAGCCGCTCTCATTGGTTCGAGCGTCGTCGTCTCGACACCCTCGTCGGCCCAGGTGCAGTTCGGCATCGGTCCCGACGGTCCGAGCGTCCGGGTCGGGCCGGACCGCGACCGCTATGAACGCCGCTACATCGAGCGCCGCCGCGTCTATGACCGCGACGACCTGTCGACCGGCAGCATCGAACGCTGCCGCACCGTGGTGATCCGCGAGGAAGAACCGGACGGCGACATCGTCACCCGTCGCGTGCGCCGCTGCCGCTAACCTCAAAACCGGTTCCCGGGAATGCCTCAGGGGCGCTGCCTCTCAGGCATTCTCCTTTGTTCCGACTTCGGCATGAGCAGGTTATGCGACCGCCGCATGCGGTGCCGGGCGTGAATCCACCTCGGCGGTGATGGCCAGCGTCATCATGCGCCCGCGATTGATCAGGGCAACGACGGTCGACGCCAGCGACAGGGCGGCGCGGTCCGATCGTCCGAGCTGCAGGCCGTGCACGTAGAGCCGCATCAGCTCGACCGTCACGTAGTGGAAGGCGACCTCGGACCCGCGCGCCAGCTTCATGCGCCGCGAAGCGATCATCAGCTTGTCGAGATAGAGCGATTGCTCGATCGGCGGCTCCGCCCGAAAGCCGCTCAAACCCCCGAACATGTGCTCGAAATGATCCCACAGGAGAGACAGGTTCTTGGCCGCCTTGTCCTGCTGGTCCGGTGAAAGCGCCTGGAACTCGGCCAGAAGCTCCCAGGCGGGGTCGCTCTCGATCGCCTTGTCCTCGGCACTGGCCAGCGGGTCGAACGGCAGAAGCGCACGCGTGTGCGAAAGCAGAACCGGGCGCAGCGCGTCCCATCCGGCGAACACCTTGGGCAGCACGATCAGGGCGGTGGCGAGAACGGTCTGATCGGCGACCGTGCCGGCGCGCGCGAGCGCCGGTTGCGCCGCCTTCCGGCAGGTCTCGATGAACTGCCAGCGCAGAAGGCAGAGCTTGTAGAACTGCTCGATTTTCTCAATGAGGCCGTTTTGCGGTTGATGATCGACAGACCACGGAAAGGTGAAGTCACTTCGGGACTGGGGCGGGCTGCTCATGAGTCTGATGATCCGATCCGGAAATCGCTTCCAACACAGGTTCGGTCATACAGGCCCAATCCAGGCAACTTTGAGGCCCGGACACCCTGTGACGTAAGTACGTTTGGTCGCAGGGGAATCTTGTCCTCCGACCGGACTGCGGAGCCTCCGTCGACCGTCGAGCCGGTCCTTGCAGGCGCGGACGGACCGAGCGACGCATCCTTGAACCCTGGCGGGCCGTTCTTACATCTCAGGCGACCCCGATCCGGGCCCCTCTGACGCAAGCCATGCCGGCGCTCGCGTGATGTCGGATCTTTTCATGATCCGAAGCCGGCCAGAGGTGAGAATGCTTCAAGAACTCCTGTCCGCCGTGGTCAGCGTCCTGATCGTCGATCCGCTCCAGGCGAAGATGAGCGAGCGCCTGGCCCAGATCCGCGCCCCCCAAGCCGTCATCGCCGACGTGCGATCTTGCGCCGAATCCTCCCTGCCGAAACTGGCGGAACGGGCCATGGCGGAACCCCTCTGGGTCGTCACGACCACGCTCGACGTCTGGATCGGCCGCACCGCGCCCGAAGCGATTCTCGGCGGCACCTCGGCCCAATGCGATGCGGCCGTAGAGGCAGCGCGGGTTTATCTGGAGAGCCGCGGGGCGTGATCGAGCCCGCCCGAGGTCCGAGACCTTGTGGAACGAGCCCCGGAGGTGCACCATTCCCGCAGTCGTGCATTCCCCCTAGCAATCTTGTTATAGCCGAGTTCGCTCCTTACCTATCAGTTATGAAAACCCTGCTCCTTTTCATCGGTACGGTTCTTCGTAGCCGCATCATCCAGCGTAAGGGGCTAGGGGCAATTCCGGCCATCTATAAGCTTATCCTATGCTGGTGGTCCTGGACCCCGCCTCGGCCGGAATCTCAAATCTCCCATGGATGTGAACATCAGGAGCAGTCATCAAGCATCGTTGCGGCCGAGCGGGTCAAACTGCGAGCTCAGCGGAAGGCACTGGCTGGTCTTTCTTGAGAACCTCAGGAACTGCGGCTGCCCAAGAGGATTTCAAGCGACCGTCATGTCCCTATGGCTAGGCTAACCAAAGGTGCATAAGCTGAGTCCGAGTTGGGTCAGAAGACACGCTTGGATGGGGCCGCAGCCGTGTTTTTGATGTTCTACCGCGCCGTCTACCTAGCAATGGCGCTCTTTATGTCCGTCAGTGAGTACAGGAAGGATGGCAACATACTAGGGGCTTTGGCTTTCGCGGTGTTCGTCGCGGTTGCGCTAGAGCTTATGTACTGGGTCAGACAATTCGGCACGGATTTCCCGGACCGTTTCAGGATCTGGATGACCCACCAGCGAGAGAGGGTAGCAGAGGATCCCCTCTACCCAAATCTACCGCTATTCGTGGCCCTCATGATGGCTTTCCTCTGCATCGGGATAGCAACGGCAGCACACCTTACATTTCCAGAGACCTGCGATCCTGAATCCAGGAAATGGCTCTTTCGCGTTGCAATCTGCAGGCAGCCGTTCCGGAGCATCTTCTACCTGTCTTCGACGGGGTTGTTCGCCATGCTCGGAGCGGGTTCACTCGTAATGGCATTTATGCTGCGCCGGAGATATCGGTCATCCTCTGATCGTGACGCCCGCGACCTCTAAGCATCCGGCTCCCCGAGCTTGAGCCTGCCAGGAAGAGCCGCGCTCGCGGATGGTCGCCATGTTCGTTTCAGTCCAGCTGTGGCAACGCTGTGACGGATTGGCTTGTCTAGTTGTCGGGAGTGCCTGAGCGAAGGCCAAAAACTAAGCTGTTTCAGCATCTTGGTGCTTGGTGGAGCTGAGGGGATTCGAACCCCTGACCTCTGCAGTGCGATTGCAGCGCTCTCCCATCTGAGCTACAGCCCCGGTCGATTGAATCGAGCCAAGTGGCGCAAGTTTTAGGCCTGCCGGGTTTGGTCTGTCAATCGGCCCGGCGGGGCGCTGGAGCGGCATCCCAACGGAAAGGGGCATCGCCCCCAGGGCGGATGTGGGTTGTTCGGCCCCGCTTCAATCGTTACATGAGCAAAGCCGATCCCTGACAGGTTTCCCATGCGCGCGCTCCTCAACGTCATTCTGCTGGCTTTGCAGCTCTATACCTATCTCATCGTCGCCTCGGCGATCCTGAGCTGGCTCGTGGCCTTCAACGTGGTCAACACCCGCAACGATTTCGTCCGCTCGATCTGGAACTTCCTGGATGCGGTGACCGAGCCGGTCCTCAGGCCGATCCGGAACATCCTGCCCAATCTCGGAGGCGTTGATATTTCACCCATCATTCTGATCCTGCTGATCATTTTCATTCAGAACCTGATCGTCGACTACCTGATGCCGATCGCCTTCTAAGAGGGAGCAAGCCCTTGGCCTGGAGCATCCGCCCTGGCGGGCTCGACATCCGGGTCCGGGTGACGCCCCGGGGCGGACGGGATGCGATCGACCGGGTCGAGACCTTGTCGGACGGCAGGCCGGTCCTGAAGATCCGGGTCAGGGCCGCGCCGGAGGACGGGGCAGCGAACGAGGCGGTCCGGCGCCTGCTCGCCAAGGCTCTGAAGCGTCCCGCCTCGGCGGTGAGCCTGGAGGCGGGCGCCACCGCCCGGCTGAAAACTTTTCTCATTTCAGGCGAGGGGGACAGGCTTGCCGCCGCCCTCGCCGCATTGACAGGACGGGACACCCCATGAGCGCCACGATCATCGACGGAAAAGCCTATGCCGAGGGATTGCGCGGCCGCATCGCCGGGGTGGTCAGGAATCTGGCCGGGCAGGGCGTCACGCCCGGTCTTGCGGTGGTGATCGTCGGCGAGGATCCGGCGAGCCAGCTCTACGTGAAGAACAAGGCGCGCCAGACCGTCGAGGTCGGCATGCGTTCCTTCGAGCATAAGCTCCCGGCTTCCACGAGCGAAGTCGAGCTCCTCGACCTCGTCGCCCGGCTTAACGCCGACCCGGCGGTGGACGGGATCCTCGTGCAACTACCGCTGCCGAAGCAGATCGATGCGCAGAAGGTGATCGAGGCCATCGATCCGGCGAAGGACGTGGACGGCTTCCACCCGATCAATGCCGGCAAGCTGATGACCGGCGTGCCGGGCCTCGTCTCCTGCACGCCCCTGGGGTGCCTGCTGCTGGCGCAATCGGTGCGACGGGATCTGTCGGGCCTGAACGCCGTGGTGGTCGGACGCTCCAACATCGTCGGCAAGCCCATGGCGCAGCTGCTCATCGCCCAGAGCTGCACGGTGACGGTGGCCCATTCGAAGACCCGCGATCTGCCGCAGGTCTGCCGCGGTGCCGACATCCTCGTCGCCGCCGTGGGCCGGCCTGAGATGGTGCGCGGCGATTGGGTGAAGCCCGGCGCGATCGTGATCGACGTGGGCATCAACCGGGTGCCGAATCCGGCCGCCGGCGAGGGCAAGACCAAAGTGGTGGGAGACGTGGCCTATGCGGAAGCGGCCGAGGTCGCCTCCGCCATCACGCCGGTTCCCGGCGGCGTCGGCCCGATGACCATCGCGTGCCTCCTGCGCAACACGCTGGAGGCCGCCTGCCTGCGGCGCGGGCTCGCCATGCCGGCGGTGGATTTCGCCGCCTAACTAGTTGGCCGCAAAGCAGTAGAACAGCCCCGCGCCGCCGGTGCCGCGCAGGGCGTCCTGGTTGCAGCCGCCGCGGGTCGGGTGCGACGTGTTCCAGGATTTGGCCGGCGGCGAGTCGTCGAGGCCCATGCGGTCATGGTGGCCGACCATGGCCGCGCCGTCCGGGCCGCTCTTCGTCCAGTTGCCGCAGGTCATGTCCTGATTGCCCGCGAAGGCGGTGCCGTCCGCTTGGGATCCGGTGAGGATGTCGTGCTGGTTCGGCTGGTCGCCACGCCCCTTCACCGGCTCGCCCTTCTCGGTCAGCGCGGTCTGCTTGGTGAGGTTGTTGCCGGCGCCGTGTAGGTCCGCCACGTCCTTGGCGATCACGACGCCCTTGGCGTTCCGCCAGGGCCCGCGGCCGATCCGGTCCCGGGCGTTGACGGCGGTCGCGCCGCCCGTGGCCTGCGTCGACAGATAGGCCCGCCACATCTTCCCGCGAATGCCGGCGGCCTCCGCCAGGGTCTGGCAATGCCGGTCGGCGCCCTCAAGCCCTCCGAGATCCGCGCCCTTGCCCGAGCCGACGCTGGTCACGAAAAACGTTGTGTCCTGAGCGCTCTGGGCATGAGCGGAATTCATGGGAGCGAGGGCCAGAAACCCGATCGAGGCGATGAGCCAACCGGTATTCGCTGCGTGCATTGTTTCCTCCTGCGTTGGATCGTGACCGTCCTTGTCCAAGGCGGACGGCTCTACAGACGATCCAGGCAGGACGATCATTCCGTCCTCACGGCGTTTTGAGAGCCGGATGGCCGCTCCCGTGGCAGGTGCGGTCACGCCTCCTGCCTTAGATGCTCCACCAATTGCCGCGCCGAAGGCGGCAGGTCCTTCAGGGAGCGGATGCAAAGCGTCAGGTCGCGGGCGGCCCAGGCATCCTCCAGTTCGACCGGGGTGATGGCCGTGGTGCGGGCGGCGCGGCGGGCGGTGGTCTCGGGCACGATGCCGAGGCCGACGCCGGCCTCCACCATGCGGCAGACGGCGTCGAAGCTGCGCAGCTGCACCCTCAGGCGGATGGGCTTGCCGATGCGCGTGGCCTTGCCGGCGAGGAAGCGCTGGAGGGCGCTCGCCCGGTCGAGGCCGACGAAATCATGCTCCAGCACTTCGGCGAACGGGATGCTGGCCCGGGAGGCGAGGGGGTGGCCCTTCGGCACAACGAGCACGAAGCGGTCGCTGCGGAACGGGTAGGTCTCGAGCCGTCCGGTATCGACGGTGCCGGCCACGATGCCGAGATCGCCGACACCCTCGGCGATCAGGCCGACGATCTCGTCGCTCAGGCGCTCCTCCAGGTCGATGGACACCTGCGGATGCCCGGCCAGGAAGGCACCGAGGGCCTCGGGCAGGAACTCCGTGAGGGCGTTGGTGTTGGAGAGGATCCGGATCTGGCCGGTCAGCCCGCCCGTGTAGGAGCCCAGATCCTCCCGCAGGCGCTCGGCCTGGGCGAGGAGGGCGCGGGCATGCTGGAGCAGGGTTCGGCCGGCCGGCGTCGGGGTGACCCCGGCCCGGGTTCGCAGGAGGAGGGGAGCGCCAAGGGACTTTTCCATGTTGCGGATGCGGGTGCTTGCCGCCGCCAGCGCCAGATGGGCCCGTTCGGCCCCGTGAGTGATGCTGCCGGCCTCGACCACGTGCCGGAAGAGGCTCAGATCCGTCAGATCGAATTGCATGAGTTACCTTCGTCATTCGCGAAGGGAGATAAGAATAATTAAAAATTGTGCATTAAGCGAGCCTGGTGCAAACTTCGCGGCTGACGAAGTGTGTCTCCTGTCGGGTGTTCGGCAGAAGGTGCATTGCGGTGTTGCCGCGCTTCCATTACGAACCATTCCAAACTACGGGCGGCTGACGTCGCCGATCAGGAGTGAACACCATGGCTGAGGCGAAAGTGGCCCCGCGGCCCTTGTCCCCGCATCTTCAGGTCTACAAGTGGAGCTGGACGATGGCGATGTCCGTCGCCCACCGTCTCACGGGCATCGCCCTCTATGGCGGCATTGCGCTCTTCGCCGTCTGGCTCGTGGCCCTGGCCTCAGGGCCCTCGGCTTTCGACGCCGTGCAATGGTTCTTCGGCTCGCCCCTCGGGTACCTGATCCTGTTCGCCTACACCTGGATCCTCATGCACCACATGCTCGGCGGCGTGCGCCACCTGGTGTGGGATTTCGGCCATGGCATGGAGCCGGCGCAGCGCATCAACATGGCCCGCTTCACCCTCGTCGGCTCGATCGCCCTGACGCTTGCGATCTGGGTCGTCGCCTTCATCGCTTTTTAAAGGAGCAGGACCCATGGCCGACAACAGGGCTGACACCCGCGTTTCCATGCGCACCCCGCTCGCCCGCGTGAAGGGCCTCGGCGCCTCCGGGCACGGAGTCGAGCATTGGTGGATCCACCGCGTCACCGCGGTGTCGAACATCCCGCTCATCATCTCCTTCGTGATCATCATCGCGGCGCTCGCCGCTTCCCCGTCCTACCAGGAGGCGATCGCCGTCATCTCGCATCCACTGGTCGCGATCATCCTCATCCTCGCGGTGATCTCGGTCACGAACCACATGCGCCTCGGCATGCAGATCGTCATCGAGGACTATGTCCACCATAAAGGCCAGAAGATCGCTGCCGTCATGGCGAACAATTTCTACGCCGTGATCGTCGCGGTGGCGTGCCTCTACGCCATCCTCAAGGTCAGCCTCGGCCGCATCCTCGCTTAAGGAATTCTCACATGGCTCAAGCAACGAACGGCGCCGCCGTCAACGGCAAGGCCTATAACATCGTCGACCACACCTTCGACGTGGTGATCGTCGGCGCGGGCGGCGCGGGTCTTCGCGCCACCGTCGGCTGCTCGCAGGCGGGCCTGCGCACCGCGTGCATCACCAAGGTGTTCCCGACCCGCTCGCACACGGTGGCGGCGCAGGGCGGCATCTCTGCCTCGCTCGGCAACATGGGGCCGGACGATTGGCGCTGGCACATGTACGACACCGTGAAGGGCTCCGACTGGCTCGGGGACCAGGACGCCATCGAGTATCTCGTGCGCAACGCGCCCGCCGCCGTCTACGAGTTGGAGCACTGGGGCGTTCCCTTCTCCCGCACGGCGGAAGGCAAGATCTACCAGCGTCCCTTCGGCGGCATGACCACCGAGTTCGGTAAGGGCACCGCCCAGCGTACCTGCGCGGCGGCCGACCGTACGGGCCACGCGATCCTGCACACGCTCTACGGCCAGGCGGTGAAGAACCAGACCAACTTCTTCATCGAGTATTTCGCCCTCGACCTGATGATGGATTCCGACGGCCGCTGCATCGGCGTCGTGGCCCTGAACCAGTCGACCGGCGAGATCCACCGCTTCCGCGCCCACATGACGATCCTCGCCACGGGCGGCTACGGACGCGCCTATTTCTCCGCCACCTCGGCCCATACCTGCACGGGCGACGGCAACGCCATGGTGCTGCGCGCCGGCCTGCCGCTGCAGGACATGGAGTTCGTGCAGTTCCACCCGACCGGCATCTACGGCTCGGGCTGCCTCATCACGGAAGGGGCGCGCGGCGAGGGCGGGTATCTCACCAACTCGGAGGGTGAGCGCTTCATGGAGCGCTATGCCCCGTCCGCCAAGGACCTCGCCTCCCGTGACGTGGTCTCGCGCGCCATGACCATGGAGATCCGCGCCGGTCGCGGCGTCGGTAAGAACAAGGACCACATCTATCTCCACCTCGACCACCTCGACCCGAAGATCCTGCACGAGCGCCTGCCCGGCATCTCGGAGAGCGCGAAGATCTTCGCCGGCGTCGACGTGACCAAGGAGCCGATCCCGGTCCTGCCCACCGTCCACTACAACATGGGCGGCATCCCGACGAACTATCACGGCGAGGTGCTGACCCTGAAGAACGGCAACCCGGACACGGTGGTGCCGGGCCTGATGGCGCTCGGCGAAGCCGCCTGCGTGTCCGTGCACGGGGCGAACCGCCTCGGCTCGAACTCGCTCATCGACCTCGTGGTGTTCGGCCGCGCGGCGGGACTGCGCTGCGCCGAGATCCTGGAGCCGAACGCCCGCCACGCGGACCTGCCCAAGAACGCCGACGAACTCGCGCTCTCGCGCCTCGACAAGTTCCGCCACGCCAACGGCTCGACCTCGACCGCGGAGCTGCGCCTTCAGATGCAGAAGACCATGCAGAACAACTGCGCCGTGTTCCGCACCGGCGAGGTTCTGGAAGAAGGCCGCAAGCTCATCCACGACGTGTGGAACGCGGCCGCCGACATCAAGGTCACGGACCGCTCCCTGATCTGGAACACCGACCTCCTCGAGACCCTGGAGTTCGACAACCTGATCGGCCAGGCGGTCGTCACCATGGAGGGGGCGGCGAACCGCGAGGAATCCCGCGGCGCCCATGCCCGCGAGGACTTCTCCGAGCGCGACGACAAGAACTGGATGAAGCACACCCTGGCCTGGCTCGACGACACCTCCCACAAGGTGACCCTCGATTACCGCCCGGTGCACACCTACACCATGTCGAACGACATCCAGTACATCGAGCCGAAGGCTCGCGTGTACTAAGGAAGACGCAAAACGATGGCTCAGTTCACTCTTCCCAAGAACTCCAAGTACACCGAAGGCAAGACCTGGCCGAAGCCGGAAGGCGCCACCAACGTCCAGGAATTCCGCATCTACCGCTGGAACCCGGACGACGGGCAGAACCCGCGCATCGACACCTATTACGTCGACCGAGACGATTGCGGCCCGATGGTTCTCGATGCGCTGCTCTGGATCAAGAACAACGTCGATTCGACGCTGGTCTTCCGCCGCTCCTGCCGCGAGGGCATCTGCGGCTCATGCGCCATGAACATCATGGGCGGCAACACGCTCGCCTGCACGCTCGGCATCGACGATTGCGGGTCGGATTCCATCAAGATCTATCCGCTGCCGCACATGCCGGTGCTGAAGGATCTGGTGCCGGACCTGACGAGCTTCTTCGCCCAGCACGCCTCCATCGAGCCCTGGCTCCAGACGGTGACGGCGGAGCCGGAGACGGAATGGCGCCAGACCCCGGAGGAGCGCTCCAAGCTCGACGGACTCTACGAGTGCATCCTGTGCGCCTGCTGCACCACCTCCTGCCCGAGCTACTGGTGGAACGGCGACCGGTTCCTCGGGCCGGCGGCCCTGCTCCAAGCCTATCGCTGGCTCATCGACAGCCGCGACGAGGCCACGGGCGAGCGCCTCGATAACCTGCACGATCCGTTCCGGCTCTATCGCTGCCACACGATCATGAACTGCGCGAACACCTGCCCCAAGGGCCTCAACCCGGCCAAGGCCATTGCCGAGGTGAAGAAGATGATGATCGCACGGGTCGTGTGACGCTTCCTTGCAACAACTTCACGAAAAGGCGCCACCGGCGCCTTTTTTTGTGGTTTGGTATCCCATATGTCGAAGCCGAAACCATGTTGGCCTGGGTTCATATTCCTCCCGTTAGCCTAGGCCGCACAATATCCGTCCGAACGGACGGCCATGCATGCGAGGACCAAGATGACGAAGCCCCTGTGGCTGACGACCGCTGTACTCTGCTCCGCCCTGGCGCTCGGCGCGTGCTCATCGACCCGCCTCGGCGGGCCGTCGGTCCGTGGCGCTGCGGCGGCACCGATCACCGAGGCTCCGCCGGTCGAGGCCGTCCCGTCGGGACCCGTCGAAGCCGCGCCGCTGCCGCCGCTGGCCGGCGCGCCCATCGCTCCCGACATGACGGCTCCTCCGACGGGCGGTACCGACATCGCGGGCCTGCCGCCGGCACCTCCGCCGCCGACCCTCGGGGCTCCTGCGCCCGCGCCCGCTCCGGCCCCGACCAGCCGCACCGCGATGGTCGGCAACTGGAGCGTCCAGACCTCGGGCGGCTCGTGCCGGGTCCAGCTCTCGAGTTCGCCCGCCCTCGATCTCTACCGGGCCTCGGCCTCCGGCTGCTCGAACCAGGACCTGTCCAAGGTCAATGCCTGGGACTACCGCGACGGCGAGGTCTATCTCTACCAGACCGGCGGCTCGGTGGCGGCGCGCCTGCGCGGCTCGTCCTCGTCGCTCAGCGGCGTGCTCGCCAAGTCCGGGGCGCCGTTGACGCTCTCGCGCTAAACCCAAGAAGACGGGCCGATTTCGAGCAGAAACCAGTCCGAAGACGTTTGCGCTCTCAGGCGGGGAGGGGTATCGATCAACCCGTGAACGACACCTCCTTCTCCTCGCCCCAATCCATCACGGCCCGCTACAACGCCCTGGTCACGTCAGGTGCCATCGAGCGCGATCCGGCGCAGGTGGCGCTGCTCAAGCGGCTTGAGGCGCTCGCCGGAGATCTCGCCAACCATCGACTGGCCCGCAAGCCCAGCGCGCTCGGCTGGCTCTTCGGCAAGAAGAACAGCGAGCCGCCGAAGGGTCTCTACGTCTGGGGCTCGGTCGGGCGCGGCAAGACCATGCTCATGGACCTGTTCTTCGAGGCGCTGCCGGTGCGGCGCAAGCGCCGGGTCCATTTCCACGCCTTCATGGCCGACGTGCACGAGCGCATCCACGCATACCGGCAAAAGCTGAAGGCCGGTCAGGTCACGGGCGACGATCCCATCGGCCCGGTGGCGGAGGCGCTCGCCGGCGAGGCCTGGGTGCTCTGCTTCGACGAGTTCACCGTCACGGACATCGCCGATGCCATGATCCTCGGGCGTCTGTTCACAGCGCTATTCGCCCGCGGAGTGGTGGTGGTGGCCACCTCCAACGTGGAGCCGGACCGGCTCTACGAGGGCGGCCTCAACCGTTCGCTCTTCTTGCCCTTCATTGGGCTGCTGCAGGAGCGCATGACGGTGGTGAAGCTCGAATCCCGCACGGATTTCCGGCTCGAGAAGCTCGCCGGCAGCCCGGTCTTCTATACCCCGGCCGACGAGGGCTCCCATGCGGCGCTCACCCGCGCCTTCAGGAGCCTGACCGGGCGCGAGCAGGGCAAGCCCCTGACCCTGACCGTCAAGGGACATCCGGTCGAGGTCCCGCAGGCCGCCGGCGGCGTCGCGCGCTTCTCCTTCGAGGATCTCTGCTCCAAGCCCCTAGGTGCCGCCGACTATCTCGCGGTAGCCGAGGATTTCCATACGGTCATTCTCGACAACATCCCGAGGATGAGCTTCGAGCGCCGCAACGAGGCCAAACGCTTCATCCTGCTCATCGATGCCCTCTACGATGCCCACGTGAAGCTCCTGGCCTCGGCCGAAGACGAGGTGCATGAGCTCTACCATGCGGAGTCCGGCCGTGAGGCCTTCGAGTTCGACCGGACCGTGTCCCGCCTGATCGAGATGCGCTCCGAGGAATACCTGTCCCTGCCGCATGGCCGCTCGGATTCGGAGGCCTCCGGCAGCACCACCGGGCTCGCCGAGACATGAAGCGGCCGTCCGGCGCGTCGCTGCGGGTGACGGAGGCCACGCCGGCCGACACCCGGCTTCTCGCCATCGCGGCCGCCCAGCTCAAGGAATTCGGGCCCCGGCACGTGACCGTGGTGGGCATTGCCGATGCGGCTGGCATGACCCATGCCAATGTCTACCGCTACTTTGCCAACAAGGCGGCCCTCATCGATGCTGTGGCAGGGCAATGGCTGCGGCGGATGGAGGCCACCATTGCGGACATCGCCGACTCCCCCGATCCCGCTGACGACAAGCTGGAACGCCTGATCCAGGCCTGGGCGCGGATCCACCGGGATCTCCTGAAGGAGGACCGGCATCTCTTCGACGTCTATTGCACGGCGACCGAGACGGCACGCCCCCTCATCCGCAAGCACCGGGCCCGGATGCGCCTGCTGATCGACCGGGTGCTGGACGAGGGCATCACGACGGCCAAGTTCGACCCTCGGGATCGGGAAAAGGCCCATGCCTTCATCACGGATTCCGTGTATCGCTTCATCAATCCGCTGACCGTCCGGCTGGATGCGGAGGTGCCGCAGGACATCCTCGATCAGCGGCTCGCCACCATGATCCGGGTGGTTCTGAGAGCCCTGGCGAACGGTAGCGTGTAACGTCAGTTACAAATTTCAAAAAATGTAACAGAAAAATTCGGGCGACTTCGATACACTCAAGTCACTGTAAAGGCGAAGGCTTTTCCAACCGTTAAGCTTGCCGGGACTTTTTCCAGGGCGCAAAGCCTTGCCTGTTAACCTTTTGGTCGCTTGATGGCGGCCCATCTCTCATGGCAAACAGCGCCACCTCAAAAAGGCTCGTGCCAAAAACCCAAGGACAGACCATGGCCCGGAAAAAGATCGCGCTCATCGGTGCAGGCCAGATCGGCGGAACGCTTGCCCATCTCGTCGGCTTGAAGGAACTCGGCGACGTCGTTCTCTTCGACATCGCGGAAGGCATCCCCCAGGGCAAAGGTCTCGACATTGCGGAATCCGCCCCGGTCGATGGGTTCGACGCCAAGTACAAGGGTGCCAACGACTACGCCGCCATCGAAGGCGCCGACGTGATCATCGTGACGGCCGGCGTGCCGCGCAAGCCCGGCATGAGCCGCGACGACCTCATCGGCATCAACCTGAAGGTCATGGAAGCGGTCGGCAACGGCATCAAGCAATATGCCCCGAACGCCTTCGTCATCTGCATCACCAACCCGCTCGACGCCATGGTATGGGCGCTCCAGAAGTTCTCCGGCCTGCGCCCTGAGAAGATCGTCGGCATGGCCGGCGTGCTGGATTCAGCCCGCTTCCGTCACTTCCTGGCCGAAGAGTTCAACGTCTCGGTCGAGGACGTGACCGCCTTTGTGCTCGGCGGCCACGGGGACGACATGGTGCCGCTCGTGCGCTACTCCACGGTGGCGGGCATTCCGCTGCCCGACCTGGTGAAGATGGGCTGGACGAGCCAGGAGAAGCTCGACGCCATGGTCGAGCGCACCCGCAAGGGCGGCGGCGAAATCGTCAATCTGCTCAAGACCGGCTCCGCCTTCTACGCGCCCGCCGCTTCGGCGATCGCCATGGCCGAGAGCTACCTCAAGGACAAGAAGCGCGTCCTGCCCTGCGCGGCCTACCTCAACGGCCAGTACGGCGTGAAGGACATGTTCGTGGGCGTTCCGATCGTGATCGGCGAGAACGGCGTCGAGCGCATCGTCGAGGTCGAGTTCTCGGCCGACGAGAAGGCCATGTTCGAGAAGTCCGTCGCCTCGGTGCAGGGCCTCGTCGACGCCTGCAAGCAGATCAACTCGGCTCTCGCTTAAACCCATTCGCGTCATGGCCGGCTTCCTGCCGGCCATCCACGTCTTCACTCGCCACGCCGCCAGGGCGTGGATGCCCGGGCCAAGGCCCGAGCATGACGAAGAGGAAAACAGATGAACATTCATGAATATCAAGGCAAAGCAGTCCTGAAGGAATTCGGCCTGCCTGTCTCCCGCGGCAAGGCGATCTTCTCGGCCGACGAGGCGGAAGCCGCCGCCAAGGAACTCGGCGGTCCGCTCTGGGTCGTGAAGTCCCAGATCCATGCGGGCGGGCGCGGCAAGGGCAAGTTCAAGGAAGCGGATGCCGGCGAGAAGGGCGGCGTGCGTCTCGCCAAGTCCGTTGACGAGGTGAAGCTCTTCGCCCAGCAGATGCTCGGCAAGACCCTCGTGACGGTCCAGACGGGCGAGGCCGGCAAGCAGGTCAACCGCCTCTACATCGAGGACGGCTCCGACATCGAGACCGAGTTCTACCTATCCATGCTGGTCGACCGCGAGACCGGCCGCGTGGCCTTCGTGGTCTCGACGGAAGGCGGCATGGACATCGAGCAGGTCGCCCACGACACCCCTGAGAAGATCGTGACCTTCTCGGTGGATCCCGCCACCGGCATCATGCCCCATCACGGCCGCGCGGTCGCCAAGGCGCTGGGCCTCAAGGGCGCGCTCGCCAAGGAAGCGGAAGACCTCACCTCCAAGCTCTACACGGCCTTCATGGCCAAGGACATGAGCATGCTGGAGATCAACCCGCTCATCGTCACCAAGGACCAGCACCTCAAGTGCCTGGACGCCAAGATCTCGTTCGACTCGAACGCCCTCTACCGCCACCCCGAGGTGATGGAGCTGCGCGATCTGACGGAGGAGGACGAGAAGGAAATCGAGGCCTCCAAGTTCGACCTCGCCTATATCGCCCTCGACGGCACCATCGGCTGCATGGTGAACGGCGCCGGCCTCGCCATGGCGACGCTCGACATCATCAAGCTCTACGGCGAGGAGCCGGCGAACTTCCTCGACGTCGGCGGCGGCGCCTCCGAGGAGAAGGTGACGGCGGCGTTCAAGATCATCACGGCCGATCCGAACGTGAAGGGCATCCTGGTCAACATCTTCGGCGGCATCATGAAGTGCGACGTCATCGCCCGCGGCGTGATCGCGGCGGTGAAGACCGTCGGCCTGCAGGTTCCGCTGGTGGTGCGCCTCGAGGGCACGAACGTGGAAGAGGGCAAGCAGATCATCCGCGAATCCGGCCTCAACGTGATCCCGGCGGACGACCTCGACGACGCCGCCCAGAAGATCGTGAACGCCGTGCGCGGCGGAAAGTAAGGTTTCGAGCTGATGTCCATTCTCATCGACAAGAACACCAAGGTCATCTGCCAGGGCTTTACCGGCAAGAACGGGACCTTCCATTCCGAGCAGGCCATCGCCTACGGGACCAAGATGGTCGGCGGCACCTCGCCGGGCAAAGGCGGCTCCACGCACCTGAACCTGCCCGTGTTCGACACGGTCATGGAAGCGCGCGAGAAGACCGGCGCCGACGCCTCGGTCGTGTACGTTCCGCCGCCGGGCGCGGCTGACGCCATCTGCGAGGCGATCCAGGCCGAGATCCCGCTCATCGTCTGCATCACGGAAGGCATCCCGGTGCTCGACATGGTGCGCGTGAAGCGTGCCCTCGAAGGCTCCAAGTCGCGCCTCATCGGCCCGAACTGCCCCGGCATCGTGACGGCAGGCGAGTCGAAGATCGGCATCATGCCGGCCAACATCTTCAAGCCCGGCTCGGTCGGCATCGTGTCGCGTTCCGGCACGCTCACCTACGAGGCGGTGTTCCAGACCACCAACGAGGGCCTCGGCCAGACCACCGCGGTGGGCATCGGCGGCGACCCGGTGAAGGGCACCGAGTTCATCGAGATGCTCGACATGTTCCTCTCCGATCCGAAGACCGAGTCGATCGTCATGATCGGCGAGATCGGCGGCTCGGCCGAGGAAGAGGCGGCCGAGTTCATCGCCCGCGAAGCCAAGAAGGGCCGCAAGAAGCCGATGGTCGGCTTCATCGCCGGCCGCACGGCTCCTCCCGGACGCCGCATGGGCCACGCCGGTGCGATCATCTCCGGCGGCAAGGGCGGCGCCGAGGACAAGATCGCCGCCATGGAGGCCGCGGGCATCCGCGTGTCGCCGTCGCCGGCCCGCCTGGGCAAGACCCTCGTCGAGGTTCTCAAGGGTCAGTAACAAGTCAGGCCGCCCTGATGTCAGGGCGGCCAACCAGCTTTTTGGATTGTAGATTGCCATGGCACGCCAAGACGCCAACCAGAACTTCCTGAACACCGCTTTCCTCTACGGAGCGAACGCGTCCTACATCGAGGAGCTCCAGGCCCGCTACGAGAAGGACCCGTCCTCGGTCGATGCCGAATGGCAGGCGTTCTTCGGTGCCCTGAGAGACGACAAGCAGGCTGTCGAGAAGGCGGCCAACGGCCCGTCATGGGAGAAGCCGAACTGGCCGGTCCACGCCAATGGAGAGCTCGTCTCGGCGCTGGACGGCAACTGGGCCCAGGTCGAGAAGGCTGTCGGCGACAAGATCAAGGCCAAGGCCGAAGCCAAGGGCGCCGAGATCAGCCAGATCGACGTACAGCAGGCGACCCGGGATTCCGTGCGCGCCATCATGCTGATCCGCGCCTATCGCGTGCGCGGCCACCTGCATGCCAAGCTCGATCCCCTGGAGATCAATCCCCGCCCGAACGACCAGGAGCTGCATCCCTCCCATTACGGCTTCACGGATGCCGACTGGGACCGCAAGATCTTCCTCGACAACGTGCTCGGGCTCGAGTTCGGCACGATCCGCGAGATCGTCGCGATCCTCGAGCGCACCTATTGCCAGACGCTCGGCGTCGAGTTCATGCACATCTCCGACCCGGTCGAGAAGGCCTGGATCCAGGAGCGCATCGAGGGTCCGGACAAGGAGATCACCTTCACCAAGGAAGGCAAGCGCGCCATCCTCAACAAGCTCGTCGAGGCGGAAGGCTTCGAGAAGTTCCTGGATGTCCGCTACACCGGCACCAAGCGCTTCGGCCTCGACGGCGGCGAGTCGCTGATCCCGGCGCTTGAGCAGATCATCAAGCGCGGCGGCAATCTCGGCGTGAAGGAGATCGTGCTCGGCATGGCCCATCGCGGCCGCCTCAACG
>JAESFT010000528.1_pt1 | contig 21100 bp, 19 predicted proteins | sample 9269451 | NCBI WGS metagenome assembly JAESFT01 (sample SAMN14502557, study PRJNA617106) | algae metagenome | isolation source: Scytonema hyalinum WJT4-NPBG1 and co-occurring heterotrophs from well... | place: USA: Mojave Desert, Joshua Tree National Park, California | collected 2006-05-25
CGGCTGGTAACGCTCTTGTCGGAAACGTCGACCATGCTGGCCTGACCGGTCGCGTCGAGATGCGTGAGCTTCGTCATGCGGCCTCGCCGAACAGAAGTTTTCGCGTCGCTGCCGCCACATCGGCTTGGCGCATGAGGCTTTCGCCCACGAGGAAGGTGCGAATGTTCACCTTCGACAACCGCTCGATGTCCGACAGCGTGAAGATACCGCTCTCACCAACGACGATGCGGTCGGAGGGGATCAGGGGAGCCAGGTCTTCGCTGACCCGAAGCGACACCTCGAAGGTGCGCAGGTTGCGGTTGTTGATGCCGACCAGCTTGGTGCCGAGGGGCAGCGCGCGCTCCAGTTCCGCCCGATCATGCACCTCGACCAGCACATCCATCCCAAGTTCATGCGCCGTATCGATCAGGGTGCGGGCCTCCTCGTCGGAGACGCTCGCCATGATCACGAGGATGCAATCGGCACCCCAGGCCCGCGCTTCGTAGACCTGGTAACGCTCGAACAGGAAGTCCTTGCGCAGGGCGGGTAGACCCGAGGCTTCGCGAGCCTGCATGAGATACTCGGGCTTGCCTTGGAACGAAGGTTCGTCGGTCAGGACGGACAGGCAGGTGGCGCCGCCTTGGGCATAGGCCTTTGCGAGGCTCGGCGGATCGAAATCGGCCCGGATCAAGCCTTTCGAAGGGCTCGCCTTCTTCACTTCGGCGATCAGAGCGGGCCGACCTGCAACGAGATGACGCTCGATCGCTTCTGCAAAACCACGGGGCGGGGAGGCCGCTCGAGCGCGACGCTCCACCTCGCTCGGCGAAACGGCGGCTTTCGCAGCCGCGATCTCCTGGCGCTTATAGGCTTCGATCTTGCTGAGAACATCGGCCATCGCAGGTTCACTCAGCGTTCGAGACTTTGACGAGACGCTCAAGGGTCGCCTTCGAGGCGCCGCTGTCGAGCGCCCTTGATGCCCGGTCGAGACCATCACGCAGGTTCTCGGCCTCGTCTGCAACGACCAGGGCGGCAGCCGCATTGAGCAGGGCCACATCGCGATAGGGCGTGCGGGCGCCGTCCAGAACGGCGCGCAGTTCGGCAGCGTTGTGCTCCGGGTCGCCCCCTCTGAGATCGTCAAGGGAGACGGTCGGCAGGCCGACCTCTTCCGGCGTCACGGTGAAGCGGCGGACGGCGCCGTTCTCCAAAGCCACCACGAAAGTCGGGCCGGTGGTGGTCATCTCGTCGAGACCGTCAGAGCCGTGTACGGTCCAGACCTTCTGAGAGCCGAGCTCCTTTAGAACCTGGGTGAGCGGTTCAAGCCAAGCTTCCGAAAAAACACCGAGAAGCTGGCGCTTGGCGCCGGCCGGATTGGCCAGCGGTCCGAGCAGGTTGAAGATCGTGCGGGTTCCAAGTTCGACCCGAACCGGTGCCACATGGCGCATGGCAGCATGATGGGTCTGCGCGAACATGAAGCAGAGCTTGGTCTCATCGAGACAATGTCCCAGGCGTTCCGGATCGAGGCCGAGCTTGACGCCGAGAGCGGAGAGCACATCGGCCGTGCCGGACTTGGAGGAGGCTGCCCGGTTGCCATGCTTGGCGACGGGAACCCCACAGGAGGCCACGATAATCGAGGCGAGCGTCGAGATATTGTAGCTGCCCTTGTGGTCGCCGCCGGTGCCGACGATGTCGACCGCCTTCTCGGGGGCATTGACCCGCAGCATGCGCCCACGCATGGCGGTCACCGCCCCGACGATCTCCTCTAGAGCCTCGCCGCGGACCCGCAGCGCCATGAGGAAGGCACCGCCCTGGGCCGGGGTCACTTCGCCGGAGAGCAGGTCATCGAAGGCATCCCGTGCCTCGTCACGCGTCAGCGATGCGCCTGTGGCGACTTTGGCGAGGTAGGATTTGAACGATTCCATCGCTTTCAATGTCCTGATGGCGCGGCTTCGGCGTCGGCTATGCGGTGCTTCGCGTTCCATTCCGCCGCGAGTTCGAAGAAGTTGCGCATGATCGTCACCCCATGTTCCGACAGGATGCTCTCGGGGTGAAACTGGACGCCGTGGATCGGCAGGGAACGGTGCGACAGCCCCATGACCAGCCCATCCGAGGTCTCCGCCGTCACCTGCAGGTCGGCTGGGCAGGATTCCCGATCCACGATGAGCGAATGGTACCGGGTCGCCTTGAACGCCCCGTTGATGCCCCGGAACACCGCCTGACCGCCGTGCTCCACCTCGGATACCTTGCCGTGCATGGGCAGGGGGGCCCGCGAGACGGTACCGCCGAAGACCTGACCGATCGTCTGCAGCCCGAGGCAGACGCCGAAGGTCGGGATTTCGGGCGAGGCGCGTTTCACGAGATCCAGGCAGATCCCGGCCTCGTTCGGCGTGCAGGGGCCTGGGGAGAGCACGATGGCGTCGGGCCGAGAGGCGAGCACTTCGACCGTGGTGATGGCATCGTTGCGCACCACATCGACGGAGGTCGCGAGCGGGCCGAGCAGATGCACCAGATTCCAGGTGAAGCTGTCGTAATTGTCGATGACGAGAACACGGGTCATGGCGCGCAGACGTTCGCGTAAGCGACGCCTCCGGTCAAGGGAAGCCTTACCTCGCTCATTGCCCAACCCTTGCTTGGCTTGCGAAACGCACGGCCTCTTCCGCGGCCCGGAACAGCGCCTTGGACTTGTTGATGCATTCCTGCTGCTCCGAGGCTGGATCGGAATCATAGACGATGCCGGCGCCGGCCTGGACGGCCATGCGCCCGTCCTTCACCAAGGCCGTGCGCAGCACGATGCAGGTATCCATCTCGCCATTCGCGCCGAAATACCCGATGCAGCCGGCATAGGGCCCGCGCTTGTCCTTCTCCAGCTCGTCGATGATCTGCATGGCGCGCACCTTCGGGGCGCCGGAGACCGTGCCGGCCGGGAAGCCGGCCACGAGAGCATCGAGCGCGTCGAAGGATGGATCGAGCCTGCCTTCCACGTTCGACACGATGTGCATCACCTGGCTGTAATATTCGAGGAAGAAGGAATCCGTGACCTCCACGGAGCCCATCTCGGCCACGCGGCCCACGTCGTTGCGCCCGAGATCGAGCAGCATCAGATGCTCGGCCCGCTCCTTCTGATCGGCCAGTAGGCTTTCCGCATGGGCGCGGTCCTCGGCGGCCGTTGCCCCGCGCGGCCGCGTTCCGGCGATGGGTCGGATCGTGACCCTACCGTCGCGGACCCGAACGAGGATCTCCGGTGAGGAGCAAACGATCTGAAAATCCTCGAAATCGAGATAGCAGAGAAACGGAGCGGGATTGACCCGGCGCAGGGAGCGGTAGAGCGCGAAGGCGGGGAGGGGAAAGGCCGCCTCGAACCGCTGCGACAGCACCACCTGGAAGATGTCGCCGGCGCGGATGTACTCCTTCGCCTTCGCCACCATCGCCTCGAATTCCTGCGGGGTCGTGTTCGAGACCGGCGGCTCGAAGTGGATCTGCGTCGGGTCGCTGCGGTCGTCGATGGGCAGAGGGCGGTCGAGGGCGGCCGTGACCTCGTCGAGGCGGGCAAGAGCCGTCTCATAGGCCGCCTTGGCGGAGGTTCCGTCCTGCGGGCGGACCGGCGTGATGAGCGAGATCTCGTCCTTCACCGCGTCGAACACCACCATGACGGTCGGGCGGACGAGAATGGCGTCGGGAACCTGCAGTACGTCCCGATTGGGCTCGGGCAGCCGCTCCATGAGCCGGACCATGTCGTAGCCGAGATAGCCGAAGAGGCCGGCCGCCATCGGCGGCAGGTCGTCGGACAGGGGCAGGGCGCTCTCCTTGATCAACGCGCGCAGGCTGTCCAGAGGCGGCCTCTCCTCCACCCTGAACTCCTGCCGGCGGCTCAGTGCTTGGCGGTCGATGGCGGCCACCCCGTCCTGGCAGCGCCAGACGAGATCGGGATCGAGCCCGATCATGGAGAAGCGACCGCGGGTTGCGCCTCCCTCCACGGATTCCAGCAGGAAGGCAGCCCCTTTCCGCTCATGTCGCAGCTTCAGGAAGGCCGCAACCGGGGTCAACAGATCACCCACGAGGGTCGTGCGCAAAACGCCGGCTTCGCCGGCCTCGTAGGCAGTCGCGAAGGTGTCGAAATCGGGCGTGCTCGTCATGGAACTAAGATTCGCCGCCCGTGGCCCGACGCAGCGCCTGCTGGTTGATCGTGACGCCGAGATCTTGACGAACCTGGGCAATGTACTGGCTGATCAGATCGTCGCCGAAGCCGGTCTGGAGCTGGTTCTGCGCGTTTTGCGCCGCTTGCGTGGTGGTGACCAGCGGCGGCACCGTGGCGGCCGTGACCTTGAACACCGCGCGCGCGTCCGTTCCATTGGCGGCATGGCCAGCCTTGCCGACGGGAACGGCGAAGATGCGGTTCACCGCCTCGGTGGTCAGCTCGTCCTTCGCAGCGTTGCGGGCGAGGTCGGCTGCGTTCTTGACCTCAGCTCCTGCTGATTGGGCGACGGCCTCGATGGTCTCGCCCTTCGCGAGACGTCCGGTGAGTTCGTTCGCCTTTTCCGACAGGCGCTGGGCCACCTGATCCTCCCGCCACTGAGCGGCAACCTGTTCGCGAACCTCGTCGAGGCTCTTCTCGCGGGAGGGCTCGATGCCCGTCACGTCGTACCAGACATAGCCGGTGGCGGTGCGCAGGGGCTCATTGTCGACCCCGATGTCGGACGCGAAGGCCGCCTTCACGACCGCTTCCTTCTCGGGGAGATTGACCGGGTTGCCGGCCTTGTCCAGGCCACCCGCCTCGACCGCCGGAACCTGGACCAGGGTCAGGCCCTTTTCCTTGGCGATATCCGCCAGGGGCTTGGCGCCGGCACGCAGATCTTCGATCTCATCGTGGATCCTCTCGATCTGCCCTTGGGCGCGCTGCTGAGCGACTTCCTGACGGAGTTCCGCGGCCACCTCCTCGAAGGGACGGACGGATTCGGGTTGGATCTGCGTAACCCTCACGAGCGCCGGTCCGAAGCGCCCTGCGATGGGAGCGCTGACCGCTCCCTGCTCAAGGGAGAAAACGGCCTCGGCCACCGCCTGATCGAGCATCTCTGCCTTGGTGAAGGTGCCGAGTTCCAGATCCTGGGGGGAGACGTTGCGCTCGCCGGCGAGGGCTTCGAAGGTGGTGCCTTCCTTGATCTTGGCAGCCGCGGCCTCGGCTTCCGCCTGGGACGGGAACGTGATCTGCTGGACCGTGCGGCGCTCCGGGGTGCCGTACTTGGACTTCTGCTGCTCGTAGGCCTGGCGGGCCTCAGTCTCAGATACGGTTTCAGGCTTGGCGAGAGCGGCCGCGTCAAGGGCCATGACCGACAGGGCCCGGTATTCGGGCGCGCGGAACGCGCTCTTGCGCTCGTTGAAGAAGCTCTGGAGCTGATCGGCCGTGGGGGCAGGGATGTCGCCTGCCATGGCTGAGGTCAGAAGGATGTAGGCAGCCGCCCGGCGCTCGGTTGCGAATCGATGGAGAGCCTCCTTAGCCGCCACGGGCACATTGATGTCGCCGGCGATGGCCTCGGCAAGGTGAAGGCGCGCCATGGCCGAGCGCTGCTCCTGCACGAAGCCCGCCTCGGAGAGGCCGATATTGCGCAGGGCCTGATCGAACTGGGCCCGGTTGAACTGGCCGTCGGCTCCCTTAAAAGCCGGATTGTTCATGATCGAGGCGGCGACGAGCTGGTCGGAAACCGAAAGGCCCATCTGCTTGGCCTGCTCGGCCATGACGGCCTCGGTCACGAGATTGGAGACCACCTGCTGATCGAGGCCGAAGGCCCGGGCCTGCTCTGGGCTGATGACGGTACGGAACTGCCGCCCGAGCCTTTGGAGCTCGTTGGTATAGGCATTGCGGACCTGATCGACCGTGATGGTGGTGCTTCCCACCTCGGCGACCGCGGACGCGGGGGTCGTACGGAAGATGTCGCCGATGCCCCAGATGGCGAAGCTGACGATCAAGGCACCGAAAAAGACGGTGGCGATGATTTTGCCGACCAGGGTCTGCCCAGCCTTGCGCATGTTCCGAAGCATCGTGAACCCGTTTTCCAAAAACTCGTTAAACCTGCCGATAAACGATCAGGGGCTCTACGAAAAGGGCAAGTCTGGTTGAAAGAGGGCTCAAGCCTCTGCTAGTGCCAAATCATCAAGCGTGACAGGAGTGCCGAATGAGCGTCGAGAGGCCGCGCCCGCTGGTGGCGGGAAACTGGAAGATGAACGGTTTGAAGAGCTCGGCCAAAGTGCTGACCGAGATCCATGCCGGCTACACGCCTGGGCTCAAGGCCAAGGTCGAACTCGCCGTCTGCCCGCCGGCCACGCTCGTGTCCCTGTTTGCCTACGCATCCGTCGGCTCCCGGGTCGCCATCGGTGGCCAGGATTGCCATGCCAAGGAGTCCGGCGCCTTCACAGGCGACCTGTCGGCCGAAATGCTGGCCGATGCCGGTGCGACCTATGTGATCGTCGGCCATTCCGAGCGCCGCCATTACCACAAGGAAAAAGACCTCGATGTCTGCGCCAAGGCCGTGGCGGCCCACCGGGCCGGTCTTACGGCGATCGTCTGCGTCGGCGAAACCCGCGAGGAACGCGAATCCGGCAAGACCCTCGCAGTGGTGCGCAAGCAGCTGCGGGGCTCGATCCCGGTCGACTCGAACAGCCACAATCTCGTGGTCGCCTATGAGCCGGTCTGGGCCATCGGCACCGGCCTGACCCCGACGACCGCAGACGTCGCGGAGGTACATGCCCTGATCCGCGACGAGCTGCGCCGTCTCGTGGGCAAGGGCGACGCGCCCAAGGTCCGCATCCTCTACGGTGGGTCCGTGAAGCCTTCGAACGCCGCCGAACTGATGGCGGTGGAGAACGTCAACGGTGCGCTGGTGGGGGGCGCAAGCCTCGTAGCGGCCGATTTCCTGGCCATCGCAGGGGCTTATCTCGGCTAAGCAAGAAAAGGCGGCTTGCAGGTCTTTGATCCTGCGCCCACCTGTGCTACAGGCCGCCGCAACGAACGGATTGCGAGCGGCTGTCGCCTTGTGCGCAGCCGCTTGAGGTTTTTGAAAACGATGCAAACAGTTCTCATCATTGTCCACCTGATCATCGTGCTCGCCCTGATCGGCGTGGTTCTTCTGCAGCGCTCCGAGGGCGGCGGCATGGGCCTCGGCGGCGGCGGCGGCGGCGTTTCCGGATTTATGACCGGACGCGGCCAGGCCAATGCGCTGACCCGCGCGACGGCGATCCTGGCGGCTCTGTTCTTCGTGACCAGCATTGCCCTGACCGTCATGGCGACCTCGACCCGGGCTCCGCGCTCGATCCTCGACGGCACCGCGCCGGCCGCGCCCGCGCCGGGCCAGCAGGCTCCCGCGGCCCCGCAGGGCGGCAACGTGCTCGAGCAGCTTCAGCGCCTCCAGGGCGACCAGCCCGCGGCTCCCGGCGCGCCAGCGCCGACAGCGCCTCAGCAGTAAGTGAAACCAGGGCCGGACCTTCCGGCCCTCTCTTTTTGTGGATGGGATTCGGGTGGCACGGTTCGCGATTGCGAATCGGCGCCCGATGTTTATGGATAGGGGTCCATGACGCGGTACGTATTCATCACCGGCGGCGTGGTGTCTTCGCTCGGCAAGGGTCTGGCTTCGGCGGCTCTGGGAGCGCTTCTCCAAGCACGCGGTTACAAGGTTCGGCTTCGCAAGCTCGACCCATATCTCAACGTCGATCCGGGGACTATGAGTCCCTACCAGCACGGCGAGGTCTTCGTGACCGACGACGGCGCTGAAACCGATCTGGATCTCGGACATTACGAGCGCTTCACCGGCGTGCCGGCCACCAAGGCCGACAACATCACCACCGGGCGCATCTATCTCGACATCATCACCAAGGAGAGGCGCGGCGACTATCTCGGCGCAACCATCCAGGTGATCCCGCACGTCACCAACGCCATCAAGGACTTCGTGCTTACGGGCAACGAAGGCTTCGATTTCGTCCTGGTCGAGATCGGCGGCACGGTGGGCGATATCGAGGGCCTGCCGTTCTTCGAGGCGATCCGCCAGCTCGGCAACGATCTGGAGCGGGGCCAGGCGATCTATGTCCACCTGACGCTCCTGCCGTTCATTCCGTCGGCGGGCGAGCTGAAGACGAAGCCGACCCAGCACTCGGTGGCGGAGCTGCGCTCCATCGGCATCCAACCGGACATCCTGCTCTGCCGCACCGATCGCGAGATCCCAAAGGACGAGCGTCGGAAGCTAGCCCTGTTCTGCAATGTGCGGGAGACGGCGGTGATCGAGGCGCGCGACGCGCGCTCGATCTACGATGTCCCACTGGCCTATCACGAGGCGGGGCTCGACAGCGAGGTCCTGGCGGCATTCGGCCTCGACAGCACGAAGACCCCGGACCTCAGCCGCTGGACGAACATCTCGGGCCGTGTCCACAATCCGGAGGGCGAGGTCACCATCGCGGTGGTCGGCAAATATACCGGCCTCAAGGATGCGTATAAGTCGCTGATCGAAGCCCTGCATCACGGCGGCATCGCCAACCAGGTGAAGGTGAATCTCGAATGGATCGAGAGCGAGATCTTCGAGCACGAGGATCCGGCTCCCTTCCTTGAGGGCATCCACGGCATCATGGTGCCCGGCGGCTTCGGCCAGCGCGGCGCGGAGGGCAAGATCCGGGCGGCCCGTTTCGCCCGTGAGCGCAAGGTGCCGTATTTCGGCATCTGTTTCGGCATGCAGATGGCGGTCATCGAGGCGGCACGATCCCTCGCCGGCATCCAGGATGCCAGCTCGACCGAGTTCGGGCCGACCTCGGAACCGGTCGTCGGTCTGATGACCGAGTGGTTGCGCGGAAACGAGCTCGAGAAGCGCGCCTCCGGCGGCGATCTCGGCGGAACCATGCGCCTCGGCGCCTATCAGGCTTCGCTCAAGCCCGGCAGCAAGGTGGCCGAGATCTACGGCGGCACCGAGATCTCCGAGCGTCACCGGCACCGCTACGAGGTCAACATGACCTATCGCGATCGACTCGAGGAGAAGGGCCTGCGCTTCTCGGGCGTCTCTCCGGACGGCGTCCTGCCGGAGATCGTGGAATACGAGGACCATCCCTGGTTCATCGGGGTCCAGTATCACCCGGAGCTGAAGTCGCGTCCGTTCGAGCCGCATCCGCTCTTCAAGAGCTTCATCCACGCGGCCGTGGAGCAAAGCCGGCTGGTTTGAGCATCCAAACCGCGACGTCATCACCGGCCCTGTGCCGGTGATCCCGGTGGGAAGAGCTCAGCGCTCTTTCAGTCGGGATGGCCGGGGCAAGCCCGGTCATGACGGCAGTCAACGTGCTCTTTCCGAGGTCGGATACATGGTCTGACCTTCGCCAAATCCATCCTGGCGCTCTAGGTCTATGCTCTTGCTACAGGAAAGTGCCGATGACCCGCCGGATCGACCATCTCGTTGTTGCCGTTCACGACCTCGATCAAGCCGCGAGCTTCTACCAGCGTCTCGGCTTCCAGGTCGGAGCCCGCAACCGCCACCCCTGGGGCACGGAAAACCGGATCATCCAGTTGCCAGGCTCCTTCATCGAGCTGATCAGCGTGGGCGAGAGGGCGGCCATTTCACCCCATCAGGCGAGCGCCTTCAGTTTCGGGGCTTTCGTCCAAGACTACCTGCAAGACCGTGAAGGTCTGGCCATGCTGGCGCTCGACAGTCGGGATGCAAAGGCTGATGCCGCGCTCTTTGCGGAGAGAGGCATTGGATCCTTCGAACCGTTCCATTTCGAGCGTACAGGGCGCCGCCCGGACGGCAGCGAGACCAAGGTCGCCTTCACCCTGGTTTTTGCCGCGGCCGGGCATTCCAAGGCGGGTTTCTTTGTCAGCCAGCATCATTATCCCGAGAACTTCTGGAATCCGGAATTCCAGCGCCACGACAACAAGGCATCGCGGATCTCATCCGTGACCCTTGCGGCCTCGGACATAGAGCGGCTGCGGGCCTTCCTGACGGCGTTCACAGGCGCGCATCCGGAAAGCCCGGACGGAGACGACCTGTCCTTCCAACTTGGCGAGAGCCGTATCGATGTTCTCACACCCGACGATGCGGCCGAAATCTACGGCTCCATCGAGGCCGAACTCGATCAGCCGTCGTTCGTGGCTTTCGCGGTGCGGGTCGGGGATATTCAGCGTCAGGCGCAGTGGCTCGATTCGGCCGAAATCCCTTATCAGCATATCGGGAGCAGGCTCATCGTACCGGCCAGCGCCGCTTTCGGCGTCGCAATCGCCTTCGAGCCAACGTAATATTAACCATAGCCCCATACGAATTGGTACATTGAATCGTATGGGGGATTACCGTGGCTTCATCTCTGGCGGGCTTGCCCGACTTTCTGATCTTCTTCGTTCTCGCCGTCGCCCTGGTCGGCCTTTATCTCGCGATCTACACGCTCGCGACCATGCACAACGAGTTCGCCCTGATCCGCGAGAACGTGATTTCGGCAGCAACCGCGCTCGGCTTCAGCCTTGTCGGGTTCGCCCTTCCGCTAGCAAGCGCCATCGTCCACGCCCAGACAATCGTCGATTGCCTCGTTTGGGGTCTGGTGGCCCTGGCGGTACAGATCATCGTGTATTGGCTGGTGCGGATCGTGATGCCGAACCTGTCGCAGCGCATTGCCGGCGGCGAAATGGCCGCAGCCCTGTTCCTCGGCGCTGCTTCGCTCGCTGCAGGCATCATCAATGCAGCCGCGATGACCTTCTGACGCTATGCTGGAGCGGACGCGACAGCTGAACCGCTCAGACGGCTGCTTCAACCATCCGGGCGAACTGAAGCGCTTCTGCGCGCATGACCGGGGGCACCAGCATCGGATTCTTGTGCCGGATGGCGTAGAGCATGGCGATCCGCTCGATTGCCCTGAGATAAAGATCCGGAATCTCGTTTTCACCCCATTCGAACGACTGGTAGTCGCGCAGGCTCAGCTCGATTTCGTGAGCCATTCTGCTTTGCGTAAAGCCGAGAGCCGTCCTGAGAGCCACAAGCTCGTGCATCTTGCTATGTTCGGACATTAGAGCGCCCCCCATGCGCTACCCAATGAAGACTGGTCCCATTCGGAAGTGCTTGTAGGTAGTAATTCTCAATCTTCTCTTGCAGAGGGCATCTTGTTTTAGAACTGACTTAAAGTAAATCGACCTTTCCTCCGTTACGATACCGATCGAGATCTTTGGTTAAGAAACTTTCACAGCGGTGACCGCCAGCGGTCCTGCCCAACCTTTCACGAAGGAGCAAGTGCGGAGCCGCTTTGCTTGCCGCTCCAGAACGGCTAGAGACGGTGCATGACCGATACCAAACAGCATCCCGCCGTCGTCGAAGCCGGCTCCGTCCGCTTCGGCAATCACCTGCCGCTCAGCATCATCGCCGGCCCCTGCGCCATGGAAAGTCGCGATCACGCACTTGAGATGGCCGCCGCCCTCAAGGAGATCACCGGAAAGCTGGGCCTCGGCCTCGTGTACAAGTCGTCCTTTGACAAGGCGAACCGGACCTCGATCTCCAGCGCCCGCGGCATCGGGCTGGACAAGGCACTCGCCGTCTTCGCCGAGGTGAAGGAGAAGTACGGGCTGCCGGTGATCACCGATGTGCACGAAAACGACCAATGCGCCCCGGTGGGCGAGGTCGTCGACATCCTTCAGATCCCAGCCTTCCTCTGCCGCCAGACCGATCTTCTGGTCGCCGCCGCCAAGACCGGCCGGGTGGTCAACGTGAAGAAGGGACAGTTCCTTGCCCCCTGGGACATGGCGAATGTGGCGGCCAAGGTGACGGCCGCCGGCAATCCCAACGTCATGCTCACCGAGCGCGGCGCGTCCTTCGGCTACAACACGCTCGTCTCCGACATGCGATCCTTGCCGATCATGGCCGAGACGGGCGCCCCGGTGATCTTCGACGCTACCCACTCGGTCCAGCAGCCGGGCGGGAAGGGCACGGCCTCGGGTGGCCAGCGCGAATATGTTCCGGTGCTGGCCCGGGCCGCCGTGGCGGTGGGCGTGGCCGGCCTCTTCATCGAGACCCACCAGGACCCGGACAAGGCGCCGTCCGACGGCCCCAACATGGTACCGTTGAAGGAGTTGGAGGGATTGCTGGCACAGCTGAAGGCCTTCGACGCGCTGGCGAAAGGCAGGGCTGCCTGAGGTCCTTCCATGATTTTTCAGGAGGGCAGGTCTGCATTCCTGCTCCTCGTGCTGCGATAGGGCCGTGATAAGGAGCCGGTGCTCTTTTCACGGCCTCAATCGTTGAGGATGCCATGTCGTCCCGCAACCTGATCCTGATCCTCGCCACCAGCGGCTTCGCGAGTACGTTCTCCGGACGTGCCGTCGAACCGATGGTCGGGATCATCGCACGGGATCTTGGCTCAACCGCGCAAACGATCGCGCTCCTGTCGGCAGCCTTCGCGCTGCCCTATGCCTTCATCCAGCCGGTGCTGGGGCCCATCGGCGATGCGCTCGGCAAGGAACGGGTGATGAAGGTGGCGCTGGCGCTCCTGTTCCTGGCCCTGGCCTGCTCCGTCTTCGCGCCCGACGCCGGGACCCTCTTCACGCTTCGCATCATTGCCGGTGCGGCGGCGGGCGGGGCGGTGCCGCTCTCAATCGCGCTGATCGGCGACAGGGTCGAGATGGCCCAGCGCCAGGTTGCGCTGAGCCGCTATCTGGTGGCGGTGATCATCGGCCAGCTGGCCGGATCCTCCTTCGCAGGGCTTCTGGCGGAGCTGATCGGCTGGCGCGGCGTCTTCGCGCTCTCCACTGCAATGGTGGCCCTAGCCTTCGCGGCCACGGCGATCGGGTTCCGGGGTGCGTTACCAAGCGGCAGGTTCGATCTGCAAAGCGCGCTCCTTCGGTATCGGGACATCCTTTCCAATCCGCGCGCCCTGACGTTGTTCAGCCTCGTCTTTGTCGAGGCCATCGCGATCTTCGGCATCTTCCCCTATGTGGCGCCGCTGTTAGAGGAGCGGGGCGGGGGAGGCGCTGCGGAAGCCGGTTTCGCCATCGGAGGCTTCGCCATCGGAGGCCTGATCTATTCCGCTCTCGTGACCTGGATGCTCAGGTGGCTCGGCATCGGGAAGATCCTTCTGGGAGGAGGCTTCTTCGCCGCAGCGGCCCTGGTCGTTCTGGGGCTCGGCGGCGACTGGAAGCTCGATGCGGTTGCCCTGCTGCTCATGGGGCTGGGCTTCTACATGCTCCACAATACCTTTCAGGCCCAGGTGACCGAGGTCGCGCCGGGCGCGCGCGCCTCGGCGGTCGCGCTCCATGCCTTCTCGTTCTTCTGCGGCCAGGCCCTCGGGGTCGTCCTGATGGGCTTCGGCCTCCGGACGGTGGGCCTGACCGGGGCGACGGGGATCGCCGCCCTGATCATCGTCAGCGTCGGACTCGCCGCATCGCTCCTCCTGACGAAGCCTTTTGGTCAGCGGGCGCGGTAGGGTGCCACGCCCTGGTCCGGCAGCCACAGGTTCTTCGGCAGCTCGCCGGTCTGCCAGAACACGTCGATAGGGATCCCCCCGCGCGGGTACCAATAGCCACCGATCCGCAGATAGCGGGGCTCCAGCAGCTCCGCCAGGCGCTTGCCGATGGCGACGGTGCAATCCTCATGGAAGGCGCCATGGTTGCGGAAGCTGTGCATGTAGAGCTTGAGCGACTTGGATTCGACGAGCCAGGGACCCGGCACGTAGTCGATCACCAGAATGGCGAAATCCGGCTGGCCTGTGACGGGGCAAAGGGAGGTGAATTCCGGCACCGTGAAGCGGGCCAGGTAATCGGTGTCGGGATGGGGATTGGGCACCCGGTCGAGCTGCGCCTCTTCGGGAGATTGAGGGAGAGCGCTCGCGTGGCCGAGCTGGAGGGTGGTTTCCGTCATGGGAATTGACCTTGGATTGAATCGGAGAATGCTCTTGCCGTCCTTGCCCACATGGTCATTTCGGTCAATAAGCCAATTCATGACTTGAGGCCGCACCCGTCAGACGGGCTGCGCCGGCCGCACTTCAGCCAGCAGGAGCCTGCTCAATGACAGCGATTATCGACGTTTTCGCCCGCCAGATCCTCGACAGCCGTGGCAATCCCACGGTCGAGGTGGATGTGACCCTCGAAGACGGCTCCATGGGCCGCGCCGCCGTTCCCTCCGGTGCCTCCACCGGTGCCCACGAGGCCGTGGAGCTGCGCGACGGCGACAAGTCGGTCTACCTCGGCAAGGGCGTGAACAAGGCCGTCGACGCCGTCAATAACGAGATCCTCGACGCCATCGGCGGCATGGATGCGGAGGAGCAGGTCGCCATCGACGAGACCATGATCGAGCTCGATGGAACCCCGAACAAGGCGCGCCTCGGCGCCAACGCCATCCTGGGCGTCTCGCTGGCGGTCGCAAAGGCCGCGGCCGATGCGGCGGCTCTGCCTCTCTACCGCTACGTCGGCGGCACGCAGGCCCGCGTCCTGCCGGTCCCGATGATGAACATCATCAACGGAGGCGCCCATGCGGACAACCCGATCGACTTCCAGGAATTCATGATCCTGCCGGTCGGCGCCCCGACCCTGGCCGAGGCCGTGCGCATGGGTGCCGAGGTGTTCCACACCCTCAAGAGGGCCCTGAAAGATGCCGGTCACAACACCAATGTGGGCGACGAGGGCGGCTTCGCCCCGAACCTGCCCTCCGCCGAGGCCGCCCTCGACTTCATTATGAAATCCATCGAGCAGGCCGGCTACAAGCCGGACCAGGACATCGTGCTCGGCCTCGACTGCGCTGCCACGGAGTTCTTCAAGGATGGCGCCTATCATTACGAAGGCACCGGCCAGACGCTGAACCCGCAGCAGCAGGCAGAGTACCTGGCGAAACTCGTTTCCGCCTATCCCATCGCTACCATCGAGGACGGCATGTCCGAGGACGATTGGGAGGGCTGGAAGGCTGTGACCGACCTGATCGGCTCCAAGTGCCAACTCGTGGGCGACGATCTCTTCGTCACCAATGTGAACCGGCTCTCCGACGGCATCAAACGAGGTGTCGCCAACTCGCTCCTGGTGAAGGTCAACCAGATCGGCTCGCTCACCGAGACGCTCGCCGCCGTCGATATGGCGCACCGCGCCGGCTACACGGCCGTCATGTCCCACCGCTCCGGCGAGACGGAGGATTCCACCATCGCGGACCTCGCCGTGGCGACCAATTGCGGGCAGATCAAGACCGGCTCGCTCGCCCGTTCGGATCGGACGGCCAAGTACAACCAGCTCATCCGGATCGAGGAGGAGCTGGGCCCGCAGGCGCAATATGCGGGTCGGGCGGCGTTGAAGGCGCTGCGGTAAGGCGGCTGCGACGAACGAGAGTTCGCAAAAGCATTGTTGAGAGAAGGGGGCTCCGGCCCCCTTTTTGCATTCTCAGGCCTGGAGGCGTTGAGGAGCTGGCACTCGCAATATATTAACGTTTCCTATACCGTGTTATTGAGGGCAGGGGATTGGACGCCCGTCTTCTTGGGCAGGCGCCTTCGTAAAGGCAATTTACAGAATTGGGGGGAATCTATGTCTACGACCATTGATCAGCCGTTCGCGACTTTTCCGATCGACAATCTTGACGGAGACGCCGTCCAGACCGTCGTGCAACAACCCGTGTCCATCGACAAGGACGGCGACGCCACGATCACGGCCACCGAACCGCTGATCTCCCTCGCGGTCGATAACAGCTTGGCCGGCGAAGCGAGCGACGAGCTAGGGATCGAGACGGGCCGTGGGCACATCACGCTGTCCGGAGCCCTCGAAGCGGGCGTCCAAATCTTCTGCGACGGAACGTTGATCGGCAGCGTCTCGACTCTGGATGCGACCCGCATGATCGTCGATTTCGAGCCGGACGTCACCACGGCCCAGGTCGAGGAGCTTATCCACTCCCTTATCTACACCAATTCCTCGGATGCCTCGGCGATCTTCGAACGTACTATTTCCATTACACTCCTGTCCGAGAACGATACGTACTTCGCCGACACGACGATCCGCGTGGCGCCCGCTTCGGTCGTGTTCCTGGAGGAGGGCGTCGAGACTAGGACGGGCACATCAGGCGACGATACATTCGCGCTCTCGGCTTCCGCCCTCGACGAAGGAGATAGCCTGGACGGTGACAGTGGCAACGATACGTTGCAGCTCGTCGGCATTGGAGGCGATTTCGATTTCAGAATGCTCGCCGAACTGAAGAACATCGAAGCCATCGTGGGCCGCACCGGGGTCGACACTATCGTGCTCACGGCACAGCAAGTGTCCGGCATTACGGCATTTGACGGTGGAACAGGTCCCGACCCAGACGCGGAGGATGACAGCCTCATCATCACCGGCGGCTCTGTCGATCTTTCCGACAAGACCCTCACGAATATTGAGGTTATTGTGCTCCATTCGGCTGCCGGAAGTGTCGTGACGTTTGACGACAAGGATTTGGCCCTCAAGACTTCCGCCTATCAAAAGGACGTCAAGCTCGTCCTTATCGGAGATTCCTTCACAGATGAGGAACGGGAGCAGCTGCACGCTCAAGGCTTTAAGATCGTTGAGGACAGCACGGGAACCGATATCGACGAAGCGCCACAAGTATCTGGCTTGAACGGCGACCGCCACTATGTCGTGCCGCAGACACCCACCTTCCTGGACTACGGACGAAATGCCGTTCTCTCCGATGATAGCGCGTTCATTGCGTCCCTGAAGGTCAATGTGGTCAATGGTTCCGATGCGCTGGATCGGCTCGGAATCGATACGACCGGCAAAGTCGGTAGGGATTCCTCCTCCGCCATTTTCGTCAGCGGCACGCAGATCGGTTTCATCAGTAGCGAGACTGCATCTCATATTGAGATCTCGTTGAACTTCAGAGCCACTCCTGCCCTGGTTCAGGAGCTTCTCCGCTCCCTGACCTATACGAGCGTCGGCCCGACAGTCGCAACGCGAGAAATCAGCATCACGCTCGAAGACAGCCTTGGGAACACGACACAATCCACCGTGACGGTTCTTCCCGACGAGAAGCCGACCCAGGTCAATCTGACCGGGTCCTCCGTGGCCGAGCTTGCCGCGAGCGGCGAACTTGTCGGCACTCTGTCGGCCGCCGACGCCAATCCCGACGACAGCGTTGCCTTCAAGCTGTTGGACGATGCCGGAGGCCGGTTCAAGCTCGACGCCTCGGGCACGAAGATGGTCGTCGCCGACGGCGTCAAGATCGACTTCGAGCAGGCGAAGACACACACCGTTACCGTGCGTGCCACGGACAGGGCCGGTCATTTCACGGACAAGGTCTTTTCCATCTCCGTGCGGGACATCTCACCGGAGATCGCGCTCGGTTCCGTTGGAAACGACAAGATCGTCGCGGGCGCAGGCCGCGATAAACTGAGCGGCGGCTTCGGCGACGATACGCTCAACGGCGGCCTTGGAAACGATATTCTGAACGGCGGGAAGAACAAGGACACCTTCGTGTTCGATTCGAAGCTCGGGAAGACCGATGCCGCCAACAAGAAGAGCAATCTCGACAAGATCGAAGACTTCTCATTCAAGGACGACACCATTTATCTGGCAAAGTCGGTGTTCACGACGATCGCCAAGAAGGGCGGACTGGCGAAGGGGGCTTTCTATGCCGGCCCGGCCGCGCACGATGCGAGCGACCGGATCGTCTACAACAAGAAGACGGGTGCACTGCTCTACGACCGCGACGGAAGCGGCTCCAAGGATGCGATCCAGTTCGCCACTCTACCCAAGGACCTGAACAAGCTTTCGGCGAGTGACTTCTTCGTGTTCTGATAGTTTGTCCGTCCGTGCCGAGCCGGCAAGCATGGACGGATATCCCGCCGCGTCCGCGAACTCTGTTGCATCCTAACACGAGCTGCCGGGGCATGAGGCTGGATGACGGACGCAGATCCGGCAAAGGCACCACTCTGCCTTCAACACCTCCTTAACCATGCGGATGTAAGACTCGCCGCCATGGTAATCCGCAAACGCGCACGACGATTTCTGATTCCGCTGGTGCTCTACAGCATCTCGGCGGCTGTCGCGGCCTATTTCGTGCACCACGCCCATAGCGGTGCACGCGGCATCGAGGCTCAACAGAAGTATGAGGCGCAGGTTGCCGAACTTTCCGCCGAGCTCGATGGTTTAAAGACACAGCGCTCCGAATGGGAGCGCCGCATTGCGCTTCTTCGGAGCGATCAGATCGACCGCGATTTGCTCGAGGAGAGAGCGCGTGTAATGTTAGGACGTGTGCACAAGAACGACCTCGTGATCATCACAGGGCCATAATTAACAATAACTTAAAAGTTCTGCTTAACTGAATTTGAGTTGATTGCAAATTATGCATTCCGATCAAATACTTGCGCGTTTCATTGTGCAGCGCAAAACGCCTTTTGGCCCACTCGATTTCCGATTCCGACTGCGCTACAACTTTCGTCGAGGAAACCCTTCGGAGGACCCGATGGCTGTTGCTGCCCGCAAGGCGGGCCGTGCCGGTGCAGGCGCGGCTAACAAGATGACTTCCAGTAAAGGCTCCAAGAGCGGAGCTGCTCCCAACTCCCCACAATTCGACAAGAACCAGGACCTGTCAGCTTATAACGAAATGCTTCTGATCCGGCGCTTCGAAGAGAAGTCAGGCCAGATGTACGGCATGGGGCTGATCGGCGGTTTCTGCCACCTCTATATCGGCCAGGAGGCCGTTGTCGTCGGCATGCAGATGGCGACGAGAGAGGGCGACCAGGTGATCACCGGCTACCGCGATCACGGTCACATGCTTGCCTGCGGCATGGACGCGAAGGGCGTCATGGCCGAATTGACGGGACGCCGCGGCGGCCTGTCGAAAGGCAAGGGCGGCTCCATGCACATGTTCTCCAAGGAGAAGCATTTCTACGGCGGCCATGGCATCGTCGGCGCGCAGGTGTCGCTCGGCACCGGCATTGCTTTCGCGAACCATTATCGCGAGAACGGCAACGTCTGCCTGACTTATTTCGGCGACGGTGCGGCCAACCAGGGCCAGGTCTATGAGAGCTTCAACATGGCGGCGCTCTGGAAGCTGCCGGTCGTCTACGTGATCGAAAACAACCGCTACGCCATGGGCACGGCAGTGACCCGCGCTTCGGCCCAAACCGACTTCTCCAAGCGCGGCCTGTCCTTCGGCATTCCCGGCGAGCAGGTGGACGGCATGGATGTCCGCGCGGTCTACGCCGCCGGTCAGCGCGCCATCGAATATGCCCGCTCCGGCAAAGGGCCGTACATCCTCGAGATGCAGACCTACCGTTATCGCGGCCACTCCATGTCCGACCCGGCGAAGTACCGGACCAAGGACGAGGTGACTCGCATGCGCGAGGAATACGATCCGATCGAGCAGGTGCGGCGCCGTCTGCTGGAGAGCTGGAAGCTGTCGGAAGACGAGCTGAAGGCGATCGACAGCAAGGTGCGCGAGATCGTCAACGAGGCGGCCGAGTTCGCCACGCACGATCCGGAGCCCGATCCGTCCGAGCTCTACACGGATATCCTCCTGTAAGCGGCGCGTTGGCGCCGTCTTTCCCCAAATCTCGCCGCTGCGACAATCAACACGAGTCTTTTATGGCGATTGATATTCTCATGCCTGCCCTCTCGCCGACCATGGAGCAGGGCAAACTGGCCAAGTGGCTGAAAAAAGAAGGCGATCAGGTCAAGCCGGGCGACGTGCTGGCCGAGATCGAGACCGACAAGGCGACCATGGAGGTCGAGGCGATCGACGAAGGCGTCCTCGCCAAGATCCTGGTCTCCGATGGCACCGACAATGTAGCCGTCAACACCCCGATCGCGATCCTGGCCGGCGAGGGCGAGGACGTGTCCGCCGCCGCTTCTTCCGCCAAGGCGCCGGCTGCTCCGAAGCCGGATGGTCAACCCGCCCCGACACCCGACATGGAGCGGGAAGGGATGGCCGACAGGCCGTCGCCCGACTCGATTCCGGGCACGGATGCTAAGCCGGTGGCGGAGCCCGCGGCCCCTTACGTGATCCAGACGCGCACCGCGCACGACGCCATGGCGGAGATCCCGGAAGGCACCGAGATGGTCTCCATGACCGTCCGCGAGGCCCTTCGCGATGCCATGGCCGAGGAGATGCGCAAGGACGACACGGTCTTCGTGATGGGCGAGGAGGTGGCCGAGTACCAGGGCGCCTACAAGGTCACGCAAGGACTGCTGCAGGAATTCGGCGCCAAGCGCGTGATCGACACGCCGATCACCGAACACGGCTTCGCCGGTGTCGGCGTCGGTGCGGCCTTCACGGGCCTGCGCCCCGTCGTCGAGTTCATGACCTTCAACTTCGCCATGCAGGCGATCGACCAGATCATCAACTCGGCGGCCAAGACCCTCTACATGTCCGGCGGCCAGCTCGGCGCCCCCATCGTGTTCCGCGGCCCGAACGGTGCGGCTGCCCGCGTGGCGGCTCAGCACAGCCAGGACTTCGCCGCCTGGTATTCCCAGGTTCCCGGCCTCAAGGTGGTCGCTCCCTACTCGGCCTCCGACGCGAAGGGTCTGCTCAAGAGCGCCATCCGCGATCCGAACCCGGTGGTGTTCCTGGAGAACGAGATCCTGTACGGCCAGTCGTTCCCGGTGCCGAAGCTCGACGACTTCACGGTGCCGATCGGCAAGGCGCGCATCCATCGCCAGGGCAAGGACGTCACGATCGTGTCCTTCTCCATCGGCATGACCTACGCGCTCAAGGCCGCCGAGGAGCTGGCGAAGGAAGGCATCGAGGCCGAGGTGATCGACCTGCGCACGATCCGTCCGATGGACACCGACACCATCGTCGCCTCGGTCATGAAGACTGGCCGCTGCGTCACCGTGGAAGAAGGCTACCCGCAATCGGGCGTCGGCGCCGAGATTGCCATGCGCATCATGGAGAACGCGTTCGACTATCTCGACGCGCCTGTGATCCGCATCACCGGCAAGGACGTGCCCATGCCTTATGCGGCCAATCTCGAGAAGCTCGCGCTTCCGTCGGTGGCCGAAGTGGTGCAGGCGGCGAAGACCGTTTGCTACAGGTGACACAATGACTGAACGGAAATTCGAAGCCCTCAACGTTCCGCCGGATGCTCTCGAAAAGGGAGGCGTCGAGATCCTGAGGGCTTCGGTGGTCGATGGGGCGGTGAGCATCGCGCTGCGCCGCGCCTTCGACGATCCGTTCACCTGGGGCGTGCTCCT
>JAESFT010000529.1_pt1 | contig 21099 bp, 19 predicted proteins | sample 9269451 | NCBI WGS metagenome assembly JAESFT01 (sample SAMN14502557, study PRJNA617106) | algae metagenome | isolation source: Scytonema hyalinum WJT4-NPBG1 and co-occurring heterotrophs from well... | place: USA: Mojave Desert, Joshua Tree National Park, California | collected 2006-05-25
TTGTCAACGCAGCAGGGTCGATCACCTACCAGTCTGACAAAGGCTTCCAGGGTACGGACACTTTCAACTACTGGGCCACCGACAACAACGGACACTTCATCCGCGAAACCGTCACCATGAATGTCGGCGAGGCATCAGGCGGCACACCAACGATACCCCTTCCCGGTACCATCCCGCCCGGCACCACTCCTCCGACGCTCACCACAACGGTGAGTGACGCCTCCTTGATCAAAGGAGAGACCTCAACCCTCACCTTCACCTTCTCTGAGGTCGTATCCGGGTTCACGGCCGACGACGTCAAGGTCACGAATGGAACGCTGAGGGGCTTCACCAGTGGGGACGGTAAGACCTACACGGCCGCATTCACGCCCCACGACAATGTAACGGGTACGGCAGCCATTGCCATCTCGGACGGTAGCTACACCAACGCTGTCGGGGCACCTGGAAGAGGCAGTCAAACTACCCTCAAGGTCGACACAGTAGCTCCCACTCCCACCGTGACTGCGTCTGACGCCATGTTGACGCCAGGCGAGAAGGCGACCGTCACCTTCAAGTTCTCTGAGGACGTCCTAGACTTCACGGCCTCGGACGTAACCGCTACCAATGGCTCCTTGAGCGGCTTCGCACCGGTCAACACGCAAACCTACACCGCCCTCTTCACCCCGACCGCCAATGTGGCAGCTGATGCTGTCATAGCCATCACCTCAGGCAACTATACCGATGCTGGCGGGAACACTGGAACCAGCACTCAAACCACTCTCAAAATTGACACGCGTCTGATTGACACCAAACCGCCGAGTGTCACTGTGACGCCAACTGACACCTACCTCACAAAGGGCGAGAAGGCCACGCTCACCTTTTCCTTCACTGAACGTGTCTTGGACTTCACGGCCTCTGACATCTCAGTGACTAACGGTAAGCTGAGTGGCTTTTCGAAACTGGACGACAAAACCTATATGGCCCTGTTTACACCATCGGGCAACACAGTCGGAGAGGCGGCCATCAAAGTCGCAGCAGGATCCTATTTCGATGATGCCGGCAATGCTGGCTCAGGGTTCCATCTCATGCTTGATGTCGCGACCAAGAGCCAGAAGTCACGCCCGATGTTACATACAGCTGCGGATGACTGGCTTCTCTGAGCGCCTGTCTCGAAAAGGGGTTGAGGGGCCGGGGCGATGATGGTTCCAAGGGGTGCGCTCAAGCATGTTTGGAAACCTGCCATGTAGACCCGACGACCCGATGGCATCATCGTCGAACGAGCTTACGGTCTACGAGCGACCTGACGGACGACGAATGGGCTCTTCTGGATCCGCTGATCCCTCTTTCCGACTGCCGTCGACTGCGCTCCTGGCCCTTGTGGGAAGTCGTCAATGCCATCTCCTACGTGCTGCGCTCCGGCTGCCTGTGGCGGATCCTCCTACTTGACCTTCCGCCTTGGCGCACGGTCTATTGCTCGTTCGCCGCTTGGTGCGAAGGCCTGATCGAGCGTGTAGACTTCGACCTCGTGGTTGCGGATCGAAGCGGCCTGCACTCGAGGCGAGCCCGACAGCCAGTCGGTCAAGTTCACCGAAAGCGGCTGGCCGAGGGGCTACACATCATCGCCAGCCAGACCTGCCGCACCCTCTGGACTGCTTATTTCGAGGAGGCTGGTACACCTGCAAGGTCATTAAGTAGCGCCACCAACTCAACGAATCGGTTCGGATGATGGCTAAGAAGGCATAGGAGGGTGAGATAAGCCTACGACAGCATAGTTGCGGGGGTTGTAAGGTCAGCAACGACCTGGATCAGCATGATTATGGTTGAGCGTGGCCACAAGACGCACTGAGGCTATATGCAGGCGGCGCAAGACGCTGTCGCTGAGGTTCATGCGCCTCGATGCATGGTGCAGGCCCTCGGCAGCAGCAACGGCAATCGACACCATCTTCAGCGCCGGACCATGGCTGACGGCCGCTACCACGGCGGCTCCAAGGGTGAACTCCCTAAGTTGCAGCGAGAAAGCCCCTTATACAAGATAACGTGGAGATTGGACGCTTGAGTAGGTCACAATGATGGCACTAGGGACCCCTTCGACATTCACGAAAAGACTCCGTCAGGTTAGTCGGACGCTGGCAAGGCATAGAATTGCCGAGAGTGTCGCCTGGCTTCGAGCGCAGGCCGCGGGCCAGCAGGTGCGGCGGATGCTCCTCATCTCTGATTGGAGCGTCTATACCAGTGACCAGCAGTTCGCACCCATGATCAGGCACGCTGCCTTTATTGCAGCAAACACAGGTCTTGTTTGTTCCTTCATGCCACTAAAGGCGGCGCGACGCTTATCCCCGAATCAACTCAGGGGCTGGCATGCAGTGGGGCTCAAGATGAGCTTTCGCACTCCGGCCCATGAAGCCGAGGTGTTCGCCCGCCAGCTCTTCGGCGCAGCCCGCAACGCGGGCATACGGGCGGTGTACTTTGATGGTGACGACGATCTATCAGTGCTCTGGCCTGCAGTGATCGATGCAGCAGACGCCTATGTGAAGAAACACCGCTATAGAGACCTCAGCACCTACGAGAAACACCTGGTAGGCAAATCCAATTTAACCGATTATGCTCACCACACCTTTGGTGTCTCCTTTGTCGAAGACATCATCCCCCATTCCGGCGGGTTGAGCCAAGAGCAAGCACACAAGCTCGTTCTTGGCTGGAACATTGCACTCGACGATAAGATCTATGATCTAGCTCGTGACCTGCCGGCCTCCGCGGTGGATAGACCACGTGATATCGACATCCTCTGTCGGGCCAGCGTTCCATCGACCCTTTGGACATTCCGTATACGAGATGCCGCGGTGGGGGCTATTTCTAAGCTCAAAGAGCGCTATCAGATCCATGCACCCACCAATCGTGTACCGCAAGCGGAGTATTATGACGAACTGCTGCGCGCCCGGATCTCAGTCAGTCCGTTTGGTTACGGCGAGATTTGCTGGCGTGATTTTGAGGCAATTCTCTGCGGGAGTTTATTGGTTAAGCCGGATATGTCTCATGTGGCCACCTTACCTGACCTCTTTGTGCCATATGAAACCTACGTACCGGTTGCTTGGGACTATAGCGATCTTGAGAGCCGCTGCGCGTTCTATCTAGCTGATGAGGAGGCGCGGCGGAGTCTCGCGGCAACGGCGCGTGAGCGACTTCTGGCAGCGCTCACACCGACGGGCTTTCTGAGCCGGTTCCAGACAACGATGCGAGAAGCCGGCGTGCTTTAGGCGCGGCGACAGCAGACCAACTAATCCGGCACAAGACCTCTCACTGAGCCAGTGCCTGAACCAACCAATATGGAGACTGCGGCAAGTGTCCGAGGCGTTTCAGCTCGTCGCAACTCGACTGATTACACCAGATCTCGCAAAGCAGTCACAGCCTCTCGGGACGACCATCAAGGTCCTTCGCATCACCGCTGTTGAGGCAGAATTCTTTCAAGAGCACGGCGGTAAAAAAACGGCTTGCGAGAGACATAGGACATGAGCATCAACAAGAGGGGTATCCGCAGGCGGAGAAGCCGGTGTATGAGTGCTTCGTCTTGTCAGAGCCGGCTTCGGAAGCGGAGCCAGACCGGCAAAGATTTGGATTGAACACGGGAGCTTGAGTACTCCGCAATGCAGAGGCAGGGCGAACAACCCACGGACCTAACGATCATCATCGTCAGCTACAACACAGCGCATTTGTTAGGCCGCCTCATCGGGTCTATATATGCAAGTGACACTTCCGCATCGATGCAGATCGTTGTCGTTGACAATGCATCTTCCGACAATTCAGTGGATGTACTCCGCAGTCGATATCCGCAAATCGAAGTCATTGCGAATGGCATCAACGTCGGATTTGGGCGCGCGAACAATCAAGCAATGGACTTTGCGCGTGGTCGGTACATCCTTCTGCTCAACACGGACGCGTTCGTGGCGCCTGACACATTAAGCAAGACTATGGCCTACATGGACGCCAACCCCAAATGTGGGGTGCTTGGGGTTCGACTTACCGACGAAGATGGAAGGGTCCAACCATCTTGCCGCTTCTTCCCAACACCATGGAACATCTTCGTTTCGTCGCAAGGTCTGCACAGTTGGTTTCCCAAAATGCGGTTCGTCGATGATCCGAACTGGGATCCTACAGCATATCAGGAGTGCGATTGGGTTCCAGGATGTTATTACCTGATCAGACGCGAAGTAACCGACCATATTGGATTGTTTGATCCTCGCTTCTTTCTATATTATGAAGAGGTTGATCATTGCCGTCGTACCAAAGATGCTGGATGGTTGGTAATGTATTATCCAGAAACAAGCGTTATTCACCTGGGTGGGGAAAGCGCTGGGTCCATTAGTGAACTCACCCGAGCGGCGCGGCAAATATCCGTTCTGCAAATCGAGAGCGAACTCTTATACTTCCGCAAACACCACGGTGTTCTTGGTGCGGCGCTTGCTGTCGCCCTGACGATGCTCTCCAGCTTGGCTGATGCGGCAAAGTCGGCCATTAGAGGACCTCAAAGGGCAGATGCTGCCGTTGCGCTTCGACATTCTTGGACTATTGCAACGACAGCGAGGAAGACGCGTTTGGGTGCGCGGACGGCGCGCTGACAACTTTCCGGGTGAGCTGGCCGCTTTGCAATTCCTTGAGGAATTTTGATCCGGTGGAACTCACCCTTCACCTTGGGCCTACACCTTTAGGCCAAGTGTATCGGTGAGGAGCATCTCGGCAATACAAACGACGCCAGCAGCGCCTTGCCTTCGGTCTCATATAACTCTGAGAGCAAGAGCGGACTTGCACACATAATCTTGAATCGGAGGACGGGTAGCGGGGATGGTTGATGGGGGTGACGTAGGGGTAGTTGTTATCGGCAGGAACGAGGGCGATCGCCTGCGGTTATGCCTGCTCTCGTTGAAGTATATCCCTAATCGGGTTTACGTCGACTCGGGCTCCACCGATGGAAGCCAAGCCCTGGCACAGGGGCTTGGTTTCGATGTTGTTGAGCTAGCCGTACCGCCTAAATTTACAGCCGCTCGAGCCCGCAACACTGGTTTGCGGCACCTGCTGGATAAATGTCCGGGCATTGCATTCGTTCAGATGGTCGATGGAGACTGCGAAGTCTCACCGTCCTGGATTGCGGTGGCGCGTGCAGAGCTGGAGAAGGATCCACGTCTCGCGGTAGCGTTCGGCCGGCGACGCGAGCGGTACCCCAATGCCACAATCTACAACATGATGTGCGATGATGAATGGGACGTTCCCGTTGGGGAGGCTACTTCCTGCGGGGGCGATGCCATGTTTCGCGTTGCCGCTTTTAGCGAGGTGTCTGGCTACAATGAGGCACTTATCGCCGGTGAGGAGCCGGACCTTTGCCTACGTCTCCGCCAACGACACTGGACAATTCGGCGGATTCCGGCGGAGATGACCCTTCACGACGTAGCTTTGGACCGCTTCGGACAGTGGTGGAAGAGAGCCATAAGGGGCGGTCATGCCTTTGCTGAGTTAGTCTACCGGCACGGTGACCGTTCAGATCCAAGCTGGATACGGCAGCTTGCAAGCTTCAGCTTGTGGGGGGCACTTGGGCTTGCAACTCCCGCCCTTCTTCTTATCGCTCTACTTCTAACAAGCCCAGCGTTGGCACTTCTGGCGACAGGTTTGGGACTTCTGCTCTTGATCCAGACTGTCAGGCTAGCAGTTCGACGTTATGCGGGAGGGATGCCTCTTGGGAGGGCAGTGCCATGGGCCTATCTCATTATGATTGGAAAGATCGCGCAGTTGCAGGGCGCTCTGCAGTTCCACGCGAGACGCATCCTTGGCCGCAACTCCACGATCATCGAGTACAAAACTTGAAGTTCAATCCATGAGTCGAAGCAATCTCCTCTCCCTTATCATCGAAGATTTCCGGGCACATGGTTCGGACTGGACACGGCCTGGCTTTCGCACGCTTGCTGTTTATCGTTTTGGCGTTTGGCGAACGGGGATTGCGAACCGGCATCTGCGGGCGCTCCTGTGGCTAATTTACCGAACAGCGTATCGCTTTTGTCGTAACATCTATGGGATTGAGCTCCCCTACACCGCGACTGTCGGACGGGGAGTTGTGATTGAACATCAGGGTGGGATCGTGATCCATGGCTCAAGCATTATCGGCGATCACTGCATCGTACGGCAGAATTGTACTCTCGGGATCAGAACTCTGGAGGCACTCTCCGATGCCCCAATCCTGATGAAAGGTGTCAGCCTTGGCGCGGGAGCCGTCGTTCTCGGCCGCGTGACCATCGGCGAGTATGCGATGGTTGGCGCTAATGCAGTCGTACTGCACGATGTTCCCGCTCGTGCAGTGGTCGTCGGTGTTCCAGCGCAAATAGTTCGAACAGGTCCAATTGAGATGCCAGATCATAGACACGGCACGCTCTGAAATTGTGGACTGATGACTTCAACGGCCGCCTTGACGTAACCTTAGGACAGAAGCTGGCATCAATGCGCGTTGCCTACCTCATCAATCAATATCCCAAGGTCAGCCACAGTTTTATTCGCCGTGAAATCCTTGCGCTTGAGAGACAGGGGTTTGAAGTGTTGCGGGTCGCTCTACGGGGGTGGGACGCAGCCCCCATTGATGACCACGATGCTGTGGAGCAAGCACGGACACGGTATGTCCTTCGTGGTGGCATCGCATCCCTTGGGATGGCCCTTCTTTGGGCTCTCGTTACGACTCCGCGGTTGTTCCTTTCGGCCCTCTCTCTCGCAGGATATATGAGCCGGCGCGCCGATCGTCCGCTCCCCATCCACTTGGTGTACCTTGCTGAAGCATGCCTCATCGCCAACTGGATGCGGACAGGAGACATCGCGCACCTGCACGCTCATTTTGGAACGAATCCGGCCGAAGTTGCCATGCTCGTGCATGAGCTTACCGGTCTGCCATGGAGCTTTACGGTTCACGGCCCTGAGGAGTTCGACAAGGCTGAATTTATTGGGTTGGGGGAGAAAATTCGCCGATGCTCATTCGTGGTCGCTATTAGCTCCTTCGGTCGCAGCCAACTCTACCGCTGGGTTGAGCATCAACATTGGTCGAAGATCCAAGTCGTGCATTGCGGGCTTGATGCAGACTACTTTGGATCGACCCCCGCGCCCTCCCCTGCAGCGAGGCGTGTGATCTGCGTGGGGAGGCTGTGCGAGCAGAAAGGCCAATTTCTTCTCGTAGAGGCGGCGCGACGCCTTGCTTCATCCTATACCGACTTCGAACTCGTCTTGGCTGGTGATGGCGAGATGAGGCAGCAACTAGAGACGCGAATAGAGGAATGTGGACTCCGTCATCTCGTCAGGATCACAGGCTGGTTAAGCGGCGAGCAAGTAAAACGCGAAATTGCACTCTCGCGAGTTCTCGTGCTCCCGAGCTTTGCGGAGGGGCTGCCTGTGGTGCTCATGGAAGCGATGGCTCTTGGGCGACCAGTAATCAGTACCTATGTCGCGGGAATACCCGAACTTGTGCGGCAAGATCACGACGGATGGCTTGTTCCTGCCGGCGACGTCGATGCCCTTGTTGAGGCATTGCGCGAGTGCTTGAACGCAGACGAGGATACCTTGCAAGCCATGGGTTTCCAAGCAAGAGCTCGAGCTCAAGAACGGCACAGCATCGAACGAGAGGTAAGCAAGCTCGCCTCCTGTATCCGCTCAAACCTGCTGGAACAAGATGCTACCGCATCCACATGAGTACTATCCCACAGCTTGCAACCTTTCCGGCGCTTATCGTCTTATCTATGACTCTATATGTGGCTGACGTCGGTGGCGATCGTCGCCATTTCCAGTGACAGGACATGAGCTCGTTCTCTGTCGGCTTACATTGGGCCTCGCGTGGCATTCACAATCCCTCTGAGAAATTGCGTCCACACAATGAACTGCCGCTTTTGCTGCAGACGTACATGACAAAGCCAAGTGGTCGGCGCTCGCCGACTCGCAACATCAGGCGACCCGGTATAGGAACTCCGGGAAGAGGGTTGGAAGGTGCAAGATGCAAAGTCCTGAGCTAGCGATCGTCGTTCCTACGTTCAACGAGCGGGACAACATCAAAGCTGTTATTCGGTTGGTCGAGGAAGCCCTTCCCCAAACCGCTTGGGAGCTCGTGTTTGTTGACGATAATTCCCCCGATGGAACAGCCGAGCTTGTTCGCGAGATCGCGCAGAAGGACTCGAGGATCAGATGCGTCCACCGCTATGGAAGGCGGGGACTATCGTCTGCATGCGTCGAAGGCATCATGGCAACAGCTTCGCCCTATGTTGCCGTTATGGATGCCGATCTTCAGCATGACGAACGCGTTCTACCGCAAATGCTAGCAGTGCTTAAGAATCAAGAAGTAGATCTCGTTGTTGGCAGTCGCTACACAGAAGGGGGAGGCGTTGGTAATTGGGATCGCAAACGAGTTGCTATGAGCCAATTTGCCACCCATCTAGCAAACCGGATCACGGGTGTGACAGTCAGCGACCCAATGAGTGGGTTCTTCATGCTCCGGCGCGAGGTTCTCCTGGACGCGCTTCCACGGCTGTCAAACATCGGGTTCAAAATTCTACTTGATGTCCTTGCAAGTAGCACGCGCCCCGTTCGCTTGGCTGAGGTGCCATATGAGTTCCGGGTACGCCAGCACGGCGAAAGCAAACTCGATGCTTTGGTGCTGTGGGAGTACCTGCTACTAATCTTGGACAAGACGGTCGGTCGCTTTGTTCCCGTTCGCTTTCTCAGCTTCGCGATGGTCGGAGGAAGTGGTGTCATCGTTCACATGGCTGTCCTCACCCTCCTTTTTATAGGCCTGGGAGCTAGCTTCACGGTCGCGCAGGCCTGTGCCACTGCGGTCGCTATTACTTCGAACTTCCTGCTCAACAACACCCTCACGTACCGGGATCGGCGGCTTACAGGAAAGAAGCTTCTCCTGGGTTGGCTTAGCTTTAATCTGGTGTCAGCGACGGGTGCTCTCGCGAACGTCGGCATTGCGAGTTGGATGTTCGAGCAGAACACAATGTGGTTGGTATCAGCGCTAGCTGGCATTGCTGTGGGTGTGGTCTGGAATTACGCCGTGTCATCGGTCATCACCTGGAGGCCAGGCAAATGACAGGATCCGCAACCGTGCGCCGGCAGGCGTCGGCGGGTATGCTGGCTATGGGCGTATACCTTGCTCTCATTGCTGCTTTCGGCATGGCATGCTGGCTGTTCGCGAATGCGCAGGACGTTTGGATTGACGAGTCAACTCAGTTATCTGGGATCACGCTGACGATCCCAGACATGTTGAGATGGTTGGCAGGAGAGGACACCAGCCGGTTCGGGGTGCCGGGCGACCGCATGCCCCCAGTGAGCTACTTCATCGACTGGGTCTGGCTTCGGCTCGCCGGCTCAAGCGAATTAGGCTTCCGTCTTGCCCATGCTGTGCTTGCCACGGGTGGTATATTGGTCCTCACAATAGCCGTCCATTCACGGCTCGGGACCTGGGCAACTGTTGCTTGCCTGGTTTTCCTCTGCTTGTCTCCAAATGTGATCGCACTTGCTGTAGAAATCCGCGCTTATCCTGTTTTGTTCGCACTCTCTTGCGTACAATTGGTCTTGTTTCTCCGGTTGGTCGATGCGCCAGGACGTCCTCGCCTTCAAGATCTTCTAGCGTTCGTTTTTGTTAGTGCGCTAGCCGTGTATACGCACTTTTTCGGACTCGTTAGCAGTTGCTCGTTCTTTGCGGCTCTTGGACTCGCTAATATTCGGTATCCTCGGGCATTCGGCATCATCACGGCCGCTCTCATGGCGGTGTTAGGATCAGCCGTTGGCTTGATTCCATTCGTGTTTGCAGCCGCAGGGCTGTCGGCAAGCCCTGAGATGACAGGGGGTAATGTCACTGAGTATGTCACGTACCTCTTACGTTTGATTGCATCTCCGGCTCATTTGATTTGGCCCTGGGCGGGCGGCCTCTACATTATAGTAACGGCGCTGTTGCTCGCTATGTCGGCACTAGGAGCATCAAAGCGTGCGACGACGCGTTTAGCCCGGCCAGTCGACTGGCTCTGGATCGTTCTCGTTGCGGGGTTCGCGGCCGTAACGGTTGCAAGCATCTTATTTAAGGGCTTTTATGCACTGAAGCCTAGCTATAGTGTTTGGCTTATTCCAGTCCTCGCAGTACTCGTAGCTGCCGGCATTGCCGATTTCCGGCACTCTGCGCACTGGCATCAACAAGCGCGTTTTGCTGCTCTCGGGATGATGGCAGGTGGAGCGAGTATCATCGTGATTCAGATGCTTGCACATGCACCGCTGTTTGTGCATGGCCCACGACGTTTCGTTCTGTTTGAGCTGCAAAAGGCCCAAGTGCCTGCCGCTATTTTATACGAGGGGGGCTCAGACTGGGGCTATTCTCAAATACCCGTGCATTTCGCCACTCAGGGGGGTGTGCCGCAGTATGTGGATCACGGGGCCAAGGGTGTAACTAGGCCAGTAATCGGCGCTTCCGAAACGGGGCCTCAGCCGCTGCAAGAGGCTGCTGCGCGCTACTCCACACTACTTGTGGTTCAAGTCAAAGCTCGGCGTTTTGGGGAGCTAAAGGCATGCTTAAACGGCAACTGCCCCGACATGCCGCGTTTTGACGCCGCTGAACGCCTCATTGCAGGAGGCGCTTGGCGAGAGCAAACGCGACGCCGGAGCTTCGGGACCTATGACGTCGAGATCTGGAAGCTTGAGAGGGTAGATGTGTTCTGAGCCCGAGCACCATCGCCTCGATTCAAACTTGCGAGACGGTACGGCACCTTAAGGAGCGTGTCAGAGTGAGCTGCCAACGCCAGCAAATGTAGGCTCTGCATCGAAAGGGTAGATTTGTTCGCGGGGGACTGGGGTAAAACTCTCCCGCGTTCAGGTGCGCCGCTGCGCCGGTGGACCGGAAGCGCGCCCAGTGAAAAGCCCCAGTTTACCTGCTGTCCTGCGAACTATTCGTTTAATCAGTGCCGTACATAGCTCGTGCTTCGTCAGTTTAGTGTCGAGAAAAGCCACACCACGTGCTTCTAATCGCAACGAGAAAAATAGTTCCTGAAGTACAGAACGTGCTTTTCTGGAAAGACGCTCTGCAGAAGTCGCGCTTAGTTCCTCTGCCCCATACCAGCTCCATTCGTTTCTTACAAATAGCCAATTTGATATATGCTCTATTGTTGCTCGGTTTAGATCTGAACAAAAGAATTCTTCCATATATTCAGACTGTTTTATAAATCCTTCTATTTCAGAGTCATAAATTTTGAAATCGATAGATTGGAGTGCTTTGTAGTCGATGCCAATAAGGTTCGACCTCACCCACCGTGATCCAAAATAAGGTCCAATGGCGAGTCTGCGCCTAGCCTGATCAATACGACCTACAACACAACATTCTTCATGATTTTGAATCAAAGTTCGTAAAAAAGCAGCCAAAAATTCACCTTCGACGCCGACGTGCGTTCCAAAAGTATCGTTTAAGATAATCGCGCTGATGTCATCCCCTAGCACTTTACGCGCGTGTTCTAGTCCAGCTTGGTAAGCACCAAATTCAGCGCCGGTATTATCATGCAATATGAACGAGCGTCGAGTATTGACGATTTCGTCGCTTAAAATTTTAGGCTCATTTATACGACTGTTATTGGACACAAAAATGAACATTTCTACTGGCATCTTAACGTTAATGCTTCTAACGACCTCCTTAAATCTTGGCAGATACGCCTCGTAGTAAAGGGCCGCGACTACTACGATGCTTCTTTCCTTCACCGACTCGTCCCCATAGTGTGGTTAAGTGCACAAAGCCGTGTTACACTTATCGTATCTTAGCTGCTACTATATGCTGACACGCAAACAAGCCAGGCGAAAACCTGCACAGCTTAGAGATGATAGCCGCACGGGCATTCATAGACACGAATCGCAGTGGGGTTTTCTGATAACCACCCATCCACGAACCCGCAGTGCTCTGAAATTGAAATATCTCATATCCACTACTTTCAAATAGTCGTTTTACCCCTCTACGGGTGAACCAACGTAAATGTGTTGCATCCATAATCCCTGTAGGCTGGTAATCGAAGCGACCAAACAAGAGATTAGCACGGACGGTCCAGTGGGCTATATTCGGAATGGAGGCTAAAACCCGGCCCCCGCTACGCAAGGCTGGCTTGATCGACAGCAGCATCTCGAACGGATCAACGAGATGCTCCAGGACATCAGCAAGGACTATCACATCAAATTGGCCATGCTGCTGCACAATGCTTGGCGTGAAAAAACCCTGAATTGTTGGAACACCGCCCCTCTCGCTTTCGGCAGCTCGCTCGCGATCTGGCTCGATGCCGAGCACATCAGCGTTTCTCTGCTCGACAAACATGCGGGTTAAAGTGCCAGTGCCACAACCAATATCGAGGAGACGAGATCCCTCAGGAATTAATGACATTAGAATAGCAGGTGCTTCATGAAGAGTTCTAATTTCAGACTTATAGCGAAGTGGGTCCACGAACGCGGCACTTAGACCTTGTACTGGTTCATGACTCATGATGGCACCTTCACAATACAAAATTGCATCGAAGGTGGTCGTTGCTGTGTAGCTAGCTTAGCTTTTGGCTTGCACTTCATTTCAAATCCCGGCACTAGGGTCGTGTGAGCCGACACGGCGGTAAGTTAGGCTGATCATCTAGTGCCCCCTTTTTAGACTCTCATCAACTAGCTTTTTCAGCTATGACAACCGTGAGCAAGTTAGCGGCGTCGTCACAACCTTATAGATATTAGAGCTGTGCAAAGGGGTCTTTCGTGAGGTTGCAAGTCATCGAGCCATTTGAAGGAGGGCATCATTCGAACTACATCCTAGAGCTTATTCCTGCAATGAACTTACTTATCCAAGACAAGATCCTATCAAGCGTGTATTTGACTGTGACGGAAGCTCACGCTAAAGTTCTGAAGCCAATCCTTTCAAATGAAGGCTCTTGGTTACAACTCGATCCGAGCCTCGCACAGATCTCACCGTCTCCATCGCCTCGGGAACGGTATGAACTTTTCCGCTCGAGCCGCGCAGCTTCCCGACGGGTTTCGCCTGATGCCGTCCTCTACACGTCAGCAGACTACGACATTGTAAATAACGCGTTCTATGGCGCGACACTTGGTACGGTTCGAGATCCTCCATTCAGAACGGCTGGTATTCTACATTATGGCTACCCGGCGGGTGCAAACCTCTCGATGCGGGAGAAGGTGAAGCGTTCGGTTTATGAAGTTGCTTGGCGTGGAGCGACTTATGATGAATTGTTGATGGTGAACCCGGTGGTCTATGAAGGACTGAAGGCCCATGTGCCTGGCTTAAATCGCCGGACGACTCTGCTGCCCGACCCCGTTCCTCGACCACCGCGAATTACGACTGGAGAGGCGCGGCAACGTCTGGGTATTCCGATCGATGGCCCATACATAGGCTATGTGGGAATGATGGATCAGAGGAAAGCTGTTCCTGAGCTCGTTGATGCATTTGCACAGTGGACGCTAAAAAGTGACGCGCGGCTAGTTCTTGCAGGCAGATTGCTGCCGCAATACCGCGCATGGATCGATGTCGAACACGGAGATCTTGTAAGTTCCGAAAGAATTCTCGTTATAGATAAAGAACTTTCAGCCGATGAGTTGCTCTGGGGCTACGCTGCCATGGATGTGCTTGCTATACTCCAGTACCGAAGATTCAATCTTTCAGCTAATGTATTGAAAGCGGTTTCATTTGGTAAGCCCATTGTCGTTGATGCTGTTGGTCACGCTGCCATGGTTGCGGAGCGCTTCGGTGCAGGGTTCACCTGCGATGTTAATTCAACATCAACGATCACAGGAGCGCTCACAAGTGCCCTTGAAGCTGCAGAGAACTACTCCGCTTCGGAGAGCACAAAGCGACTTATTGAGTTTCATGATCCTCTTAACTATTGCCGGGTAGCCCTTGGCTCCCTGTGTGGTTCACAAGTTGCGCGCGTGCTCGGAGATCCTATTAGCTGGGAGTGGGTCTGCGCTAACACGTCTGGTGAGGAGTGCATCAGTACGTGAGCGGGTGATCAAGCCGGCGAAGCCAGAGCCTAGTGCAGCTTGACCTCGATCCCCTTGGTGGTGGTGTGAAGGACTCCACCTTACCAAACCACGGCACGGCCGTTCTAGCCTGGAAGTAGTGCCCTCTTGACATGCTAATGCAGGTGCTTAGTGACCTGTCAGGCCAGAGCGCGAGCTGGAAGGCCGGCCATCACTCAACTTGGCGAGCACTGGCCGCGCTTCCTGTTTACCATGAAAATAGGAAGAGGAACGGCCACCGGAGACTGTCGGGAATTTCGTGTGAGGGCTCTTACGATGAGGATCGAAGGAGCACCCGATGGCACGACGCAAAGAGCCCGCTATTCCCGACCACCTCCTGGATCAGTTCCTCGGAGGCGCTAATCCAGAGCAGCCCTCGCTAAGGACGGGCTGCTGGACGCTCTCAAGAAGGCGATTGCCGAGCGGGCGCTGAATGCGGAGATGGAGCATCATCTGGAGACCGGCGAGGTTGACGGTCCTCCCAACAGCGGCAATGGCTATGGACGCAAGTCCGTTCTGACGAACACCGGCAGGATCGCCATCGATGTTCCACGCGACCGGCTCTCGACCTTCAACCCGCAGCTGATTGCCAAGTACCAGCGCCGCTTCCCCGGCTTCGATGGCAAGTTCGTCTCGAAGTACGCCGGTGGGATGAGCACGCGGGAGATCCAGGGGCACCTGCGCGATCTGTATGGGATCGAGGTCTCACCCGACCTCGTCAGCGCCGTGACCGATGTTGTTCTCGAGCAGATCGTGGAATGGCAGAACCGTCGTCTGGAGGCGCTCTACCCGCTGATCTTCTTCGATGCGATCCGGATCAAGGTGCGAGGTGAGGGAACGGTGCGCAACAAGGTTGTCTACCTCGCGCTGGGGTGCGGCCCGACGGCTCCAAGGAGATCCTCGGGCTGTGGATCGAGCAGACCGAAGGAGCCAAGTTCTGGCTGCGGGTCATGAACGAGCTCAGGAGCCGAGGTGTCGAGGACGTGCTGATCGTCATTGTCGATGGGCTGAAGGGCTTTCCTGAGGCGATCACGGCGCTCTTCGCGCAGGCTCAGGTCCAAACCTGCATCGTGCACCTGATCCGGCACTCGCTGGCGTTTGTCTCCTACAAGGATCGAGAGGCGGTCGCGGCTGCGCTCAAGCAGGTCTACCGGGCCAAGGATGCCGAGGCTCGAAAGCGGGAGCTGCAGGAGTTTGCAGGGGGAGCCTGGGGCCGGAAGTACCTGGCCATCACTCAATCCTGGCAGCGCAACTGGGCAGAGGTGATCCCGTTCTTTGCCTTTCCCGATGACGTGCGTCGGCTCATCTACACCACAGAGCCCTGCCTGCTTGATTGCGATCACTAGGGACAGTTCCCCACTTCCCCCACCGCCTATAGCGGGGGCACCTGGGTCGAAGTGCCCTCGCACTTGTGCCGTCGTCTACCGCTTCTCGACTAACGCTGGCCGCACAGCGCTGCTACCACGAAAACAGCGCCGGGAATGGTTTTCGGGCGCGCGGCGGCATCCCGTGCAAGGCGTTCAGAACGGCTCCGTCAAACGGTGGCAAGATAGCCACAGGTCGCGGCGCACACTCCAAGAGTTCTGCGAACAGGTGCTCGTCACAAGGGGGGACGAGCAGGAGCGTCGGTGTCTGCGTACGTGTGACCTGAACGCGCTGCCGGCGCGGCGTGACCGTCTCCCCTGCCCGCGCTTGGGCACCGGGAAGCTCATCCGCGACTGACCCGCTCAATGCCGCTGAACCCACACCTGTAAGCGCCAAAACTAACAACTGAGCCGCAAAATTGCGCGCGCCCCTGCGTAGCGCCATGCGATTAATTCGTCCAACTCGCATGCGCATGCATGCCTCCTCGCCTTGACCAAGCACCTTGTTTACACCCAACTCACGTAAGACTCTTATCTACTGAGCCGTCGCGGCGCCCGTCGTAGTACCCGTCGTGGCACCCGTCGCGCTTGAGCCGACCCCTGAGACCCGACCCCCGCCGATGAAGGTTTCCACGTCACTCACCGTGCCGACCACGTTGCTGACGGTACCGAGAACCTCATTGATGAAGGAGAGATACTTGGAGATATCCTGCGTTGGTGCATTCGACACGAAGATGATGTCCCGATGCTGGAGGTAGAAGTCATTGGCGAGGAACAATCCCCCCGGGCGCGACCAATCCGTGTTGAAGATCGTCGGCACAAGAGGACCCGCAAACCGTGATACGTCGACCCCCGCCTTCTGCAGGGTCGCCTTTGGCACGAGGCGGAACAGGAACACGGCTGATGCGTCCGCCCGATTATCCAGCAAGCCGCCTGCCTGGGCCACGCCATCAGCTAGGGTCAAGTTGGGCTCGTTGAAGACGTAACGCCGATTGCTCGAGCCCACGAGACCACCGCTCGAGGACAATGTTGCGCCAAAAGCCAAGTAGAAGCGCTGCTCCCGTGAGACAAACACAATGTCGCCCGGCAGCAGGTTGATGTTCTGCGTGGGATCGGTGACGACGTGCGTCATGAGCGCCCGCTCCGTTCTACCCCGCCGCTGGATCGTAATGATGCTCTCGAAATGTGGGGCCCGTGTACCGCCAGCCCGGGTGATAGCCTCAACGAGGTTGATCCCCCTAGCGTCCACAGGGATCCGGGCTGGCGAGCCAACCTCACCCAGGATGGCAACTTCGCCCGAACCTCTGCGTTCGATGATGTTCACCACCACTTGAGGTTCGATCGCCCGCGCCCTGAGCTTCTCCTGGATGTCTGCTTGCACCTCAGTCACCGAACGCCCGCGAACCTGCACCTGCCCAACGAAGGGGACCGTAATGTTTCCCTCCCCGTCGACTGATTGATTGGGGATCTGCGCGCTCCCCGCACGCCCCGACGGCGACTCCGGCAGGAACAGGCCTCCCCCGCCCGCCTCGAAGATTGTGATCGCGAGAACGTCACCCACGGCGATGCGAACGTCTGGCGTCCGCGCGCCCATGATGGCTCGGCTGAAAAGAATGCGCGGCTGCGGCTGAGCCGCAAACAGCGGGAGGGTTAACGGGGTGAGATTAACGAAGGCATAGCTCAACTGCCCCGTATCGAGAAGGGTCGCGTCAGCCTTCTCTCGCACCGTCAGAGAGGCAGGACCATCCCTCGGCACGAACGAGCAACTCGCAAGACTGAGAGCGAGGAATGCGAGTGCCAGGCAGCGATGAATTCCCCCAGGAAGCATTGGTATTTCTCTTTAATCCTATTGGGAACAGTTGAGATTTTAGGTGCCAGCCGGATGCCAGCCTATGTGCAGACGAACAGGCTATGTTCATTACCGAGTTTTGGCGACGAGGGCTGTTGCTGCGCAGCCACGGTTGGGCGCAATTTGTTTGGGCCAGATGGGGACTCCATCCTTGACCAAAGTCGGAAGCGGACCTCAGGCTGGCCTGGCCGACCGTCCGGGAGCTGCGGCTGAGGGCCGATGAACCTGTCGTGGGTGCAGTCCGGGCCCAAATTCGATGAGGAGGACATGGTCGGGATCAGACGTCTCTGCACCCGGACTTACATCGAGGGCGGTCGGACAACTGGTCGCTCCAGACCCTTTCAGCAACGACACCGGGAAAATACGTCGTGCACCAGCCTGCGCGCCTCAGATCGTCTGATTGTATGCCCCGACCGCCGGGTTTTCCCGCAGCACGCCGTCCACGACCTGGAACATCGCGTGCAGCCGCGCCTCCGATGCGGGGCTTTCCACCACCACCACGATCTCGGGCTTGTTGGAGGAGGCCCGCACCAGGCCCCAGGTTCCGTCCGCGGCGGTGACCCGCACGCCATTGACGGTCACAAGCTCCCGGATGGCATGCCCGGCCACCGTCTCGCCCGCCGCCTGCATGGCCTGGAAGCGCGCCACGACCCGGTCGACGACGCCGTACTTCTCCTCGTCGGCGCATTTCGCTGACATGGTGGGCGAGCCCCAGGTCTTCGGTACGGCTCGGTAGAGATCGGCCATAGTCTTGTCCGGGTTGCGGTCGAGCATCTCGCAGACGGCAATCGCAGTGAGGAGCCCATCGTCATAGCCCCGCCCGACGGGCGTGTTGAAGAAGAAATGGCCTGACTTCTCGAAGCCCGCGAGCGCCTGAAGCTCGTTCACCCGCCGCTTGATGTAGGAGTGGCCCGTCTTCCAGTAATCCGTCCTGGCCCCCTGGGCCTGCAGCACCGGGTCGGTATGGAAGAGGCCCGTGGACTTCACGTCCACGACGAACTGGGCCCCGGGGTGCAGCAAGGAGAGGTCCCGTGCCAGCATGACGCCGATCTTATCCGCGAAGATCTCCTCGCCCTCGTTGTCGACCACGCCGCAGCGGTCGCCGTCACCGTCGAAGCCAAGCCCCACATCGGCACCGGTGTCCCGCACCGTGTGGGCGATGGCATGCAGCATCTTGAGGTCTTCGGGATTGGGGTTGTAGCGGGGGAAGGTATGGTCGAGCTCGGTATCCAGCGGCACCACCTCGCAGCCCAGAGCCTCCAGCATCTGCGGCGCGAAGGCGCCCGCGGTGCCGTTCCCGCAGGCCGCCACCACCTTGAGCTGGCGCTTGAGCTTGGGCCGATTCGTCAAATCAGTGAGGTAGCGGGCTGGGAAGTCGGAGACGAACTCGTAAGATCCACCTTCTCGGACTTTCATCGCGCCGCCCAGAACGATGTCGCGTAGCCGCCCCATCTCCTCAGGGCCAAAGGTCATGGGGCGGTTGGCGCCCATCTTCACGCCGGTCCAGCCATTGTCGTTGTGGGAGGCCGTGACCATGGCAACACAGGGGCAGTCGAGGGCGAACTGGCCGAAATAGGCCATGGGCGAGAGGGCAAGGCCGATATCCTTCACCCGCAGGCCCGCGGCCATCATGCCGGCGATGAGGGCGTATTTGATCGCGGAGGAATAGCCCCGGAAATCGTGCCCCGTGACGATGTCGGGCCGCACGCCCATCTCGTGCACCAGGGTGCCGAGCCCCATCCCGAGCGCCTGCACCCCCATCAGGTTGATCTCTCGCTCGAACAGCCAGCGCGCATCGTACTCGCGGAACCCCGTTGGCTTCACCAGTGGGAGCGATTCGTAAGCAGCCGTGTTGGGCAACAAAGCAGCATGGGGGCGAGGGAACATAAGGGATCCTAGATGGAAAAGTGGTGAGGCTGGCGCGCGGCGCATCCCCTCACAACCATGCATACTGCACCTCTTCGACGGAAGGAAACAGACGAAGGGCCTAGTTCACTGAGGCTTCAGCGTTGAACCGCAACGCGCCCTGCTAATCCCGAGAGTTGGATGGACCCCTTACTTCGGTAGTTTAACTATGAAGTGATATGTGCCCTCACGCTCCGCTTGTGTCTGAGGTCTACATCCATGTAGCCATAGCGGGATTAGAATGGCTGGCGAGGGCACCGCTTTCGGTGCAGCACCAGTTTCGCCGTTCTGCGATGATTAGGAGATTCCCGTGGTTCAGATAACACCTGTTCTTCTGTCTGGTGGGACGGGTTCACGGTTATGGCCTCTGTCGCGGGAGGCGCTGCCCAAGCAGCTCCTGCCGCTCCTGGGTCGTGAGACGCTCCTGCAGCAGACCGCGCGGCGGGTAACGGGCTCCTCGTTGTTCGGCCCTTTGATGGTGATCGCCAACCACGAGCACCGCTTCCTCATCGCGGAACAGCTGCGAGGCATTGGCGTCTTACAATCGCGCATCATCTTGGAGCCGAAGGGCCGCAACACCGCTCCTGCCGCAGCGGTCGCTGCTCTCGTGGCCACTCAGCAGGATCCCAGCAGCATCCTGCTCCTGATGCCAGCCGATCACGCCATTCCGGACGTCGCCGCCTTCCAAGCGGCTGTCGCCGCAGGCCTCAAGGCAGCCAAAGCCGGTCATTTTGTGCTCTTCGGCATAACGCCCACCCAACCCGCCACAGGCTACGGCTACATCCGACAGGGCGAGCCGCTCGAGGGCGCGCCAGGTGCCTATCGCGTCGCCAGTTTTGCCGAGAAGCCAGACCGCCGCACCGCAGAAGGTTACCTGGCTTCAGGTGAGTATGCCTGGAACAGCGGCATCTTCCTCCTGCCCGCCCGCAAGCTCCTTGAGGAGCTGGAGCGGCTTGAGCCCGAGCTCCTGCAGGCCTGCCGCGAGGCGGTGGAGAGGGCCGGCACGGACCTCGACTTCCTGCGCCTGGATCCAGAGGCGTTCGGGCGAGCTCGCTCGGTGTCGATCGACTATGCCGTCATGGAGCGCACGTCAGCCGCAGCGGTGGTGCCGGTCTCGTTCCCCTGGTCTGACATCGGTGCCTGGTCGGCTTTGCAGGAGATGGGGCAGCAGGATGAGAACGGCACCGTCAGCTTAGGTGAGGTGGTCGCTCTCGACACTAAAGACAGCTACATCCGCTCAGAAGGGCTGCTTGTGGCGACGCTCGGGGTCGAGAACCTGATTGTGGTCGCCACCCCTGATGCGGTCCTCGTGACCACAAGGAACAGAGATCAGGACGTGAAGCTGATCGTGGATCGGCTCAAGGCGACAGGTCACGAGAGCGCCACGCAGACCCAGCAGGTGCACCGCCCTTGGGGGTACTACCAGTCGATCCATGTGGGCGATCGCTTCCAGGTGAAGCGCATCACCGTGAGCCCCGGCCAGAAGCTCTCGCTGCAGAAGCACTTCCACCGGGCGGAGCACTGGGTGGTGGTGAACGGGACAGCGCTGGTCACGCGAGACAACGAACAGCTCCTCGTGCGGGAGAACGAGTCGGTGTACCTGCCGCTCGGCTGCGTGCACCGCTTGGAGAACCCCGGTAAGGTGCCACTGAACCTCATTGAGGTGCAGTCGGGTCCCTATCTCGGCGAGGACGATATCGTCCGGATCGAGGACGTCTACGCGCGAACATAGACACCCTGCAGAGGACTCCGGTAGCCGCTGGTGCTGTTCTCAGGAGGATGAGCGGGGCCTGTTTGGGAAGTGCTGCAATCCGGCGAGGAGAGCCTCATTGCGGGAGGACACACCGAGCACACGGTAGATGGTGACGAGGTGCACCTTCACGGTGTTCTCCGACAAGCCCAGCGCCTCCGCAATCTCCCGGTTCGACTTGCCCTGCACCAGCAGCTCCAGCACCTCCTGCTGGC
>JAESFT010000530.1_pt1 | contig 21099 bp, 19 predicted proteins | sample 9269451 | NCBI WGS metagenome assembly JAESFT01 (sample SAMN14502557, study PRJNA617106) | algae metagenome | isolation source: Scytonema hyalinum WJT4-NPBG1 and co-occurring heterotrophs from well... | place: USA: Mojave Desert, Joshua Tree National Park, California | collected 2006-05-25
GAGGTGAAGCGGTTCGAGGATATCTACGGCCTCGACCGCAAGGTCCGCGCCGCTCTCAACCTGTCCGAATAACTCTCCATCCCTCCACGTTTTCAACGATTTTCTTGCCCTCACTTAACGCGAAGGTAACCGTCTTCGGCAAAGATCCTTTCACTATAAGGGTTTCTGCATCCGCGGGTGCAGGCGAGTAAAGACGAGTAGCACAGTGAGAGTATTGCGTACGGACCGCCTGGCGCGTCGCGTCGGCATTGGTCTTGCGGCCTTTCTGGCCGTCATGGTGGGCGGGGTGCGCGGCACGCAGGATGCCGTCGCCAATGGCGATACCCGCACGCTGAGCCTCTACAACAACAACACCAAGGAAAGCCTCACCGTCACCTTTCGGCGCAATGGCCAGTACGATTCTGCCGCCCTGCAGCAGCTCAACTGGTTCCTGCGCGACTGGCGGCGCGACGAGCCGACCCGCATGGATCCGCGCCTGTTCGATACGGTGTGGGAGGTCTACCGCGAGTCAGGCTCGAACGAGCCGGTGCACGTGAACTCGGGCTACCGTTCGCCGCGGACCAATTCCATGCTCAGGCGGCGGTCGAGCGCCGTGGCCAAGAACAGCCAGCACATGCAGGGCAAGGCCATGGACTTCTACCTGCCGGACGTGTCCACCGCGCGCCTGCGGGCCATCGGCATGCGGCTCCAGAACGGCGGCGTCGGCTATTATCCCAACGCCTATACGCCCTTCGTCCATCTCGACGTGGGCAGCGTGCGCGCCTGGCCGCGCATGACCCGCGCCCAGCTCGCCAGCATCTTCCCCGACGGCAAGACGGTCCACATCCCGTCCGACGGCAGGCCCCTTCCGGGCTACGACGAGGCCCGGGCCGAGGTGCTCGCCAAGGGCGGCACGGTGGCCGGCTACACGGCCTATGCGGATGCGGAGGAGGCCATCGCCAACCAGCCGCGCCGCAAGAGCTTCTGGGCCACCCTGTTCGGAATCGGCGACGACGAGGAGGAGGATGCGGAGGAGATCCGCGTCGCCTCGCGGCCGGGCCGGACCATCATGGCCTCCCGTCAGCCGCAGCCGGCGCAGAACTATTATGCCAGCGACTCCAACTCATCGGTCTATGCGGCGCTGCAGCCGGGCCAGGCCGTCGAGCCGGCGCGCCGGGCCCCGGTTGCGATCCAGCCGCAGCCCGAGCCGCCTGCTCCCGCCGTGGTGGCGGCCATTGCGCCCGCCCTGCGTGAGGATCTGACGCCGCCCGCCTCTGCGCCGCTTCCGCCGACCCGGATCAACGGGGCGCCCGGCACCGTCCAGACGGCCTCCGGCCCGGCCCTGGCATGGCAGCAGGGGCCGGAAGCGCAGGAGATGTCCATCGCCAAGGGCATGGCCTTCGCCCCGATGCCGCCCCGGCGGCCCGATGCGGATGACGCGGGGCCCGAGCCCGTCGCCGGAACGGTCGCTCTGGCCTATGCCCCGCTTCCGCCGGCCCGGCCAGGCTCGCTCGCGGCCACCAACCCGATCCCCGGCCTTCCCGAGCTGCGCGGCCCCATGGACGTGGCCGCCGTCCAGCACCCGCTGCCGCCGCCCCGACCCGACCTGCGCCCCATCGTGGTGGCCGCCGCAAGCCCGGTCGACATTCCGGTGACCGGCTCGACCCCCAAGGAGCTGGCGAAGGCCAAGCCCGCCCCGGCACCTGAGACCAAGGCCCCTCCGGCCGCCAAGAAGCCGCCGACCGCGCTGAGCGCCCTGATGTCGGCGGAGCCCAGCCTGCATATGGGCTTTTCCAGCAAGCCCTCGGGCGATCTGGCGACGAACCGTTTCACGGGACCGGCAGTCAAACCGCTGAACGTTGTGCGATAAGAAAAGGGCTCCGCAAGGAGCCCTTTTTGTTTGATCGGGTCTCGACGAAACAGCCCATTCACTCACCATGTTGCCGGCTGTAAGCATTGCGCGCCGGCGAGGTCCATCCCTGTGGCGGCGCCTTCGGTCGATACACCTCCACCAACAAGGGATGGCAGACGGCAACATCGCTCGAATGCTCCGCGCTGCAATCGCCGCCCGGGCAGGCTGAGAGGGCGCCCAGCAGGTCGATCTCGGCGAAGAATTCGAGATAATCGCCCGGCCTGACGGGGCTCGCTTTCATGAAGTACTGCCCCGTGGCGCGGGTGAAGCCGGTGCACATGAAGACGTTGAGCACGTCGTGCACCGCCCGCTCGACATCCTCCTTGGCGCGCCCCAGACGATGCGCGAGTGCCCGGGTCAGGTTGGAATGGCAGCAATAATGGTAGTCCTGGCCCGAGAGCAGACGGTGCGTGTAGGGATCGCACCGGGTGCCGATCACGTCGTGCACCGAGCCGCCGAATTCGTCGAAGCCGTACCAGTCGAGGGTGTCGTGGGTGATCGTCGCCATCGGCCTCAGATACGGCAGGGACGACCAGAGCTGGTCTCCGGTCGACACATGCGTGCCGTTGAGAGCCCGCGTCTTGCCGGAGAAGAACCGCTCGTCGAGATCGTCCGCCGACCAGAGATTGAGGTCGCCCACCTGCGGGCCCTCGATGCTCACGATGCGGAAGAAGCAGCCGGCGGGCACGGTGAAGCAGCGTGCTTCGCGGGGCGGGACGATCACCTCGTCGACCTTCTGCCAGCCCTCGCGAGCCGCCTGATAGGCCGCAAGATCGGGTCGCGGCAAGGTCTCGACCGGGTAGCAAATGACGGGGGCAACTTTCCGACGCGCCTCCGCATCGGCAGGTTCGGACATGTGGTCCCGGGCGAGCTTCATGCATCTCTCCATCTGGTGGTCGGTTCCTTATAGGAAACCGAATCGCCGCAAGCGAGCGGGAACCATGCATGGCAAGTTGACGAAGCGCATTTTGCTTGAGCCATCGGCTATGGCGTAGTGTATGGCCGCATGACGGACACAGCGACCCACGCCACCCTGGAGGCCTACCCGACCCGGACCTCCGCCGACATCCGGTATTCCGATCTCGACCGGCAGGGCCACGTCAACAATGCGGTCTTCGCCACCTTCTCGGAAGTAGGCCGGGTCGCCTTCATGTACGATCCGGATCGGCCGCTCGCTCTTGACGGCCGGAGCTTCGTCATCGCCCGCCTGCTGATCGACTTTCGGGCGGAGCTCTTCTGGCCCGGCACCGTCGAGATCGGCACGGGCGTTCTCAAGATCGGGCGCAGCTCGTTCACCCTGACGCAGGGGCTGTTCAGCAGGGGTCGCCTCGCGGCGACCACCGAGGCCACGATCGTCATGGTGGACAAGGAAACCCGCCGCTCCACGCCCCTACCGCCGGAAACCATCGCCATCCTGCAGAGCCTGATGCTCACCGATGCTCCCCGGACATGAGAAAGGCCCCGCAGGTCGATCCGCGGGGCCTTTGATATCTGCAGCGACCGGGAGGGCTCAGACCATCCCGAGAGCCTGCATGTAGAGTTCGAGGATCGCCTCCTCCTCCTGGCGCTCGGCGTAATCGCGCTTGCGCAGGGAGATGATCTTGCGCAGGACCTTCGTGTCGAAGCCGTTGCCCTTGGCCTCGGCGTAGACGTCCTTGATGTCGCCCGCGATGCCGGCCTTTTCCTCCTCGAGGCGCTCGATGCGCTCGATGAAGGCCTTCAGCTGGTCGGCTGCGACGGATTCGGTGTTGAAAGCTGCGTCATCCATGAATGAAGCCCCTGATTGATGGCATTGGCGCCAGTGTTATGGTCATTTGGTTGAAGCCGTTTTAATGCCCGGGCTTCGATTTCTCAAATTCGGCAAGCTGCGCCGGGGCGGCCTCGCGCTGATGGCGCTCCTTCCACTCCTCGTAGGGCATGCCGTAGACATGGGCCCGGCTGTCCTCCTTGGAAAGCGCGACGCCCCGCGCGTCCGCCGCCTCCTTGAGCCAGTTGGATAGGCAGTTCCGGCAGAACCCCGCCAGGTTCATGAGGTCGATGTTCTGGACGTCGGCCCGCTCCCGCAGGTGCTCGACGAGCCTGCGGAAGGCGGCGGCCTCCAGCTCTGTCCGGGTCTTGTCGTCCATGTCCTTCATCGGTCTATCCTCCGTGCTGGCGCAGACGGTCGCGGGTGCGGGTCCCGAAGATCCTCGGCTCCCGGAGCTCCGGCCGGCCGGCAAGCGGCTCGAGCAGGCGGGCGAAGCGCTCGGCCCATTCCTCCGCGCCCCCGTCGGAAGCAATCAGGTCCTGCCGGATCTCGATGAGCGCATTGGCCAGTCCCCGGATGGTGGCATGGCGGTCGACCGTATCGCCTGCGAGCGCCCCATCATAAGGTTCGTTGTCGCCGACGACGAGTCCATCCTCGGCCTTCAAGCCGTCGAGGAGCGGCCTGGCGAACCGGTCGTCCGCGTCCCACAGGATGCCCACGTGCCAGGGCCGCGGCCAGCCGCGCCAGACCGGCGTGAAGCTGTGGACGGTCACGATGACGGGCGGATGGCCCGCCGCCATGGCCTTGTGGATCGCGTCCGCAATGGCATGGTCATAAGGATCGTAGAAGCGGGCGATGCGCCTTTGCACCTCGGCCTCGTCCACCCTGGCATTGCCCGGCACCACCGCGCCGTCGGACAGGCGCATGACCAGGGTCGGATCGTCCCGGCCCCGGTTGGGATCGATGATGAGCCGCGAGAACCGGGTCAGGATCGCAGGAGCCCCAAGGCGCCGGGCCAGGGAGCGGCTGACCGCGGCGGCCCCGATGTCGTAGGCGATGTGACGCTCGAACTCGGATGCGGGCAGGCCCAAATCCCCGAGATCCGGCGGCACCGCATTGGAGGCATGGTCGCACAGGATCAGGATTCCCGATTCGAGGGAGCCTTCAATGGTCTCGACAGAACAGGGCTTTGGGCAAGGATCGGCAAGCTTGAGCGCGGCGGAAGCGGACATGGCGAGGAATGGATTTCGGTCGGGATGGATTGAACGGCGGACGAAAAGCCTTACCCTGCCCCTCCAACCCTGACAACGCGACCTTCCGCGCAACACACTTTCACGACGTTCATGGCCTCCCCGTCCGCAACGGCCCGCCTCGAGCCGGGTTTCGCCTCCGCTTTCGCCGCGCTGTGCCTCGGCGCCGTCGCCATGGGGATTTCCCCGATCTTCGTGCGCTTCGCCTCCTCCGACATGGGCGGGGCGCCCGCCGATGTGGGACCCTTCGCCAGCGCCTTCTGGCGCGTCTCGCTCTGCCTGCCCCTCCTCTATGCCTGGATGCGGATCGAGGAGAAGCGCGCGCCCGTCGATGCTCCCAAGGTCCGGTTTTCCAAGGCCAGCATTTTCGGCGGCATCGTCTTTGCGGGCGACCTCTTCTTCTGGCACCTGGCGATTCTGAAGACCACGGTGGCGAACGCGACCTTCTTCGCCACCATGGCTCCCCTCTTCGTCGTGCTGACGGTCTGGCTCGTGTTCAGGCAGCGGGTGGCGCGGGGGACCTTCGTGGGGCTTGCCCTGTGCCTTCTCGGCGGCACGGCCCTGATCGGTCAGAGCCTCCAGGCGGACCCGGCTCGGATCGAAGGGGATCTCTACGGCGTCGCCACGGCGTTCTTCTTCGGCATGTATTTCCTGGCCGCAAGCCGGGCGCGCAGGACCGCAGGCGCCGCGCGGGTCACGTTCGAGGCCGGCCTCATCACATCCGCCATCCTCTTCGTCATTGCGGTCCTGTTCGACACGCGGCTGATCCCGCAGACGGCGCAAGGCATCGCGGCGCTTCTTGCCATGTCCTATGTCAGCCATGCGGGCGGCCAGGGCCTCCTCGCCATCGCTCTCGGTCGGCTGCCGGCCATCTTTTCGTCGCTGGTGATTTTCCTGGAGGCGATTGCCGCGGCGGTATTCGGCTGGGCGATCCTGGGAGAGGAACTGACCCTGATCCAAAGCCTGGGCGGTGCCTTGATCCTGTTCGGGATCTGGGTTGCGAGGCCAAAGGCCGATGCTGCGGCCGGATGAGCCCTCAAGCCCTCTCCGTATGGAGAGCAAGGACGGTCAAACCGTGTCGTAAAGGCCATGAGGTCCGCAAAAACTGCAGCGCGTCTGCTGTAAGGTCTTGCTCCGGCTGAACTTCTGGCCGACAACGATTCGACATAGTTCTCACAGCATTGTGCGATTTCATTCCTTTCGATTCGATCATACCGCATCCATGAAGGCCGCTCCTCTCACACCGTCCCCTCGCTGGCGGCGAAGCCTTGCACTCGCGACATTTCTCGCCGGCGGGTGCCTTGTGGCCGCATCGCCCGCGAAGGCGGATCTGCGCCTGTGCAACATGACGTCGAGCCGGGTCGGCATCGCGCTCGGCTACCGGGATTCCCAGGGCTGGGTGACGGAGGGCTGGTGGAATCTGACCGCCCGCGCCTGCGAGACCCTGCTCAAGGGTCAGCTCGGCGGGCGCTTCTATTACATCTATGCCATCGATTACGACCGGGGCGGAGAATGGAGCGGGCGCTCCTTCATGTGCACCCGGGAGCGCGAATTCACGATTCGCGGAACGGAGGATTGCCTCGCCAGAGGCTTTGATCGCAGCGGCTTCTTCGAAGTCGATACAGGTGAACAGAAGAGCTGGACCATCCAGCTCACCGAAACGAACCGGCCAGGGGGGCCATGACGATGAGACGCGACCGGCGCACGAAGATCCTTGCAACCTTGGGACCGGCCTCCGAGAACCCGGAAATGATCGCGAAGCTGTTCCAGGCCGGCGCCGACGTGTTCCGTCTGAACATGAGCCACCTGCCCCGCGAGAAGCTGAAGGAGCGGGTCGAGATGATCCGCGCCGTGGAAGCCAAGTTCAAGCGCCCCATCGCGATCCTCGCCGACCTGCAGGGTCCGAAGCTGCGCGTGGGCGCCTTCGAAGGCGACAGCGCCATGCTGGTGCCGGGACAATCCTTCACGCTCGATGCCGACAAGACGCCGGGCACCAAGGATCGCGTGCACCTGCCGCATCCCGAGATCCTGTCCTCCCTCGAGCCCGGCCACACGGTGCTGATCGACGACGGCAAGCTGCGGCTGCGCGTGAAGAGCGTGAAGCAGGGCTCGGCCACCACCTCGGTGGAGGTCGCCGGCAAGATCTCCAACCGCAAGGGCGTGAGCCTGCCCGACACCACGATCCCCGTCGCCGCCATGACCGAGAAGGACCGCTCGGATCTCGAGGCTGCGCTCGATGCCGGCGTGGATTGGATCGCGCTCTCCTTCGTGCAGCGCCCCGAGGATGTGGCCGAGGTCAAGAAGGTCGCCCGCGGCCGCGCGCTGGTGATGTCCAAGCTCGAGAAGCCCCAGGCCATCGCCCGCCTCGACGAGATCATGGAGATCTCCGATGCGGTCATGGTCGCCCGCGGCGATCTGGGCGTGGAGATGCCGCTGGAAAAGGTCCCGGGCATCCAGAAGCGCATCGTCCGCACCGCCCGCCGCCTCGGCAAGCCCGTGGTGGTGGCGACCCAGATGCTGGAATCGATGATCACCTCGCCGGTGCCGACGCGCGCGGAGGTTTCCGACGTGGCGACTGCCGTCTATGACGGCGCGGATGCGGTGATGCTCTCGGCCGAAAGCGCCTCGGGCCAGTACCCGATCGACGCCGTGGCCACCATGAGCCGTATCGCCGAAGAGGTGGAGCAGGATCAGAACTACTGGTCAATCGTACGCACCCTGAACGCAGAGCCGGAAGCCACCGGATCGGACGCGATCGCGGCCGCCTCCCACCAGATCGCCGACACCCTCAACCTCAAGACGGTGGCGGCCTGGACCTTCTCGGGCTCGACCGCCTTCCGCATCGCCCGCGAGCGACCGAACTCGACGGTCATCGCCCTGACGCCCAGCGTGAACACGGCTCGGCGTCTGGCCCTCGTGTGGGGCGTGCACTCGATCCGCACGAAAGATGCCAGCGATATCGACGACATGGCGTTCCGCGCCTGCAAGTTTGCCCTGCGGGAGGGGTTCTCGGAGGTGGGCGACCGCGTGATCATCGTGGCCGGCATGCCCTTCGGCACGCCCGGCGCCACCAACATGGTGCGCATCGCCTTCGTCAATCAGGAACACGCCGCTCAGGCTTGATCCGCCTCGATTCTGGCCGGCGCAGCCGGTTCGGCTAAAGCATCGGACCCAAAGTGGAGTCCACTTTGGGTCCGATGCTTACGCTTTTATGCCGGCGCATCGTTTTTCGCGGAAAACCGCGACCGCTTTTCCGCACGATGCGCCAGGGCCTCGATGGCATCGAGCACGGTCCTCTGATCGGCATATTGCGGCATGTGGCCGATGCCCGGCATCAGGATCAGCTCCGCACCCGGCACCTCCCGAGCGAAGGAGAGGCTGTGCAGGTCGGTCCAGACGATCTCGTCCCGGTCGCCTGCGACCACCGTCACGGGCAGCCCGATATCCTTGTAGCGCGCGCTCTGCCGCAGGACCGCATGATACATGACGGCGAAATCCTGCATGTTGGCCTCGTAGGCCCGAGGCCGGAAGGCCAGCGGGATGAAGCCTTTCTTCACGATCCCTCTCGGAGCGGCCTGCGGCCAGAAGGTCTTTCGCTTCATCCAGGGCCGGAGCACGAGCAGAAGCGGCACGGCCAGGGTGCGCAGCAATAGCCAGCCCGCCCGGGAATCGATCAGGCGCCGGTACCAGCCGATATAGCCGCCGGGCCAGGGCGACGTGATGCCGGACAGGACCAGGATCGCCCCCGTCACGTCGGCATGATCGAGGGCGAGATGCGGCACGACGGTTCCCGACCAGGAATGCCCGACGACGACGGCATTGCGCACGTCCAGCTGCCTCAAGGCTCCGGCAATCAGCGCCGCCTGGCGGCCTACGCTGGCTCCAGCCATGGCCGGGACGGTCGAAGGCGAGGACGCGATAGCGTCGCGAGAGCGATGCGCCGAGCCCCAGCATGGATTCGGCGAGATTGGAGGATGCCCCGTGCAGCAGGACGATGGTCCCTCGCGGCGCGTCGCTGGGCCCGTCCTCCCGGTAATGAATCCGGCAACCCTCGACCTCGATGAACCGGCCGGTCGGCGGGTAGCGCCTTTCGATGGTCCAGGCATAGAGGTAGGTGAAGGCGGCTCCCAGGGCGAGGAGCACGAGCGGCACGACGGGAACGAGAAGCAGGGACATCCCTGCTACGTGGCTTTAGAGATCCTGCCCGTCAACCTCGGGGCTCAGTCGGTTCACGATCGTCTTCACGTCGGACATCTGCGGATTGATCGTGAGAACCCGGCGATAGGCCGCGAGAGCCCGAGCCTTGTCGTCGGAGGCCATGAGGATATGGCCAAGCCCGGTCCATGCGTTGAAGTGGCGCGGCTCGATCTTGATCGCCCGGTGCAGGTCGGCCATGGCGCCCACCGGATCGTCGAGCTGGTAGAAGACGGTCGCCCGCTTGTACCAGGCCTCCGCCCAGTTGGGTCGCAGCGTCAGGACGCGGTCGATCAGCTCGATGGCCAGCGGAAAGTCCTTCTTGCCGAAAGCCTCGGCGGCGCGGTTCAGGAGAAGATCGGCCGTGTCGGAGCCCGAGCGGGCAAAGCGCCGCTCGATCAGGGACGCGATGCCCTCCGCCTCGCGTTCGGACTGGGCCTTGCCGAGGCGTTCGAAGAGCTCATCCAGCGTGGAGGCCCGAGGGCGAGCCTGAGGCGGCTGGGCCTGCTCCTTCGAATCCTTGGGGCGCGCAGGCTCCTGCGCACCGACCGGGTGGGAGAGAAAGCTCAGCGATAAGATCAGGACGGACGCGAAAAAGCGCATGCCGGGATTTTAGGGTCCCGGCATACGCGGTCAATTCAGATTCTCGTGTGCGGCATCGCCGCAGCGGACTTAGCCCTGACGAGCCTTGTAGCGCTTCTGGGTCTTGTTGATGATGTAGACCCGGCCCTTGCGACGAACCAGCTGGTTGTCGCGGTGACGGCCGCGGATCGACTTCAACGAGTTACGGATCTTCATATCCGGTCTCCTGCGGCCCTTCGGGAAGGCCGGAAAAAAGAAAATGGTGGGCGCGGCTGGGATCGAACCAGCGACCCCTACGATGTCAACGTAGTGCTCTCCCGCTGAGCTACGCGCCCGGGAAACGGTGATTTTGACGTCCCGCTTCGGCTGTGGGGGCGATATACCCACAAGCGGGCTCAGGCGCAAGCCTTGGACTTGCCCTTTTTTAGGCAGCCATCATTTTATCGACTTCGCTGACCAGGTCGCGCAGATGGAACGGCTTCGACAGGACCTTGGCGTCCCGCGGGGCCTGGGAATCCGGGTTGAGCGCGACGGCGGCAAAGCCGGTGATGAACATCACCTTGATCTCCGGGTCGAGCTCCGTGGCCTTGCGGGCCAGCTCGATCCCGTCCATCTCCGGCATGACGATGTCCGTCAGGAGGAGCTCGAAGGGCTCCTCGCGCAGGCGGTTGTAGGCGGAAAGGCCGTTATCGAACGAGGCGACGTCGTAGCCTGCGTTCTCCAGCGCCTTCACGAGGAAGCGGCGCATGTCGTTATCGTCTTCGGCAAGAAGAATCTTCATCGGTTGCCAGTCCCGAATCGTGGCGGATGGTCTTAGCCCCTTCATGACGGATGGAGGGTAAACAAGCCGTGAAAGTAGGACGCAGCCTTGCTACGATATTGTCATGGACAGGCGACGGGGCTGCCTTACACTAGCGCGAAGACCTGCTTCTTTTCCAACCCAGCCAAGATTCTGATGCGGCCAGCCATCGTTGATGAGTTCGACCCTCCCTTCATCGTCACCGAACCTTCGGCGCAGACGATCCCCTTCGTGTTCAACGTGCCGCATGCGGGAGCCATCTATCCGGCGTCCTTTCTGGCCGCGTCCCGGCTCGACGCCGTCGCCCTGAGGCGTTCCGAGGACGCCTTCGTCGACGAGCTGTTCGGTGCCATGACCGATCTTGGCGCCCCTCTCATGACCGCGCGCTTCCCGCGGGCCTATCTGGACCTGAACCGGGAGCCCTACGAGCTCGATTCCCGCATGTTCGACGGCCGCCTGCCGCCCTTCACCAACACCCGCTCCATGCGGGTGGCCGGCGGGCTGGGGACCATTCCGCGCATCGTGGCCGACGGGCAGGAGATCTACCGCACGCGGCTTCATGTCGAGGAGGCCCTGCAACGGATCGAATGGCTCTACAAGCCCTATCACCGGGCTCTCCGGCATCTCGTGCTCCGCACGGCCCAGCACTTCGGGCATGCGATCCTCATCGACTGCCATTCGATGCCCTCCTCCAGCGTCAGCCGCGAGGACGGCGCCAAGGCCGATATCGTGCTGGGGGACCGCTACGGCACGAGCTGCGCCACCCTGCTGATCGATCTCGTCGAAGCGGCCCTGAGGGGGCGCGGCTACACGGTGCTCCGCAACAAGCCCTATGCGGGCGGCTTCATCACCGAGCATTACGGAGAGCCGGCCATTGGACGTCATGCGCTCCAGATCGAGATCAACCGGGCACTCTACATGGACGAGCGCAGCATGCATAAGAAGCCCGGCTTTACCGTTCTTGCGAACGATCTGATGCAGGCCTTCATCCAGGTGATCTCGGAAATCGAGGGCGAGTTGACGATCCGGTCGATAGCGGCGGAGTGATCCCCAGACGTTCACACTAGGCCCATCGCGCTGAGCCGAAGCTCCTACTCGGCGTAGAGCCGTCCCGCGCTCGGTGCTGTTTTGTCGATCGGGCAAGAAAAAAGGCCGTTGTCGCCAACGGCCCGAAGTTTAGGGAGGAAACGCCCAAGAAGGGCTACGATAAGGCGACGCCATCGCCATATCGCACTGCAATAATTACGCCGCATCGCACAAAACGCAAGAGAAAACTTCCGTTTTGGTTATGCTTTTGATGCATACCTGCTCGGATGAAGGTCGATGGATCGCGTATAAACGGCAAGGCTGAGCAGCAGCCACCCTGCCAGGGCCCCGAAGACCAGGCTGTAATTCCACGCCGTATAGGCTCCCTGTTCGTTGCGCCCGGCCAAGTCGATCAGAATCCCGGTGACGCTCTGGGACAGGAAGGCTCCTCCCATGGTACCGATGTTCATGAGGGTGATGCCCCGTCCCATGATTTCTCGCGGGAAAAGCGACTTTCCATGGGACATGAGGATCGGCGTATAGGCGATGCAGAAGCCGAACAGGCCGAACCAGACCGTCGCCGCAGTCAGCCCGAGGGGCAGGACCACGAGGGCAATGAGCAGCAGGGCCGTGGTCGTGCCGGCCAGAAGAACGAGCCGCTTGTAGCTCCCCCAGTAACGATCGAGCCTGCCCCAGACCAGGAGACCGGCGATCTGCGCGCCAGCCCCGATCAGCAGGATGCGTCCCCTGGTTTCCAGGTCCGCGCCATGCACGTCCGTCAGCCACGGGCCGCCCCAGAGCCCGACAACGGAGGCAAAACACCCATAGGTGGTCAGGTGCACGAAGAAGACCGGCCAGAAGGAGCGCACCTTGAGAGCCCTCGACACCCCGCGGAAGGCCTCGGCCAGGCTCTCCCTTTCCTGGTTCTGATGCTCGTCCCTCGGCACGGCCCAGACCAGCATGATCGCGATGACGACCGTGACGCCGGCAACGGCCAGGAACGATGTCCGCCAACCGAGATAGGCGGCGGATAAGGCCAGGGGCGCGGTCGCCGCGAGGGTTCCGAGATTGGCCAGGCTCATGTGCAGGCTCGCAAGCCCCGCGAACCGCACGGGTGCGAAGCGCCTCGCGAAGATCACCAGGGGCGCCATGAGGAACGTCGAGCAGCCAAGCCCCATGAGGGCACGGGCGGCGATGAGCGCGGAGGCCGAGGGCGCAAGCGCGAATAGGATCGTGGACACGACCGTCAGCGCGGCGGTCGCCATCATGGTCTTCTTCGGACCATAGCGGTCGATGGCGATGCCGACAGGGATCTGCACCGCGGCAAAGGCGAAGAAGAAGGCGCTGGACAAAAGCCCGGTCTGCGTTGCCGAGAGAGACAGCTCCCGGGCGAGATCATTGGCGATGACCCCGATGGAATTGCGTAGGAACTGGCTGATCGCGTAGATCGCCGCCAGGGCGGCAATGAGAAAAAGGGCCGTGTCCTGGCGAGTAGGCCCTGCTTTGCCCCCGGAATCCATGAACGCCCCCCTCAACCCGGACAGAGCCGTCTCCACTTCCGTGGCATCGCCTCTTCTCTTTGCCGCAGGAGATTTTTGACGGCGAACCGGATTCACTTCGCCGAAAGATGTCCTGCTCTCTTGCCGCTTGTAGCATGCTTGATAAAAGCGTGAGAACCACGGGCTGGCGCATCGGATTGTATCCCAAGAGCGGATCCGCTCTTGAGTCCGATGCTCCAGGCGCCCAGGACCGGCATAGAGGAATTCGCGCGCATGGGGCTCATCGACTTCACGCATTTCGTCAACGAGCTCGCAACCCAATCGGGCCAGGCGATCCTGCCCTTCTTCCGCACGGCCATCGCGACGGAGGACAAGTCCCGCGGCGGTGCCTTCGACCCCGTCACGGAGGCCGACCGGGCGAGCGAGGCGACCATGCGCCACCTCATCAAGCGCAGCTTTCCTACGCACGGCATCCTCGGCGAGGAGTTCGGCGCGGAGCGCGAGGATGCGGATTATGTCTGGGTGCTCGATCCCATCGACGGCACACGGGCCTTCATCGCCGGCCTCCCCACCTGGGGCACCCTGATCGGGCTGACCTACAGGCGCCGGCCGGTCTTCGGCATGATGCACCAGCCCTTCACCGGCGAACGCTTCTTCGGAGACGGGGGCAGCGCGACCTATCGGGGACCGGGCGGCGAGCGCAAGCTCATGACACGCCGCTGCGCCTCGCTGAAAGATGCCGTCATCTCCACCACGAGCCCGCGCCTCTTCGCCGGCGACGAGCTGCGGGCCTATGATCGGGTGGAGAGCGTCGCCCGCCTCGCCCGCTACGGCTGCGATTGCTATGCCTATTGCATGCTGGCGGCCGGCCATATCGACCTCGTGGTCGAGTCGGGGCTCAAGCCCTACGACATCGCGGCGCTCGTCCCGATCATCGAAGGGGCCGGCGGGGTCGTCTCGACCTGGGAGGGCGGCTCAGCTGCCGATGGCGGGCGCATCGTCGCGGCGGGAGACCGCCGGGTCCATGCCGCCGCCGTCGAGCTGCTCAGCCGCTAGGCCAATTGCCGCGAGATCGCGTGTCGTCCCCACCTCCGGGTCGGGGGTGCCGGGGATGAAGGCGTCGAACGCGGCCCAGAACTGCTCCCGGATCGGGTCCCGCTCCATCAGGATCTCGTGCCGGGCACCTGGGATGACGATGACGGAGCCGGCCTTGAGCCGCGAGGCGAAGCGCTCGGTCGCCGGAGTGGCGCAGACCGGATCGGCGCCGGCCGCCACGATGAGGGTGGGCAGGCGGATTTTCAGCGCATAGCGGGGATCGGCGAAGCGCTTCATCAGGCGAAAGGCGCCGTCGAGCCAGGCGACGGTCGGCGCCCCCACCGCTCCGGCGCCGATGGCATGGGCCGCCTCGGCGTTGCGGGCATAGCGCACGGGATCGCTCGTCAGTCGGTTGCCCTGGAAGGGCATGGTGGAGATCGACGTCTCGCCGCCGCCGGGCACGAACATGCCGCCCATCCCCAGAAATCTCAGGATTCGGGCCAGAATGGCAGAGGTGCGGGTGCGCCTGATGATGCACAGCGCGATCATCGGCGTCGTGGTCACGAGACGGCGGAAGGGCAGCCAGCTTTCATAGGCCGCGTTCAACGCGATGGCGCCGCCCATGGAATGGGCGAGGCCGAAATGCGGCTGCGGCATGTGCGGCACCAGGATCTGGTCGCGGACTGCCTCGAGATCGAGCCGGAAATTGGAAAATCGCCGGACATGGCCCTTGCGCGGATTGCTCACCTGCCGCCCGGACAATCCCTGCCCGCGCCAGTCGAAGGCGACGACAGCAAATCCCCTGTCGAGCAGCTCCCCCACCACCTCGAAGTACTTTTCGATGAACTCCGCCCTGCCCTGCAGGATGCAGACCGTGCCCTGCGGCTCCTCGGTCTCGGGCATCCAGGTGGCAGCCCGAAGCGTCATCCCATCGTGGGTCGTGACGCTGACCAGCTTGGGCTCGCCGGGTACGGGATTGTCGGGGGTGGTGATGAAGTCCACGGCAGGATCCAGGATCGAGGATTGAGGCCTCAATATAGGGCAACTTGGCCTAAGGAAACGAGCCTCTTGAAAGCATACCGGACTGTTCCCACATCGAGGTCGTGCCGGCCATGACGGCGGTACGTTAACCCGGACCCAGCCTATCGAAGGTGGGTTCTTAAACTCAGCATGTCGCTTCAAGAGGAGGATATGCCATGCGACAGTACGATCTTGCTCCCCTGTACCGCAACACGGTCGGCTTCGACCGTCTTTTCTCGATGCTTGACCAGCTGGTCAGCGTCGATGCGGCCCCGAGCTACCCGCCCTACAACATCGAGCGCACCGGCGAGAATGCCTATCGCATCTCGATCGCGGTTGCCGGCTTCACCGACCGTGACCTGACCATCGAGGTCAAGGAAAACACTCTCTCCGTCCGCGGCGAGCGCAAGCCCTCCGAAGAGCGCAAGGCCGACGTGCTCCATCAGGGCATCGCGGCGCGCAGCTTCGACCGGCGCTTCCAGCTGGCCGACGGCGTGCAGGTGACGGGTGCGGCCCTCGAGAACGGCCTGCTCCACCTCGATCTCGTGCGCGAGATTCCGGAGGCCAAGAAGCCGAAGCTCATCCCGATTTCCTCGAACGGCCCTCAGACCATCGAAGCCAAGCAGGCTGCGTAAGAGGTTCTCAGAGCCCCAAACGAAGAGCGCCCCGGTACGGCCGGGGCGCTTTTTTATTGTCGGATCCTGGTCCTTGGAAATCCCGCTGGGGCTGGAGGGGCCCCGTCGGTCAAGGGTCTCTGGCAACAAGCAATCACCTGCGATTGCGGCAGGGTTAGGGCAATCACTCAGCGGCTTGCCGCGCCGCTTCGGAAGAGGCGACCTCCAGCAGCTTGCGCACGTCTTCTTCCCTAGTGGCCCAAGAGGTTACGAGGCGGATCAACACCTCGTGATCGGCGACGCGATCAGTCTCCGGCAGGCTCAGTTCCGTCCAGTTATGATAGAGAAGGCCGGCCGCCTTCAGCACCTGATCCAAGGATTTCGGAACGATCGGGAAGACCTCGTTGGCCTCGGTCGGCCAAGCAAGACGCACGCCGGGCACCCGCAGGAGCCCTTCCGAGAGAAGCGTCGCCATGCGGTTGGCATGACGGGCGTTGTCGAGCCAATGGTCGTGAGCGAAATAGCCCTCGAACTGCGCCGCGATGAGGCGCCCCTTGGAGATGATCTGTCCGGCCCGCTTGGACCGGTAGTCGAGCGCCTCCGCCAGATCCTTCCTGAACACCACGATGGCCTCGGCCATCAGGCCACCGTTCTTGGTGGCGCCGAAGGAGAGGATGTCGATGCCCTGCTTCCAGGTCATCTCGGCCGGAGTGCAGCCGAGGGAGACGAGCGCGTTGACGAAGCGGGCCCCGTCCATGTGGAAGGACAGGCCGTGCGCGCGGCAGACCGCCCCGAGGTCAGCGAGTTCGTCGAGGCCATAGACCAGGCCGCACTCGCTGACCTGCGAGATCGACAGGGCTTTCGGCGGCATCTGCTTGACGGCCTTCGGCAGGCTCTTGAGGTAGGCGGCGACGTCCGCGGCCTTCAGCTTGGCTCCGACGCCCGCCAGCCCAGCGAGCTTCGCCCCATGCATGAAGAATTCCGGCGCGCCGCACTCGTCGTCGATGATGTGCGCCTCCCGATGGCAGACGCAGAGACCGTAGGGCGGTACCGCCGAGGACAGGGCAAGCGCATTCGCGGCGGTGCCGGTCGTGACGAAGAACACCGACACCTCGCGCTCGAAGATCTCGTTGAACCGCGCTCGCACGCGGGTGGAAATCTCATCATTCCCGTAGGCTGCCATCGCCCCGGCATTAGCCTGCATGATGGCCTGGAGAACGGGAGCGCTGGCTCCGACGATGTTGTCGCTCGCAAAATTCATGAAGGGTTTCCTAGAGCATGGCTCCAAAAAGGGGAATGCTCGTTTTGGGCATGGCCCGGATGCTCTCCCGGCCCGGCCGGACGAAATCGCCGAGGCGTGGCCAACATGTCAAGGTCATTGACCCATCGGCGGAGACTTTCATTCCCGAACCCCGAAAGCTGCTTTTGTTACATTCGCAGTCGCCGACTTGTAACTTTTGTCTAAAATCTTTCTAAACCCTCTTGTGCACTGCGGAGATCTCTGGCACTTTGCCTGTATTAGGACAGCGATACTGTCCCTTTTGGGGTGCCTGCACCCTTCGTCTTCGCCCTGGGGTTTTCTTGATGCTTCGCCTGACGCGAACGAAACGAGATACCACGAAAGCCGCCCGCAAAACGTGGGCGGAACGGGCGACTCTGGGCTGAAGACAGCCCAAAGGTGCCCGCGAGGAGCGGGCTCCCCTGCCGGACCCAAACCTCGAAACCCGAAGAAGCGGCGGGCACTCCGGACGATCCGATCATCCGGCGGGCCCAAAAGCCGCCTCAAAGAACCTTAAAGACGCGTTCGGATGTGAGGATCTGCCATGAGCGACGTGCCGACCAAGAGCCTGGAAATCGAAGTGCCAAGCCGCACGGCCACGACGACGGACCGAGTCCGCTTCGTGCGCGATCCGGGCCTGCCGGCTGCCCAGGGCCTCTATGACCCATCCAACGAGCAGGATTCCTGCGGCGTCGGCTTCATCGCCGACATGAAGAACCGCAAGTCGCACGCCATCGTCGAGCAGGGCCTGTCCATCCTGCACAACCTCGACCATCGCGGCGCGGTGGGCGCCGACCCCAAGATGGGAGACGGCTGCGGCATCCTGGTTCAGATCCCGCACAAGTTCTTCGCCGCCGAATGCGCCAAGGTCGGCATCTGGCTGCCCGAGGAGGGCCAGTACGGTGTCGGCCATCTGTTCATGCCCCGTGACCCGGAGGGCTTCCAGCTCGTCGAGGAGATCGTCACCAAGGCGATCACCGACGAAGGCCTGCAGGTTCTCGGCTGGCGCGAGGTGCCTGTCGATTCGAGCGATCTCGGCGAAAGCGTGAGGGCCACCGAGCCGCAGCACCGCCAGATCTTCATCGGCAAGGGCAAGGGCATGGACGATGCCGAGACCTTCGAGCGCCGCCTGTTCATTGCCCGCAAGGTGATCTCCAACGCCGTCTACGACATGAAGGACGCGCGCACGGCCGGCTATTATCCGGTCAGCCTGTCCTCGCGGACCATCGTCTACAAGGGCATGGTGCTCGTCACGCAGCTGCGCGACTACTATCTCGACCTGCAGGACGAGCGCTTCGAAAGCGCCATCGCCCTCGTGCACCAGCGCTTCGCCACCAACACCTTCCCGACCTGGCAGCTCGCGCACCCCTACCGCATGGTCGCCCATAACGGCGAGATCAACACGCTGCGCGGCAACGTGAACTGGATGGCGGCTCGCCAAGCTTCCGTCGATTCCGAGCTCTTCGGCAACGACATCTCGAAGCTCTGGCCGATCTCGTACGAAGGCCAGTCGGACACCGCCTGCTTCGACAACGCCCTCGAATTCCTGGTGCGCGGCGGCTACTCGCTGTCGCACGCCATGATGATGCTGATCCCGGAGGCCTGGGCCGGCAACCCGCTCATGAACGACGACCGGCGCGCGTTCTACGAATATCACGCCGCCCTCATGGAGCCGTGGGACGGCCCGGCCGCCGTGTGCTTCACCGACGGCAAGCAGATCGGCGCGACGCTCGACCGCAACGGCCTGCGCCCCGCCCGCTATCTCGTGACCGACGACGGCCTCGTGGTGCTGGCCTCCGAGATGGGCGTGCTGCCGATCCCGGAAGAGAAGATTGTCGAGAAGTGGCGCCTGCAGCCGGGCAAGATGCTCCTCATCGACCTGGAGGAAGGCCGCATCGTCTCCGACGACGAGATCAAGCAGCAGCTCTCCCAGGCCCATCCCTACAAGGAATGGCTGAAGCGCACGCAGATCGTGCTCGAGGACCTCAAGCCCGTTCAGGCGCGCGAGTCCCGCACCGACGTGTCGCTCCTCGACCGCCAGCAGGCCTTCGGCTACACGGCGGAGGACCTGAAGCTCCTCATGCAGCCCATGGCCGTCACCGGCCAGGAAGCGGTCGGCTCCATGGGATCGGACACGCCGATCTCAGCCCTCTCGGACAAGCCGAAGCTGCTCTATACCTACTTCAAGCAGAACTTCGCCCAGGTGACGAACCCGCCGATCGATCCGATCCGCGAAGAACTCGTCATGAGCCTGGTGTCGTTCATCGGCCCGCGCCCGAACATCCTCGATCTCGAAGGCACCTCGCGCCGCAAGCGCCTCGAAGTACGCCAGCCGATCCTCACCAACGAGGACCTGGAGAAGATCCGCTGCATCGGCCATTTCGAGGACCGCTTCGACACCAAGACCCTCGACATCACCTATGACGCCGAACTCGGTGCCTCCGCCCTCGACGGCGCCCTCGACCGCCTCTGCGACCGCGCGGAAGCGGCGGTGCATGGCGGCTACAACATCATCATCCTGTCCGACCGCATGGTCGGCCCGGACCGCATCCCGATCCCGGCGCTGCTGGCCACGGCGGCCGTGCACAATTACCTGATCCGCAAGGGGCTTCGCACCTCGGTCGGTCTCGTGCTCGAATCCGGCGAGCCGCGCGAGATCCATCACTTCGCATGTCTCGCCGGCTACGGCGCGGAGGCGATCAATCCGTACCTTGCCTTCGAGACGATCGAGGCGATGCACGAGGCCGGCGAGCTGCCGCAGGAAGTCGATGCCGACGAGGCGATCAAGCGCTACATCAAGTCGATTGGCAAGGGCCTGCTGAAGGTGATGTCCAAGATGGGCATCTCCACCTATCAGTCCTATTGCGGCGCGCAGATCTTCGACGCGGTCGGCCTCCGGTCCGACTTCGTGGCCCGCGACTTCTTCGGCACGGCGACCACCATCGAAGGCATTGGCATGGACGAGGTGGCAGAGGAGAACGTGCGTCGTCATCGCGACGCCTTCGGCGACGCCCCGATCTACCGCAACGCCCTCGATGTGGGCGGCGAATACGCCTACCGTACCCGCGGCGAGGTGCATGCCTGGAACCCGGACACGGTGGCCACGCTCCAGCACGCGGTGCGCCTCAACGCGCAGGACCGCTACCGCGAATATGCCCGCCTGGTGAACGAGCAGGACAACGAGCTGAAAACCATCCGCGGCCTCTTCCGCATCAAGAAGGCCGAAGAAACAGGCCGTGCTCCCGTCGCCTTGAGCGAAGTCGAACCTGCCCAGGAGATCGTGAAGCGCTTCTCCACGGGCGCCATGTCCTTCGGGTCGATTTCGAAGGAGGCGCACGAGACCCTGGCGCTTGCCATGAACGCCATCGGCGGCAAGTCCAACACCGGCGAGGGCGGCGAGGAGCCGGAGCGCTTCCGGCCTCTGCCGAACGGCATGTCCAAGCGTTCCGCCATCAAGCAGGTGGCCTCCGGCCGCTTCGGCGTGACGACGGAGTATCTCGTCAATGCCGACATGATGCAGATCAAGGTCGCGCAAGGCGCCAAGCCGGGCGAAGGCGGACAGCTCCCCGGCCACAAGGTCGACGCCAAGATCGCCCGCGTGCGCCACTCGACCCCGGGCGTGGGTCTCATCTCGCCGCCGCCGCACCACGACATCTACTCCATCGAGGATCTGGCCCAGCTGATCTTCGACCTGAAGAACGTCAACCCGTCGGCCGACGTGTCGGTGAAGCTCGTGGCGGAGGTCGGCGTCGGCACGGTGGCGGCCGGTGTCGCCAAGGCGCGCGCCGATCACATCACGATCTCCGGCTTCGAGGGCGGCACCGGCGCTTCTCCCCTCACCTCGCTCAAGCATGCGGGCTCGCCCTGGGAGATCGGCCTGGCCGAGACCCAGCAGACCCTCGTGCTCAACCGCCTGCGCGGCCGCGTGGCGCTCCAGGCGGACGGCGGGCTGCGCACGGGACGCGACGTGGTGATCGCGGCGCTGCTCGGCGCCGACGAGTACGGCTTCTCGACCGCGCCGCTGATCGCCGCCGGCTGCATCATGATGCGCAAGTGCCATCTCAACACCTGCCCGGTCGGCGTCGCCACGCAGGACCCGGTGCTGCGCAAGCGCTTCAAGGGTCTGCCGGAGCACGTCATCAACTACTTCTTCTTCGTCGCCG
>JAESFT010000531.1_pt1 | contig 21092 bp, 18 predicted proteins | sample 9269451 | NCBI WGS metagenome assembly JAESFT01 (sample SAMN14502557, study PRJNA617106) | algae metagenome | isolation source: Scytonema hyalinum WJT4-NPBG1 and co-occurring heterotrophs from well... | place: USA: Mojave Desert, Joshua Tree National Park, California | collected 2006-05-25
GAAAAATACTTAACACAGCCAATTACTGTTATTAATTTCAGCAATGCCCTCTGGGTACGCCACTTTGACATAGTACGTAAATACTATAAAATTGCGATCGCGCTGTGCCAGTTGCGTAAGTCCTGTTTGTTACAGTTCTTCTTCCAGAAGACCGAAAGGACAACAAGGTTTTTTGAACCCATTTATGCATATTCCTTCATATATTCAACTCCTGGCTTGAGGACTTTTTTCCAAGCATCTTCAACGATCTCTCTATGGACATCGGTTGTCTGAGACCAGGGATCAAACGCAGTGACTGTTTCGATGAGGGAATGTACAAATTCTTCGTAGAATTTTGCTGGAATACCGTGGCGGTGGTGAGTGTCCGCAATCCGAGTCAGAACATTAAGTTTTTGTTGTTCTGTATGTCCACAGTAGCGCTGATCTTCTTCAAAGTAGGTGAATAATAAGAGCACAGCTTCCTTAAGCAACTGATATTGACGCTTCCAGTTATCTTCATCCTCAAGCGAAGGAAATTTTTTAGCAGCATGAGGACACTTCGCTAAGAAGTTACAATAAAAAGCTTTGAAGAATTCCTGGTCACAATTCGGCGTATTAACACATCTCTCGTAACTTTCCTTAACTGTATTGAGATCTGTCTTCACATCAAAACTGACATTGTGAAGTACATCTAAGGCAGCCTCAAGGGTCTCATAGCGTCTGCTTGGATTAAGGGATGTCATTCTTAAAATGACTGTTTCCAAAATTTTAGGGCACTCAGGGCGTTTGTCAGTAATTGATGTCAATTGTTTGAACGCTTTACCGCCTTTTTGCTTCAAGTCTTCAAGATCTTGAAGGACAGATGGAATTTCGCCTGTCAGGAGTTCATATGCCAAAAGCCCAAGCATATATTGATTAGATTGCTCAGGAGATGGACTCTCAAGGCGCGACATCCCAAAGGTTTCTGGAAGCTGGTACGCTAACGCTTCTTGATAAGCTTGAGCCTCTAAGTCCTTTGACTTACACTCAAGTTCTTCCAAAATCTTTTTAGCACAAAAGTTTTGGCATAAGTTCAAAGGTGAGATAAAAGGCTCATACCCATACTCTTTATCATGCTTCACAGTAAGAAGCATAATATTTGATGGCTTGATATGAGCATAGGTGAACTCTAATCTCGGATTTCGTATGACTCGAACGAGTGCATCGCCAATCTTCAAAACGATTTCGATTACCTCTTCGATAGGTAAACCTTGCTCGTTATTACTAATGAGTTTGCGAAGGCTTTGCCCATCAATAAACTGCATTATATAGTAATGAGGGTACCTTTTTAAATCAACATCATAAATGCTGATGAAGTACAGTTCATCGGAAATTTTAACTGCATCTCTAACACTTTGATCGAAATATTCTTGTAAGTCCTCACGATCTAAGACTTTGATAGCTACATCACGTTCTAAAACTGTGTCTTCTACCTTATAAACTGACGCAATGCTACCTTCACTAAGCAGTTTTTTTCTTATATATCTCGGATGTATACGTTCATCTAACTCTAGAAGATTTGACTTCTCAGAATTCAAAAGATTCTTGATTCTTTTTCTGAGCGGTTCAATACTATTATTTAAATCCTCCATCAAAATTTTAAAGGCTTGTCGCTCCGAAAGCTTACAAATATTCTCAGGTAGAGCCTCAGCCACAGGCATTCCCATGCCATCAATCAAGACAGGAATTATTGTCTTCTCTTGCTTTAACGCACACAGTATTTCCTTACGAACCCAATCTTCTTCAGAATCAATGCGGCGCTTATTGTACTGCCCTACCTCAAACCAATTTTTTCCAATAATCACCAAAACAACTTTTGCAGAACTCAGGGCTGTTTCAATTTCTTTAGGCCATTCTTCCCCATAGTGAATTGAATTTGAATCTCTAAATACAAGGAATTCATGGCTTAACGTTTCTGCGATCATACTCACTTGATCGCGGGTGTCATTTCGTCTATAGCTGATGAATATATCAAAACTCATATGTCTAGATCCTACTGATCTAATAGACAGTTCTGGAGATAACTTCACGAGATATTGCCAAACCTAAGGAGTCTTGCAAAAATAACTTGAACACTTTTGACTGGGAAGTAAAGCTAACAGCCTATTCCAGATTAAATTTGTACAACTTATTCTTACATGATGCCTAAGGACAAGACGTACTTGCTGAAGTACCACAGTAGACCTTGCTTTATTAAAGTCTCATAACTATATATTCAACTGCTTGAGCTGATTTTCCAGATTTAGTAAATTTTAACTTTGTAAGGTGCGTTATCACAAAGCGCAACGCACCATTCGTCTTGGTGTGTTACTGAAAACACAGTAGGTGTTGAATCGATTTACAGAATATCCAAAAACTCTTCCACAGAAACTCCAGCTTGATTCAAAATACTCTTTAACGTTCCGACAGCCACTGTTTTACGATGCACAGGCACAACACAACCGACTTCAATCACTTTTTGCTCTTCGCCTTTTGCCATAATTTGTTTCTTCAAAATCACATGACTTCCACGCTGTCGTACTTGAACAAAACCTAAGCGTTCCAAAACGTAAAGGACTTCACAGGCTGGTACTCTAGGTAGCCTAGGCACAAACTGCCTCAAAGGTGGTTAGCAACAGACGAGGTGCTGTCTCAGGAAGCGGGAACTCTTCTAAATAAAGTTCTGTTGCTTCTTTCAAATGGGTAATGGCTTCTTCTATTGTCTCTCCCTGACTAGCAGTTCCCACCTCTGGACATTCTGCTACGTAAACATCTTCTTCCCAGTACACGATCGCTGTCAAAGTTCGAGTTTTCTTGCCCTTAGCTTGTTGTAATGAACTCATAGAGTGTTTATCTTTCCACTTCCTATTTTGACTTTAACTTCACCACAAGATTTCAATTGTCCGGAACTAACAACATCCGTTCTTCAATTGCTTGCCAGCTTTTGGGTAACACCTGCACTGGTGCTTGTTTGCACTGAGTTAGGTTCTAAATTGCATAGAGATAATTGTCAAGTGCTTCGCTTTCTTCCTGAGATAAATTGACCATTTCTGGAGAAAGATTGAAAGCATTGAGCCAAGCTTGTAAAAGGTTGTCAACCAATGTCTAAAATAGATCTCGATTCAAAAGTATGGATAGCTGCATCATCGAAAAATTGCACACCAGTATATACAGATTCTCATTCCACAGGCTGCCGCATTCCTAATAGTTTCAGGATGCCATGACGTTTCTTATAGTTTTTTTCATACTTTTGAGATACAAACAGGATTTGTTTGGTTTGCTCATCTACATTTTTGCTAAACCGACTGAGAAGCTGACCTCCGCCTCCCCAGATACTCTGGAAAATGGGAACGGTTACACCACTGACTGCTGATGCTATGGCGGCTGAGATTAAAGGTTCAGCACCTGTCATGACATTAATGAATTCATAAATCAAACCTTGATTATTATAATTTTAACTCTTAAATGAATACCAGCCTTATAGTAGTTTACATTTGGGTACAATACGATTTTCCCCCCACCCCTAACCCCTAAGCGCAAGCGAGGAGGGGAAAATAGCTCCCCCTCTGGCGCTTGCACACAGGGGGGTGAGGTTTTTATACCACCGCCGTCGCCTTCAATTGCAAAATCTTATCAATTACATCTTCCACCACCTTATCTGGCGTAGATGCACCAGAGGTAATTCCGACGACAATTTCCCCATCTGGTAACCAGTTTTCTGTGATTTTCAAATTGCCACTTAATTCCCGATGTTCAATCCGGTTTCCTGACAGAATCCGCACTTCACTATCGATGTGATAAGAAGGAATTTCTCGCTCGACTGCAATCTGTTGCAATTGCGTCGTATTCGATGAATTAAACCCACCAATAACTATCATCAAATCTAGCTTTTGTTCCACTAACCCCAACATTGCATCTTGCCGTTCTTGGGTGGCATCACAAATCGTATTAAAGCTTTGAAAATGCTGATTCAACTCAGTGGGATTATACTTTTTCATCATTGTCCGCTCAAACAGTTTACCAATTTGCTCGGTTTCACTTTTGAGCATTGTGGTTTGGTTCGCAATCCCAACCCTTTCTAAATCTTTATCAGGGTCAAATCCAGCGGAACAAGCTTTACTAAATTTTGCTAAGAATTCCTCTCGGTTTCCTCCATTCAAAATGTAGTTAACAACATATTCTGCTTGCTCCATATTCAGCACAATCAGATATTTGCCTGCGAAGGAACTCGTAGCGACAGTTTCTTCGTGCTTATATTTGCCGTGAATAATTGATGTGTAATCGACTTTTTTGTGTTTTTCAACAGTATTCCAAACCTTAGAAACCCAAGGGCAAGTTGTATCAACAATTTTGCAACCTTTCTCGTTAAGCAACTGCATTTCCTGAACACTTGCCCCAAAAGCTGGTAGAATAACCACATCCCCAGACTCGACAACAGAAAAGTCTTTTTTACCTGCTTCAACCGGGATAAATCCTACTTCCATTTCCAGCATCCGCTGATTCACAGAAGGATTGTGAATAATTTCATTCGTCATCCAAATGCGCTCAGTGGGGAAGTGCTTGCGGGTTTCATAAGCCATCGCCACAGCACGTTCTACACCCCAACAAAAGCCAAAGGCTTCTGCTAACCGGATAGTAACATCTCCTCTTTGCAGAGTGTAGTTGTTATTGCGAATTTCCTGAATTAAATTGCTTTGATATTCAGATTGCAACTGAGTCGCGACTTCTGCTTGGTGACCAAATCCTTTACGATGATAATTTTCTGAATGTTGGAGCGAACGTTTAAAAGCTTTGGTATCCATTGTTTTTTCTCTTAAATTGCCACTTATCATTTTCTCGCGCAAAGACGCAAAGACGCGAAGAATTTCTTTGCTCCTTTGCGCGAAATTATTTTTTCTGCGCTTCGAGTTCAATTTGACTATATAATTGCAAGGCGGAACTCCAAACTAAATAGCCTTGTGAATTTAGATGTAACCCATCTGTACTCAGTTCGAGGCGCAGGTTAGTTTGGTTGTTAACAAACAATGGATGCAAATTCAAATATTTCACGCCTTCTTTTTGAGCTATAGCTTGGAGCTGCTGGTTCAAGGAGCGAATGCGACTATTGGAAATCGCCAAAAGTTTTTCTCGCCTTTCCCAAGTTGTCTGTTCTCCTCCATGCGGTAAAATGGACTGCACAACGATTTGCGTCTGCGGATGAACTTTTTTGAGATAACGTATGATTTGCAACTGATTGTCTAAAATTATCTTATCGTTCACGCCCCGAATTAGGTCATTAATCCCAATCATCACAAAAATTGTTTCCGGTTGGGTGGAGTTAAATAATTCTAATCTTTTTAATAATCCTGTACTCGTTTCCCCAGAGATTCCTTGATTTAACCAATTTCTGTTTTGGGGTAATAACTCAGAAGGAAACCACAAACTCAAAGAATCTCCCAGTAGTATGGTTAAATGCTGAGGACGTTTTTGGGCGGCAACAGTGGCTTCTTGTTTAAGGATGTCTACCCATTGCTGATAATTCAGTTTGTGACGCCGACCTAACTTAGGTGTGACAGCTTGGGGTTGAGTGTCTCGATTGAGTTGTGTAGGGGAAGTGATTGTTCCCAAAAAAGTAGTCGCTCTCTGCTGTCGATAAATGAGCAGGGCGACCGTCAACATGAGAACAATGTTGGTGAGTACAGAGAAAAATGCCCAGGTTGGAAAGGTTTTTGCAGGAGTAGACACGAGTAGCAAGACTTACCAAATCTTTGACTCAGATTTTAGACGCATACGCGAATAAATCCTACTGCTTGCTGCTGAAATTGATGCGGTCTGTGAACTCCTCGTTGTAACCTTCTTCACCGTGTTCGTTGATATCCATGCCTTGTAATTCGGCTTCTTCGTTAACCCGCAGACCAACAGTGGCATCTACAATTTTCAAAATGATCAAGGTACCCACGCCAGCGATGATATAGGCAACAACAGTTGCTAAGATTTGTGTCATCAATTGACCGGGATTGCCATACAACAAGCCATTTTTCCCTGCTGAGTTGACTGTGGTGGTAGCAAAGATGCCTGTGAGAATTGCTCCGACTGTACCGCCTACGCCATGCACGGGAAATGTATCTAGGGCATCATCAATTTGCAGTTTGTGCTTGAAGCTAATAGCATAAAAGCAAACAAAAGCGGTAATGCTACCAATCAAGATTGCTGCCACTGGTGTGACAAATCCTGCGGCTGGAGTGATGCCTACCAAGCCTGCAACTGCTCCTGTGGCTGCTCCGACTGCTGTTGGTTTACCACGCAACACTTTTTCTAGGATCAGCCAGGTTAAAGCCCCTGCTGCCGCACCTGTATTGGTGGCAACAAAAGCGGCTGTTGCCAACGCACCAGAAGCCAAGGCACTGCCAGCGTTGAAGCCGAACCAGCCAAACCACAGCAAACCTGCTCCCAGCAAAATAAAAGGAACGTTGTGAGGAGGGCTGAGACGGTCAGGATAGCTTTTCCGAGGTTTGAGGACGATCGCCGCTACAAGAGCAGATACCCCAGAACTGATGTGGACGACTGTACCGCCAGCAAAGTCTAGGGCACCCCAGCCACCGTACAAGCCCAACAATCCACCTTTAGCCCATACCATATGGGCAAGGGGGCTGTAAATAAACGTTGACCACAGCAGCACAAACAAAGAGTAGGCGGTGAAGTTCATCCGCTCTGCGATCGCCCCTGAAATTAGTGCTGGGGTGATGATGGCAAACATGGCTTGGTAAATCATGAATGCCTGATGCGGAATAGTCGGAGCGTAGGAAAGCATCTCAGCGGGATTTGACCCTTTGAGATAATCGGTTAGCTCGTATCCGACACCATTCAAACCAAACCACTGCAACCCACCGATGATGGCGTTACCTGGAGCAAAGGCGAGGCTATAGCCCCACAGAATCCAGGTCACTCCTACAATCGCCATGAGTACAAAGCTCATCATCAGGGTGTTGAGGATGTTGCGCGATCGCACAAATCCACCATAGAAAAACGCCAGTCCGGGCGTCATCAGCAGCACCAAGGCTGCTGAAATCAACATAAACGCTGTATCAGCAGCCGTTTGAGCATTAGAAATTGCTGCGTTGACATCAACGGGTGCAGCAAAGGCATTACCTATGAGCGGTCCACCCAAAAGCAGTAGAGCGATCGCCCCGATGATCAATACTTTTTTCAACACTTTTTTGTCCTTTCGCACCAACAGTTTTGTGTTAGGTAAATAGATTTGAGCATTGTATGATACTGTGATTCCGTATGAAATATTACGAAAACTTGACTTTTGCGAAAATTTAATAAAGAAATCCGGCTAAATCTACTTGTTAATTATTGAAAATTGTGTATGCTCATACTTTGACTTTCTGTTTTGTTCAAGCAGTAGAAAATTTAAACCCACCCCCTATACAAAAGACAAAGAGGGCGGGTATATCGCTAATCAGCTAAAAAATCAAACAACCTAGAACTTTGACACTCCCCTGTCTAAAGGCGAGGGGATTCTACTTTCATCCTAGTTACTTGTTCTAACAGGTTTTCACCAATCAGAGTAGAGGTTACTAGTCCAGTAGCGTTACTTCCCGGATGCCCTCCGGTAGCTTTTGCAAGATTCAGAATATTGATTGCTGCGTTGGTATCTCTCTGAAGTTCGCAACCACAACTACATTTATGTGTACGAGTTGCAAGAGATTTTTTCACAATTGCACCACAATCTGAACACTTTTGAGATGTCATTCTAGGATTGACAGCTACAACCGTTGTTCCGAACTTAGCAGCAAAATATTCTAGCCAACGACGAAACAGAGTCCAAGCAACATCATTAATGGACTTGGCTAGACAGTGATTTTTTACCATGCCTTTGACATTCAAGTTTTCATAGGCGACTAAGCGGTTTCGCTTGCACAAGTTACGCGCGAGTCTCTTCGCGTGTTCATTCCTCTGCCTATTTACTCTTAAATGTTTCCGAGCATATCTCTGTCTTGCTTTTCGTCGCTGGTTTTTGCCTTTCTCCTTTTTGTATATTTGTCGTTGAGCGTGTTTAATGGCTTTTTCAGCCTTTCTCAAGAATTTTGGATTTTCCTCATGATGTCCATTGGAATCAGAGTAGAAAAACTCAAGCCCAACATCAAGACCTAACTCAGCGTTAGCTGTTCTCTGTTCAGGTTTAACCTCAATGTCAACTGCAAATTGGCAGTAGTATCCATCAGCTTTCCTAACTAATCGAACACGCTTAATAGACTTGACAGGGTAGGTGTGAATGTCCCACTTTCCCAACAGCTTGACTTCCCCTATACCTTTTTTATCAGTAAAAGTGATACGTCTTTTTGTGGGATGCAAAGACCATCCACTGGTCTTATACTCAACTGAGCGATTATCTTTTTGAAAACGTGGAAATCCTTTCTTGCCTGGTTTCTTAGCCTTACAGTTACCGTAAAACCTATCAATCGCTGACCATGCTCTTTCAGTTGCAGCCTGACAAGCCATTGAATTTAATTCTTCAACGAATGTGAACTCTTTCCGCAGCGCTGTGGAGTAATTGTTTAGAGCTATTGTGTTGATTTTAGCTTCTCGTGGTGCGTCCATCCAATAGCGAATTGCTTTGTTCCTAATGAACTGGGTAGTACGGATAGCTTCATCGATAGCTTGATGCTGCTGTTTTTTACCCTTTACTTTGTACTCTAATACCAGCACTGCGTTATCACCCCCATTGTTATACTATTTGTATATACTTTCAGTGTAACATTTGTTTCTTGTAATGGCTAGAACAGAAAGAGTATTGGTACGATTAACAACACAGGAAAAAGCAAAACTCCAAGCCTATGCAGATAAACTTGGAGTTTCGATGTCTGAAATTATTCAAGATTGGATCAAAGCACTTCCTGAACCACAAAAAGATAGCTTCACGGTAGGCTAAAGCCTACGGGGGGCGGCTTTCATCCCTGGTCTAAAGCACGGAGTACGCAACTGCGTTGCTGCTCCTCCAGGGTTTTCAGCCAGCCGTCCTTATAAAGTTGTCGGTAAATCTCCCCTGCGCGAAACTCCACCAGCGTGGCTAGCTGGATCGCTAAATCCACTTGCACCAGCCTCTTTGACAAATCCGCTGTATGCTTCCATACCGTGTTCGGCGATATCTAAACCTTCAATCTCCTCTTCTCTAGTGACTCTGATACCTAAAGTCGCCTTGAGTGCCAACCAAAAGATGGTGCTGAGGAGAACAGTTATACCGCCGACTGAGACGACGCCAAGCAACTGAATAAAGAATTGTCCGAAGCCACCACCTGCAAATAAACCCTTTGCAGGACCAAGACCATCAGTATACCAGGGAAATTGTGCAACACCAGGACCGACAGCAAACAGACCAACTGCTAAAGTTCCCCAAATACCACATACCAGGTGAACTGAGGTAGCTCCGACGGGGTCATCAATACGGAGTTTGTCAAAGAAGGTGACAGCGAAAACTACTAAAATTCCCGCTACTAAACCAATGATGAAAGCACTGCTGAGAGTGACGAAAGCACAACTTGCTGTGATGCCAACCAAGCCAGCCAAAATACCATTGATAATCATGGAAAGGTCTGGCTTACCCAGATATAACCAAGCTGTAGCTGTGGCAGCCAGTCCACCGACAGCACCAGCTAAGTTGGTGGTTAAAGCAATGTGACTAATGGCATTCGGATCAGCAGCCATAACTGAACCGGGGTTGAAACCAAACCAACCCAACCACAGAATTAAACAGCCTAAGGTGGCAATGCTCATGTTGTGACCAGGCAAGGCAACGACTTGCCCATCTTGATATCTTCCAATGCGCGGTCCCAGGAATGCTGCTCCCATCAAAGCTGCCCAGCCACCTACAGAGTGAATGACTGTAGAACCAGCAAAATCAAAGAAACCTCTCTTGTAAAGCCAACCACCGCCCCAAATCCAGTGTCCGGTAATTGCGTAGGAAATACCTACAAGTAAGAGACTGAAGATTAAGAAGTCAACAAACTTAATTCGTTCAGCAACCGCGCCAGAAACAATCGTTGCTGCTGTTCCGGCAAACACGAGCTGGAACAAGAACTTCGCTGCTAGAGGGACACCAGTCCAATTGAGAGAGCTAAAGACACCTTTATAAGCATCTCCTATGGCGGGACTGTTGTCTGCGCCTTGGAGGAAGAACCCATTTAAGCCAATGAAGTCATTGCCATTGCCAAACATCAAGCCAAAGCCAATCGCCCAAAAAGCGACAGTGGCTAGAGCAAACACAATCAAGTTTTTAGCAAGAACGTTGACAGCGTTTTTCTGGCGACAGAAGCCAGTTTCTAACATACAAAAACCGGCGTTCATGAAGAACACCAAAAATGCGGCGATCGCTACCCAAAGAGTGTCAATTGCAACTTTGAGTTCTGCTGTGGTTGGTGCTGCTGGAGCAGGGGTTTGGGCAACTGCTGTATAACCCCACGCCAGGACAATCAGACAAGCTAGGGGGATGCAGGCTTGCCAGCTAGGAGACAACTGCTTAATGACTCCATTCAATTTCTTGACACTTGATATATATTGTGCATTGCTACCTAACAATTTTGCTGGTCGCTGCCTATTTTTTCTTCTGGATTTGTTTTTGTTTGTGATTTTTATCATCATGCGCTCAAGCATCCTGAATCGGAAAATATGTTGAGTATCAACAGCTAATACCCAAAGCTAAAAAAAGCTGTTTTTGATATTTGCCATTTAGGTTAGCTGTCTGTTTAAAGTCACTGATTTTCATTATCAGTAAGTGGTTGTTTGAACAGGATATCAAAGAACCTGTTCAGCAGTCGCTCATGCTACTTGTGTAGCTATTAAGAATATTCTTAAAAAACTATTATGTAGTTTACAAAGTAGTCAAGTCTACTTCATTAGCTCTTTAGGCATTATCTTTGACAAGATTAAATATCCAAATGAGTGAACTCATCATAACAAGATAGTCCTTAGATGACTAGTCATCGCTACAGAAGTCTTTGAAAACTGCATAATAGCTGTTTTTAGGGAAAAAATCAAAAGTTAACCAGCAAAAAGGACAACTTTTATCTTGTTTTCTATTACGTTCTTATTTTTACCTTCTCTTATTTGTTCCTACGTGCTGAATAGAAATGCTTTGTACTGAACCTTTCTGAGTCTTCAAGCGTATGACAAACCACCTAGAAACATTGCTTCAAAACCATAAAACATAAAAACAAGTCAATACAATGATGAAAATTGTGATACTAAAATTCTGTAGTTTTTAATACAGTTTTTTTGAAAGTTTCAAATTCAGTACTCGCGTTACATTCTTGCTATCTTTCAACAGGAATATAGAACCGTCAAATGTAATTATTAAATTTTTATAAAAAATATTCATAAGCTGTTATTTATGGATATCTTGATGTGAAGAACCCAGCTTTAAACATCAGATCACCCACTACTAATGCTCATGGCTATAGCAGGAAAAACACTAATATATTTTTATACAAAAATATAAGTATTTTTACTTATATTTTTATGGTGATTGCATCTGCCTTAAATATTGCTCGTAACCAACTTGTTCTAGTTTTGCTTGCTTTGCGATGACTGATTCCGACAAAGTTTGACGGTACTGCTGCACCTTCTCTAGTAATTCGCTTTGCTGGGTGGCAAGAATTTGTACTGCCAAAAGTCCAGCATTTTTAGCATTACCTATAGCAACAGTCGCCACTGGTATACCAGCAGGCATCTGTACTATTGAATACAATGAATCAACTCCTTGTAAGTGACGACTAGGAACAGGAACACCGATAACAGGGAGTGGGGTTAAAGATGCTACCATTCCTGGAAGATGAGCCGCGCCACCCGCACCAGCGATAATGACTTTAATGCCTCGTTCGTGAGCAGATTTGGCATATTCCACCATGCGTTCTGGAGTACGATGGGCGCTGATAATTGCTACGTGTGTGGCAACACCAAATTCTTCACAAACTGCGATCGCGCCTTGCATAGTAGGCAAATCCGAATCGCTACCCATAATGATGGCGACGAGAGTCATAGGAGTGGTGGCAGTAGGGGGAGTGTATCTAGATAATCATCTCATCTATAGCGCTTCTCAATTGAATAGAATACAATTCTAGATTCTTGTGGGGTGGGATTGGCACCCACCCAGATATAAGACGGGCAGGATGCCCATTCCACAAGATTTGTATTGCATTCAAACGAGAACTGCTATATCGCTATAGACTAGGCTGTGATCGCAATTTTTGATTCATCACCGCCTATTGCCTCTAAAATCAGGTTAGATGAAACTCTCTTCTTGCTGACGTAATGACCGAAGCAACACAAAGCCTGATTGGTACTCCTGTAGACATTATCAACGCTCGAGTACTTGGCAGGTCAGATTTGCAGATGATCTCAGTCAATCCACAGGGCATAGTTCAGCAAATCTTACCAATGTCTAAAGTCCTCAAGCCCGTTCCACCAATTGACTTGCAAGTGTTGGATGTTGCTGGCGACTGGATTTCCCTAGGCGGTGTGGATTTGCAGATTAACGGGGCGTTGGGATTGGCATTTCCCGACTTATCAGCAGAAAATTCTCACCAACTGCTAAATATCTGTCAATTTTTGTGGGATGCGGGGGTAGACGCCTTTTTACCTACCCTGGTGACAACTTCGGTAGACAATATTCAGCGATCGCTTGCTGTCATCTCTGATTTTATGAAGCTTACCTCCAACCCCTCTTTGTATGGGGAGGGTAGTGCCAAAATTTTAGGAGTGCATTTAGAAGGACCATTTTTGAATCCTCAAAAGCGTGGCGCACATCCAGCAGAGTACCTGCTACCTCTTACTTTGGAGGAAGTAAAGCGGGTTTTGGGTAATTACGCTCATATTGTGAAAGTCATGACTTTAGCACCGGAGTTAGATCCAACAGGTGAAGTGATAACTTATTTGCGTTCTTTGGGTATTACTGTCAGTTTAGGACATTCCCAAGCCACAGCAACAGAAGCGGAACGTGCTTTTGAACTAGGTGCAACAATGGTGACTCATGCTTTTAATGCTATGCCACCATTACACCATCGTGAACCAGGATTGTTGGGGGCGGCAATTGTTCATCCTCATGTTATGTGTGGTTTTATTGCTGATGGTCAGCACGTCTCACCAACAATGCTACAAATTTTACTACGTGCCAGCAGTCCCTCCTTTTCTCAATCAGAAGAACAGGGGATATACAAACAAAAACTTTTCCTTGTCAGTGATGCGCTTGCACCTCTGGGATTGCCTGATGGGGTGTATCCTTGGGATAATCGGCAAATTGAAGTGAACAATGGAACGGCTCGACTCCCAGATGGAACTTTATCGGGGACGACTTTACCTTTATTAGTAGGTGTGCAAAATTTAGTGAAGTGGGGAATATGTGATGCACCTCGGGCGATCGCACTTTCTACCATTGCACCACGAAGTGCGATCGCCGCCTCAGCAATTCTCTCTGGTGTTTGTAGTAGTCAATTATTGTGTTGGCATTTAGATGAGTATACACAAGAACTCTCATGGCGGCGGTTGTTGTCTTAATATTTCGCGCCAAGATGCACAACTAAGCAAAGATATTCTTAGTGGTTCGCACACATGGTACTTTGAAGCATTGGAATGGTTAGATATTGAGTTTCATGAACGCAGCCGACGATAAAACGATAGTTAAAGAATATTTCAATTCCACAGGCTTTGACCGTTGGAGACGTATATACGGTGATGGCGAAGTCAACAAAGTCCAGCTAGATATTCGCAATGGACATCAACAAACAGTTGATAAGGTACTGGGCTGGCTCAAAGCTGATAACAATTTAGCAAGTCTATCTATCTGCGATGCTGGGTGTGGTGTGGGTAGTCTCAGCATACCCCTTGCGGAAGCTGGAGCAAAGGTCTACGCCAGCGATATTTCCGAAAAAATGGTAGAGGAAGCCAAAGAAAGAACCATTAGCATCTTGGGAAGCGAAAATCCCACATTTGCTGTGCAGGATTTAGAAACGTTAACCGGTAGCTATCATACAGTGATTTGCTTGGATGTTCTCATCCACTATCCTCAGCAAAAAGCAGATGAGATGATTTCTCACCTGTGTTCGTTAGCACAATCACGGCTCATTCTCAGTTTTGCACCAAAAACCTTTGCCCTGAGTTTGTTAAAGAAAATAGGTAGTTTCTTTCCAGGTGCTAGTAAAGCGACTCGCGCCTATCTGCACCGTGAGGCTGATGTGGTGCAAATTTTGGCAAGTAATGGCTTTACTGTGCAACGCCAGTCCATGACTCGCACTCGCTTCTATTTCTCTCGCTTATTGGAAGCAACACGCCAGTAAGCTTAAAATCGCAGCAAGATAAGTAATATCTTTTGCTGCGATTATAAAACTTCTTAAAAAAGTTTCTGCCGATTTTCTGGTTTGTTTCGGATTTTTATTTCTATATAGTTAGCTTTTCTGCTTTACCTGATTTGATTGACTAGGGCAAGACTTCCCTAGAAAAGGAGGATGCAAGAGGCGCTTTTTTTGGTGGCATAGCTTTTGGTATGCCAATGTTACCAGGGGGAGGATGGATACTTTAACAGTGAACAGTGAACAGTAAACAGTTATCAGTTAAATACGAGTGGTCGCGCGTCCCCCACCAATTGGACCTTTATGCGTTGGTGGCGGTGAGCGCATCCCCCACCATACGCCTAACTGACTGATAACTGATAACTGATAACTGATTTAAGGGTTGCACCAACAACACCAAAAAGCAAAATGGAAAACTCAGAATTTAATTGTTAATTGGTAAGAATAATGAACAACATTGAAGTCATTCAAGAACTTTATCGGGCATTTCGTGAAAAGGACTACGACGCCTTCCTACGTATTAGCACAGAGGATCTCGAATGGGTTCAAAACGAAGGGTTTCCAGGCGGTGCTACGCACAAGGGTGCCTCCGAAGTCGTTGAGAGGGTTTTCAAAGCCAACAACAATAACTGGGAAGGCTTTGCTTACGAGATTAAAGAATTCCTTGATGCAGGTAGATCGGTAATCGTTATTGGGATGTACACTGGACGTCATCGCGTTTCCAGCAAGTCCATGCGTGCAGCCGCCGCGCACGTCTACGATCTTCGTGACGGAAAAGTCTGTCGCTTCCGTATGTTCGCGGACACAAAAACAATCTGGGACGCAATGTCTTGATAGCCAAGATGCCTAACAAGCAGCCCAGCAGCTAGATAAAATCAGCAAAAGTGTAGCAATTTTTCCTATCGCTGCTCATTTTTTTCAATGAGTGGAAGCTTGACGTAACTAAGGTTAGAATCACAAGCAAGGTTTAAATCTGAAATAAAAAACTATGAAGACTGCTGAAAAATTAGCTGCGGGTTGGCTACTTACACTCGGATTCATGTTTTTGTCGCTCTCAGCTTCTGCAGTCATGCAGAAAAATGACATGCAGAAGGAAATTCTACCAAGTTGGACACCAGTTAGAGATTTGCCAGATTTTCGTCATCAAGATTTTCGTAATGAACCTGCAATCACTGTACTTGATAATACTGCGTTGAATGGTCTCATTTTTGGCGTTCCTACCTCAGTTCTAGGAGTATGGCTAGCATTGGGAGCATACCGTGAAAGTCAGCAGGAGAAAAAGGCGATTAAGGCACAAGCGAAGGATCAGCTACAATCTACCTTTTATCAGATGATTCAAGAGAATAATGGGCGCATCACTCTTGTCAGCTTTGCAATGCAGTCACAACTCCCACCAGCAACCGCCAGGCAATATCTAGATGAGCAAGCTAAATTATTCAATGCTAACTTTAAGGTAAGTGAAGAAGGGGGAATCTCTTACGATTTTTATATTTAAAGAGGAATTTGGCAGAAATTGAACCCCATGACGCAAATTTTTTTAAGCTTAGCAGCCATTCTAGGCGGTTTATCTGTTGCTGCAGGTGCTTTTGGCTCCCATGCTTTGCGGGAAAAAATCACTGAGCGATCGCTAGAAATTTTTGACATCGGCACTCGTTATCAGATGTATCATGCTCTAGCACTGCTCGTCGTGGCACTACTCCTCAGCCGTATCGAGTCACCTCCGCCGCTCCTTTTAGCAAGTGGCTGGCTGTTCATCATTGGTATTACCATTTTCTCAGGGAGCTTATATGCTTTGAGCTTGAGCGGTGTTAAGTATTTAGGAGCGATCGCTCCAATCGGGGGAGCAGCGTTGATCGCAGGTTGGGGTGCTTTAGCTTTTGCCGCTTGGAGTTTGAAATAATTAAAAATTATGAATTATGAATTATGAATTGTAAAAAGAATGATCATTCATAATTCATAATTCTGGGAAAGTGCAACAGTTAACAGTTATTTAAGGACAACGCGATCGCGTCCTTTTCGTTTTGCTTGAATGAGCGCTTTTTCAGCAGCATTAAGCAGAGTCTCAGGCTCTGTTTCAGATTCTGGTATAATGCTAACAACGCCCAAACTCACAGTTAAAACATTAGCTGGAAGACCACCCATACCAGGATACTCGCAGGGAATTTCCAAAGCTTTGACTTGCTCGCGGATGTTTTCAGCGATAGATATAGCAGTCATGACATCTGTTTGAGCGAGAATGGCAAATTCTTCACCACCATAACGAGCGACTAATACTGAAGTACGTTCATAGCTGGTACACACGGGACTCTTAACAGTGCTGGCTTGTGAGAAGCTGCTATAACCCACCAGATGCTTCACGCAGTTATCAATAACGTTAGCGATTTGCCGTAAACAATCATCTCCTGCTGTATTACCGTAGTTCTTGTTATAAATTTTGAAATAGTCAATGTCGCACAAAATGAGTGATAGGGGAGTGCGATCAAGAGCAGCTTTTTGCCACTCTATTTGTAAGTGAGTCTGAAAGTTGCGGCGACTAATCAGTTGAGTGAGTTCATCCAAACTAGAAAGAACGCGTAATTGCTGGTTCTCTTTTTCCAACTGATTCACACGAGAATTGTTCCCATCCTTCCTTGCTTTGAGCTGTCTAAAGTACAAACGATACAATTCATATGTCGGAGTACAGTACTCGCCTTGCAAGTTGACTAGTCCCATACTCTGTAATTTATATGCAACAACTGGCTCTAATTTCACAGGGCTTGTCGCAAAAATGACCTCAGCAAAAGCAGCTTCCAATTCTGGCTGATCTCGGAGTGCTAGCACATATTGCCTTAAATACTCGTTGTAAATTCCTGTTTCTGTAGGTGCTTGTTGCAACAGTTGCTCCAAATCCCGTTGTAACCCACCCTTACCCATGAGAGAATACAAAGCCAGTCGAACTAAATAAGGATGTCCTCCAACCATTGCCATCAATTTCTCAACTTCGGAACCATTTGTCCAGTCCAGTCCGTGACGTTGTGCCAAATCTTGCACTTGTTCTTTTGTAAACGGCGGTAGCTTCAGTGGTAATCCGATATGAAATGGAGATGGAGTCAGTCTGAGGAGAACAAAAATTTCCGTTGAGTAAGCCAAGACAAGACGGAGTTTTTGCCAAATTTCTACACCTTTGGCTTGCTCGTACCAGAAGCGCAGCAATGATAGAAACTCGTCGGTAATTTCTGGATACTCAAACACCCAATCCACCTCGTTTAATACTAAGACAAGGGGATTTTTCAGAGAAGGCAATAAATACTCTTGAAAGTACAAAGAGCAGCTGACTTTATTGCCAATTTCCTGATTCCAATAATCATTGAGTTTTGGTTCTAGCCCTAACTCCCGGCTAATATTGGCACAGAACCAGCGCAAAAATTTATCGATGTTGGCAAAGACTGCTTTGTCTGCTTGCTGAAAGTCCAAACTTACGGTGCTGTATTCAAGATTCGCTGCGTGAGCAAGAATGCGTAAGATCAGGGAACTCTTCCCCATCTTCTTAGGAGCTTTGATGCAGATGACACTCCCTGGTTGTGCTATTTCTGCGTAAGCAAGCTGTTCAATTGGTGGGCGAGGAATGTAGAATCTAGAATCAAGCGATACTGGACCATTAGGAAATTCTAGGGATATGGCGATCGCTGTACGGTTGAATTCCCGAATTAACTGCTGTTGCGCTCTATTCAAACGGCGAGGTTCCAAAGTCTGACGGAAGTTAGATTTATTTATCGGTTCTTTCCAAACTTCACTCAGCAATTGCCATAAATGAGAAGCTACTTTTCTAACTCGCTCTTCTCCGTAGTGTGCTTCCGACGCTATGCTACCATAAGTTTTGCCATCCCACGTAGAGCGCAGCACTATTTCTTGGAGTGGAGTTAAAGCGTTGGGAAGCGTTGCTTTTAGTAACAGTAGGACTTCTTCTATAGTCATTAGTCATTGCGTCCGACTTCTGTGTGAGAGTTCCTGAAATAATTTTCTTTGCAAAATTTTAAGTGATCAGAATAACCCCAATGTAGCTCCTCAGTAGAGAGGATAGTCTGTCTTGTTCAAAGAAGCTACAAACAAGTATTGACATTTTATTGAATATATGTAACTTCAGCCCACTTCAGGTTACAGTTTTTTGAAAAATCTTGTAAGGTATTAGAATTTAGACTTTTTGTAGATTTATATACTGACTTTAAGGCATTTTTACACAGTCAAGCAACGAAATGTAGCCTATTTTTTGTGAATGAATGTGTTAATGACCAAAAGACTGGTTACATTCCTCTGTGTACGTTTCTCTAGGTTCAATTCAAATTAGTGGTAGAGGTGATTGATTTCCGAGTTAATCACACAAAAGTTAAAAGAATATTAACAAATCCCACACTTTACATGTTTATACTGTCGTCAGGGTGCTAAGACAGCTTAGGAGCTACAGGATATCTTCCTCATCGTACAGCAGCTATGTATACCGAAGAACCAGCTACCAACGAATGGGAGTTACAGATCTCATCACAAAGCACCCAAAACATCCGAAAGCAAGAGCAAACAGCCCAAGTCTTATTAGAAAAGTGCCAATGCTTGCAAGCGGATTGGCAAGTGGCGTTAGCAACCAGTGGTTTGGGGTTGTGGAATTGGAATCTGGTGACTGACAACATTTATTACACCCCTCACTGGAAGCACATCCTGGGGTATGAAGCAGAAGAAATCGAAAACAATCACACATCTTTTAAGCGGCACGTACATCCACAAGACTTACCCAAACTTTGTGAGGTTGTGAACGACTACCTAGAAGGGCGTACACCAGTTTACGAAGTCGAATTTAGAATGTTGAGTAAATCCGGTGAATGGAAGTGGATTTTAGATCGGGGAAAAGTTTTGCAGTGGGACGAATCTGGAAAGCCAGTGCAGATGGTGGGAACACACCAGGATATTACTAAGGAAAAACGGTTAGAAGAAGCTTTACAGCAGCAACAAAAGCGAGAGCAACTGTTTAATGCTGTCCGCAAGCGCATCCATTCTTCTTCTGAGGTGGAACTCATACTCCAAACTGCTGTAGATGAAGTGCGGCGGTTTTTGCAAACTGATCAAACACTTATTTACCGCTTTCAGCCAGACGGAAGTGGTATGGTCGTTTTTGAGTCAGTGAAAGAGCCATACCCGGTTGATTCATTCATTCAAGATCACACCAAAATCAGTTTGGTTGTTCCCATTCTCTTAAAAGTACAAGAGGATGAGAACAAGCCATCCGCCTCAATCCAAAATCCACAATTAGCGCTTCTCAATTCCTGCTTAGGAGAGAGTCAAAATCATTTATGGGGACTACTCATAGCTTATGACTGTTACAGTTCCCGTCAATGGCAAAAATGGGAGATAGAGACTGTTAAACAACTGAGTGTAGAAATTGCGATCGCCTTACAGGGTGATGCGCTTCGGGCGATCGCCCTCAAGCAATGCCAATTTGAACAAATCCAAACAGAAATTGCTTCAAGGCTATTTGTGGAAGCACAAGAAAAGAAAAATTTTCAACAGTTAGAAAATACGCAAGAAGAACTCAAAAATACCCGAGAGCAGTTATTGCAGAATGACAAAATGGCTAATCTCGGTCAAGTTGTGGCAGAAGTAACTAAGGAAATTTATCACCCCACTGACTTCATTCACGCCACCTTGTATTCTGCTAGCGATTACGCTGAAGAATTAATCCATCTTTTAGAACTTTACCAACACTACTATCCCAATCCTGTACCAGTTATTACCTCACAGCTTCAACGCCTCGACCTTGATTTTATTAAGACAGACTTTTTGAAATTGTTGTGGTCAATGCGAGCAGGATCTGAGCGCATGAAAGAAATGGTTTTTGCCTTACAAAGTTTTTCAAATTTTGACGATGGTCAAATGAGAAAAGCTAACCTACATGAAGGACTTGGTCATGTTCTGAGGATTTTGCAGCATCGCCTCAAAGAACAGCCAGATAGACCACGAATTGAGGTAATTAAAGAATTTGGGGACTTGCCCTTGGTGGAGTGTTACCCTGATGAGCTAAATCAGGTGTTTATGAATATTTTAAGTAATGCCATTGATGGCATAGAAGAAAGGTTGAAATACGATGATTTCACTCCCAAAATTTGGGTTCATACAGAAGTTATTCAAAGTCATCTATCATTAGTAAGCAAATATGAGCAACAACCATTGAAACAACACAAAGTTGTTATTCGCATTTCTGATAACGGTAAAGGTATTCTCCCCCACATTCAAAGACATATCTTTGAACCCTTCTTTACAACCAAACCAAAAAGCAAAGGTAAGGGACTGGGACTATCAATTAGCCAACAAATAATTGTCGAAAAACATCAGGGTAAGCTGCAGTGTTATTCTCAGTTAGGTAAAGGTACAGAGTTTGCGATCGAGATGAATATCAAAGCAAAGCACTACACCGATATCATCAAACACGGGTAGCTTTTAGGCAGCCAGAATTTTCGTACAACCCCACCCCGGTTTTGTCTTGCGCCAAAACCGCCCCTCGCCTTAGTAAGGCGTGGGGTCAAATCAACGTAAGATAAAGGTTTGAACGTGATTGTTGACACCAATCAGTTTAGACCCCTTCTTTTTGTTTCATTTTTCATAGCTATCAACTAGGTAGTAAGGTTTGACCTCTCCCCGCCATAAATGGACGGGGATTCTAAACTGTTGCTACACATGGGGCACCCATCCGCCATGTTCCGCTTTTTAGTTTTGGTTTCCCAGACGCGATATCTGGTAGGCACGGTC
>JAESFT010000532.1_pt1 | contig 21080 bp, 16 predicted proteins | sample 9269451 | NCBI WGS metagenome assembly JAESFT01 (sample SAMN14502557, study PRJNA617106) | algae metagenome | isolation source: Scytonema hyalinum WJT4-NPBG1 and co-occurring heterotrophs from well... | place: USA: Mojave Desert, Joshua Tree National Park, California | collected 2006-05-25
CACATCAGACTGCCCTTTCGCTGGCATATCGAACAGTTGCAGGACATGACTTCCGACAGATCGCCTTCGACGTCGAAGGCGATCTGGCCGCAATGGCAGCTTCCCTGGTATTTCATGAATTGTGTCTCCTTGATTGCCGCTGTTCTTTCGACGCCTGTCCTCGTCGCAGGCGGTTCGCCCGTAGGTCGCCCACCTTTGCGGCGCCTTCATTGCCCCGAAATAGCCGCACCCGTGAGGTCAATTCATCGGCCTGAGGTACGGCTCAGGCATCGACGATCATCTGGAATCCACCGTAAATCATCCGTTTGCCGTCGAAGGGCATCGGGTTGGTGTAAGGCTGCAATCTCGGATCGTCCATCACCTTTTTCATCCCTTCGTCACGCACTTCGCGTGAAGGCCAGGAGATCCACGAAAACACGACCGTCTCGTCCGGTTTGCGCTGCACCGCCATGGGAAAGGATGTGAGCTTGCCTTCCGGGACATCGTCACCCCAGCACTCGACCAGCCTCAACGCGCCATGCTCCTTGAATACGGCGGCGGCTCTTTCAGCATGTTGCTTGTAGATTTCACGGTTTGCGGTTGGCACGGCGGCGACAAATCCATCGATGTATTCCATGATTGCTACTCCTTGAAGTTTGTTAAGCGGCCCGGGCGGCAAGGCGCTGCATAAGCATGCGATACCTGATCGCCGGGCGTTTCATGTCGCCACGTCAGGCCGCGACAACGACCATCCAGCTGACGCCGAATTTGTCGGCCACCATGCCGAAGCGCGACGAGAAGAAGGTTTGCTGCAGCGGCATTTGTACCTGTCCGCCTTCGGACAAAGTCGCGAAAACGTCGTCCGCCTTCGCATCGTTTGGCACCGTGATCGACAACGAAAACCCCTGGAATGCCGGTTGTCCGGTGCAGCGTCCGTCGGAAGCCATGATGGTGGCATCACCGATGCGGAAACTGGCATGCATGACCTTGTCTTCCGAGCCGGGAGGAATCATGCATGCCTCGGCGATCTCATCACGTTTTCCCTGAAAATCGGGGTTGTCGCTGAAACGCATAAGCATCTCCACTTCCGCTCCCAGCTTGCCGACGTAAAACCCGATCGCCTCTTCGCAGCGACCATCAAAAAACAGATACGGTTGAACTTGCATGTCTTCCCCTGACCTTGTCTCGTGAATTGACTAGTGTGCCGAATGCCGATGGAAGCAGGATGCCGCAGCGCGGATACGGATTCGGCGTGCTTGTGTACACTGCACACATATAGTAAGGGATGTTGTGGACGGCGTCCACAAATTTGTTGGCGCAGGTGGCGCTGCAATGTCCGGGCGGTGGTTCCCCGCATTTCGCCTGCCGGCAGGCCTTCTGCTAGCATTGTCCGAATTCATGAGGAGACAAGATGCACGATACTTACAAGCTGTACGGCTCGGAAATAAGTTATTTCACCGGAAAGGTGCGTTCCTATTTGCGGTGGAAAAACCTGCCCTTCGAAGAGATCCTTTCTGACGCGCGTGTATTCAAGGAAATCATTCTTCCCCGCGTCGGCTTTCCGGTCATTCCCGTGGTGATCACACCCGAGGATACGTGTTTGCAGGACAGCACGGATATCATCGACGAGCTTGAGCGCCGGCACCCCGGCCCGTCGGTCTATCCTTCCACACCGCGTCAGCGCCTCGCCGCATTGCTGCTCGAGGTGTACGGGGACGAGTGGCTGGTCATCCCCGCAATGCACTATCGCTGGCATCACAACAGGGACTGGGCGATGCGTGCCTTCGGCGCGCTTAGCGCCCCGGACGAATCGCCCGAACGGCAACTGGAAATCGGATCGAAACGCGCGGAGCCGTTCGCGAATGCGGCGGTGCTTCTCGGTGCCGAGCCGCACATGCATGCGGCGATCGAGTCATCGTATGAAAGTCTGCTGGCGGAACTCTCCGCTCATTTCGCGAACCATCCGTTCCTGTTCGGCGATTGTCCCAGCATGGGTGATATGGGCCTTATCGGTCCGCTGTACGCCCATCAGTACAGGGATCCCTGGACCGGCAGGCATATGCGCGAGCGCGCTCCGCTCGTGGCGCAATGGGTTGAACGGATGCAGAACCTCAAGCCGCTGGCCGGTTCTTTTCTGGACGATGACCTCGTGCCCGACACCGTGATTCCGATATTGAAGCGGATGTTCGGCGAGCAGATGCCGGTGCTTGCGGACTCGGCGCACCGGGTGCGCCAGTGGATGGCCGACAATCCGGGCATGCCGCTGCCGCGCGCGATCGGGTTTCATGAATTTACGCTGAATGGCCAGCAGGGAAAGCGGATCATCCGCCCTTACAGTTTATGGATGCTGCAAAGAGCGCGTGATTATTACCGGTCCTTGAACGGACAGGAACGTGCGTCCGTGGATGAGTTGCTGCTAAGCGCGGACGGCGACGCGTTCCGCAATTTTGAGGACCCGCCCAGGTTGGCCCGGGCAGGATTGAGCGTGAAGCCGGAGTAGAAGCGCTTCAGGCGGGCGCCGGTGACCGGTCGTCCGCCCTGCCCTTCCAACCCGTTTCGACCCGCCTGGTTTCTCCGACAGCTCATTCGCTCCTGGCCGGCAGGACTGTTCCCCAGCATTCACCGAAGCCGATGCGCGCCGCATCCGGCTTTTCACACCATCCGCGCAGCACGACCGCATCGCCATCTTCGAGGAATCCCCGGCTCTCGCCGTTCGGCAATTGCAGGGGCTTCTTGCCGCCGACGGTCAGCTCGACGAGCGCGGCCGCCTGATCTTCCGTAGGGCCGGAGAGGGTGCCACTGCCGAACAGGTCGCCCGGCTGCAGGTTGCAGCCGTTGACCGTGTGATGCGCCACCATCTGCGCCACGGTCCAGTAGGCATGGCGGTAGCTGGTGCGGCAGAAACAGAAATCAGCCTGTCCGGCATCGCGCATCGACGTCGTTTGCAGGCCTGCGCTCAGCTGGATGTCGATCGAACCGGCGCGCCGGTTGTATTCGGAATCCAGGTAGGGCAACGGTTGCGGGTCCTCCGCCGGACGGCTGAACGGCACCCTGAATGGCGCCAGCGCTTCCAGCGTCACGATCCATGGCGAGATGGTGGTGGCGAAGTTTTTTGCCAGGAAGGGCCCGAGGGGCTGGTATTCCCACGCCTGGATGTCGCGCGCCGACCAGTCATTGAGCAGGCAGATCCCGAATACATGTTCCTCGGCTTCGGACATGGCGATGGACTCGCCCAGGCTGTTGCCCTTGCCGACAAAAATGCCAAGTTCGAGTTCGATATCCAGGCGCTTGCTCGGGCCGAGCGACGGTTGCGCCGCGCCCGGCGGCATAAGCTGGCCGAGCGGCCGGCGGAATGCGCGTCCCGAGATACCGATACTCGATGCGCGGCCGTGGTAGCCGATCGGCACCCACTTGTAGTTCGGAAGAAGCGGATTATCGGGCCGGAACTGTTTTCCGATGTTGGTGGCATGGTAGACGGACGTGTAGAAGTCGGTGTAATCGCCGATGCGGGCCGGCACGTCGTATTCCGCCCCGGCCTGTGGCACCAGGCACGCCTGCAGCGCCGTCTGCGCTGCGGCACCTTCCCGCAATGCGCGGGAAAGCGACAGGCGCAGTGCGCTCCAGGCCGTGGCGCCGAGGGCCATCAGGGAGTTGAGCGAGGGCAGCGCGCCTGCCTGCAACGCGACGGCTGCGTCGCCGCCGATGGCGCCTGATTCTGCCACCGCCGCCAGATCCAGAATCTGGTCGCCGATCGCGACGCCGCCCCGGAACGCTTCATTGCCGCCTTGCCGGCGGAAAACCGCGAAGGGAAGGTTCTGGATCGGAAAGTCGGTGCCTGCCACGTTGGCGGACGCTACCCAACTCCGCAGGCCCGGGTCATGCGTTTCATTCAATTCGATCATCACAATGCCAATCCTTTCGTGTGTTTCGCACGCCGCCATGTTGCCGGCGTCGATGATTTCCCGCCTGAGGCAGACGGTGCTTTCCGATATTCTGCCAGCAGAAGAAATATTCGTTTTGCGGTTGCGACGTCCGGACTACGATAGCATCGGCTCCAAGGCGGCAGAAGGTTTGCGCGGGAAAGCGATGATGCCGGTTACCGGCTGCCCGCGCCGCAGCATCTCATTTTGCGGTTCGGGCGATGTCCATGGCCTCGCGCAGTATGCCGAGTTCGCCGATATGATTCGCCAGCAGCAAAATCAACTTTGCATTCACCAATTGGCTCTCGGCATCGTCCAGTCCCTGATGCATATCGATCAGCATCTGGTAAAAATCATCGGTACTGGAGAAGTTTGGTTCAAGGATCAGTTTCTGCATCATCATTCCCGCTTAAACATGAACGCCGGAGTTGCAGGTAGCCTTCAGGAGCGCCGAGCGCACCATGTCGCTGTCCAACCTGCGCCAGCGGCCGCAGACATGCTGATCGGGGCGCAGCAGATAGTACGTTCCCGGCCTTGCATCGAAACGCTTCTTCATCAAACCCTGTGAATCCGCGACCACGGCAAAACCTTTTATATTCGTCGCCGAGGCAGTCGAGGGCAGTACGACAATGGGCTTGATCGGCACATCCATATCCGTCAGAGCCTGCATGACTTCCATGTCGCTGCGCGGGATTTCACTGTCATCGGCGAAATACAAGCCGGCGAATCCGTTGCCGAGCAATGAAAGCAGCCATCCGTCCTGGCCCTGCATCCTGACCGGCGCATCGGTGCTCGGCGCGCCGGGCGCCATCGTACCGGCGAACTCGTCCGCATCGGGGGTACTAAGCGGCGAGCCGCGATAGGTGGTGGGCAGGGACAGCCGGCCGCTATTGACGATGGTGCGGGCAAACGGATAGTTCTTCGATAGCAGCAGGACGGCGTCCCGGAACGTTTTGCTCACCGGGCTCTTGGGCGTGATGAAGTCGGTGGCGCGCGTGGAATTGAGGATGTTTTCGTCCGCCGCCTGCTCCCGTTCATATCCATAGCTATCCAGCAAGGCGGGCGGTGCTTTCCGGTCGAGAACCAGCTTGAGCTTCCATGCCAGGTTGTCGGCATCCTGGACCCCGCTGTTGGCGCCACGCGCGCCGAAAGGCGACACGCCATGCGCCGAGTCGCCGGCAAACAGGACGCGGCCGTGCCGGAACTGTTCCATGCGCAAACAGGAAAAGGTATAGATGCTGACCCATTCCAGATCGAACTCGACATCCTTTCCCAGCAAGGCCTGCACCCGCGGAATCACCCGCTCCGGGGCTTTCTCCGCCACCGGGTCCGCATCCCAGCCGAGCTGGAAGTCGATGCGCCAGACATTGTCGGGCTGCTTGTGCAGCAGGACCGACTGATTCGGGTGAAACGGTGGATCGAACCAGAACCAGCGCTCGGTCGGAAAATCCGCTTTCATCCTGACATCGGCGATCAGGAAGCGGTCCTTGAATGTCCGCCCCTTGCTCTCCAGTCCCATCAGGCTGCGCACTGCGCTGCGGCTGCCATCCGCCGCGATGACATAGGCGGCGCGCAGCGTGTACCGGCCGTCCGGCGTTTCCACCGTCAGTTCGGCGCAATCGCCTGACTGGGATATTCCGACCACCCTGCTTTTCCAGCGCACGTCCAGGTTGGTCTCCTGCCGGGCCTGCTCGTAGAGATACCCCTCGACGTAGTACTGCTGCAGATTGATGAAGGCGGGATGCCGGTGGCCCTGTTCAGGCAGAAGATTGAAGCTGTACACCGGCGCATCCCGGAAGAACACCTTGCCGATATTCCAGCTGACACCCTTCTTCACCATCGGCTCGCCGCAATGCAACCGGTCGAAGATTTCGAGCGTGCGCTTGGAAAAGCAGATCGCCCGCGACCCGACGGAAAGCTTGTTGTCGTCATCGAGCAGAATCGTTCGAATGCCCTGCTGCGCCAGATCGATAGCCGCGGTCAATCCCACGGGGCCCGCGCCGACGACAATGACGGGATGCACCGCTTCCGATCCGCTGTTATGCGGCAACGGTCCGGCATAGTCGAATTCGATGTGCTGGTAGTCTTTTTCCATGATGCTGGTTCCGTGACACGATATGCGTCAATGCGCTTTGCAGGTGCCGCCACGATGCACACCGGGATGGAACCGGTCCGTGCAGCGCGTCGGCAAACGGGCCCCTAGTCCATCCTGACGTTGTTGGCTCGGATCACCTTGCCCCACCGCTCCCTCTCGCTGCGGGCATAGGCCGCCATCTGCTCGGGGGTGCCGGGCAATGCTTCAAGGGACAAGGACTGGAATCGCTCTCTGACCGGTGCGGACGCCAGCGCGGCCTGCAACGCCTTCGCCAGATTGGCCGCCACCGGTGCCGGTGTCGCAGCAGGGACCACGAGTCCCTGCCAGGCGTAGGCTTCATAACCTTCCACGCCCTGCTCGGCCAGGGTCGGAATATCCGGGAATGCAGTCAATCGCCTGGCGCTGGCGACACCGATCGCCCGCAGCTTGCCGTTCGACAGGTATTGCTGGACGCTTGCGCTATCCATCAGGCCGAAGGGCACCTGTCCTCCGAGCAGATCCTGGACTGCCGGGGCCGCGCCGCGGTAGGCGACATGCTGGATCTTCAGCCCGGTGCGTTCACGCAGCAGTTCGGCGGCGAGATGATGCGGACTGCCGATGCCGGCGGATGCATAGTGCGCGTTGGCGGGGTTGGACTGCACCCACTCCTGAAACTCCTTGAAGTTTTTCGCCGGCACGTTGGGACCGACCACCAGGAAAAGCGGGAAGCGCGCCAGCAGGCCGATCGGCTTGAAATCTTTTTCCGGGTCATAAGGCAGCTTGCTGAAAAGCGCCGGGTTGGCCGCCAGGGTGGCGAAATCCGCGGTCAGCATGACATTGCCCAGATCCTTCGACTGCGCCACATAGCCTGCCGCGATATTGGTCGCCGCACCGGGCTTGTTGTTGACGACGATGCTGCGGCCGAGCGACTGTGACATCTGGGCCGCAACGGTGCGTGCGACGACATCGGATCCGCCTCCTGCGGCATACCCTATGACCCATTCGACCGGCTTGTCCTGCGCCGGTGCGAAGGCCGGCACAGCGATCGTCAGGGAAAGTGCCGCTTTCAGCAAAGCACGTCGATGAACGGATGGCATTTTCATTCTTCAGGTCTCCTGGTTCTCTCTATGGAATCAATTGGCGGGGTGGGCGGCTTGCATTCAGTCCTGCAGCGAATGCCACATTTCCTTGTCGCGTTCCGCCGTCCAGATGCGCGGATGCTTGATGCCGCTGGCCTCGTCCACGGCCCGCGTCACGTCGAAGGGCAGGCAGTGTTCGTAGATGAATACATGGCCGAATTTCGGATCCATGCTGGCGCGGGTGTGCGCCATCGCGTCCTTCAGCGACTTGCCGGCGCTGACGGCCTCCCTGGCGCAGCGCAGCAGGGTGGTGACGAAATCCTTGGTGTAATCGATGCCGGCATTCACTTCGCCGGGATTCATCAGCGCAGGTCCGCGGCCGGGCACGAGTTTTTCGGCGCCCATGGCGCGAAGCGCTTCGAGCGTCGCCGGCCACTCTTCGAGCTGGGCGTCGCCGGTATAGGCCGCCGCGCCGTACTCCACCAAGTCGCCGGAGAAGCAGATCTTCTGCGACGGAATCCAGGCGATGGTGTCGCCCTTCGTATGTCCCATGCCGATATGCATGAGCTTCACTTCCAGCTTGCCCATGAATATCGTCAGCTCCTTTTCGAACACCATGGTCGGCCATGTCAGCCCCGGAACGGACTCGACACCGGCGAACAGGCGGGGAAAGCGCTCGATCTCCGACTGCATATCCTGGGCGCCGCGTTCGACAATCAGTTCATAAGTGCCGCGCGACGCGATGACGTGCTGGGCGCCCTCCTCGAAATAAGCCGATGCGCCCAGCACCCGTACCGCGTGGTAATGCGATAGCACCACATGCTTGATCGGCAGGTCGGTGACTTCGCGGATATGGCGGATCAGGGATCGTGCGAGCACCGGCGTCGCCGTGGTATCGATCACCATGACGCTGTCGTCACCGATGATCACGCCGGAATTCGGATCGCCCTCGGCGGTATAGGCGTATGCGTTGTCGGACAACTTGACGAAGCTCGTTTTCTTTTCCTGCAGGTCGGCCTGGGAAGCAAACTTTTTCTCACTCATCGGAAACGCTCCATTGATTGGGAATGACTTTCTCCAAGTCATTGTTTTTGTCCAGGATCGCTAGCCATGCTTGAAGTGGCTGTCTGGACGGGTAGGAAGGGCCATGTTAGGGTTGCAAGGGTTATGTGTAAATAAGCGTATGCTCATTACCTTTATGAAAACTGTTCATAACGCTCCCTTCGATCTCAATCTGATCGCCGTGCTGGACGCAATGATCCGCGAGCGCAATGTCACGAGAGCGGCAGACCAACTGGGGATGTCGCAGAGCGCGATCAGCCACGCGCTTCGCCGGCTACGGGAGTTTTTCGACGATCCGCTGTTCGTCAAGACGGCGGAGGGCATGCAGCCGACGCCGCGTGCGCTGGAGTTGACCCAGGCGGTGCTGGGCGTAATGGGAAGTATCCGCACCGACCTGCTGACGCAGGCGGGTTTCGATGCGGCGAAGACCAGGCGCCGGTTCAGCATTTGCCTGACGGACATGGGCGAGCTGATCTTCCTGCCGCGCCTGATCGAGCAGCTTCGGCTGACAGCGCCAAACTGCACGATCCGGACGCTTCAGATTCCGCCGAAATCCATCTCCTCGGCGTTGGAATCCGGTGAGGCGGATCTTGCGGTCGGCTCGCTGCACTCGATGCCGGAAGGCTTGTTCCAGCAGCAATTATTCACCCGTTCCTTCATCACGATAGCAAACAGGAAAAACCGGTCGATCGGAAAAGAGATCTCGCTGGAGCAATTCTTCGCGCTGGAGCATATCGTCGTTGCGCTGTCGGGAAAAACGGAAGAAAGCTATGACAGCGTCATCGACGACTACGGGCGGAAGCGGAAGATCTTCCTCACCACGCCGCACTTCCTTACCGTGCCGCTGATCATTGAGCGCAATCCCGAACTGATCGCGACGGTACCCAAGGAACTGGGGAAAATTTTCGACAGCTATAAGGCTGTTCGCATGGTCGAGACGCCCATCTCGCTGCCGCACTTTGCCATCCGGCAGCATTGGCATCCGCGCTACCACCATGACGCGGCCAACATCTGGCTGCGGAAGCTGATCAAGGAAACGTTTGAATTGCTGCCCGAATGAAGGTATTCAGGGCACGCCGCCATTCGACTCGCGCCCTTCATCGCTTCAGGAACAGCCCCCCTACTTTCCAACCTGCGCAATCAGCCGCGCGATACCGGCAGCACCAGGCTTTTTCTCTTCCATCAGGGCAGCGACGACACTTTCCCGATCCGCCGGGGTGCGATGCTGGCTGACGTGCCACTTGCCCACGAGTTCGCTGATCGTCATCTCGAGCCCGATGATGTGAGTTGCTGCCGCCCTGACAAAATCGACCGGCGCTTCATCCAGGCGCCATGGCTTTTCTCGTGCCGCTTCATTCGGCAAGGCGAGGTTGGCGAGATGTGCCATCAACCACTGCTCGTCATCCATCACCCGCAGCCGCCCGTAGGCATGCACGACCGCATAATTCCATCCCGGAAGGACCTTGCCGCTCTTCTGTCCGTTCACATACCAGCGCGGCGAGATGTAGGCATTCGGCCCCTGGAAGATCACCATCGCTTCCACATGGGGGGAATGGGTCCTCCAGAATCCGCTCGCCCGCGCGACGTGACAGCGCAGCGTTCCCAGCGGCCCCGTGGCGCGGTCGATTTCAAACGGCACATTGTTGGCCTCCAGCCGTCCGTCGACCTGGACCACCAGGGACGCCATCGGATGGTCCGACATGAGTGCGTGGAGGACATCGGTGCGCGTCTCCTCGAAGATTTTTTGAACGTACATTCAGGGACCTGTAGTGAGGACAATGATGGCGCCAGGAGCGTATGGGAAAACCGAAAGCAACAGGATGGGACAGTACCGGAACACGGACATGCAGTATTGAATAAATCGGCCATCACAGCGGCAGGTTGATGATCGGTGCGGCGGGCGGTACAGAAGGCGTGAATCCGCCCAGATAACGGAAATCGCGGGTCATGTGGGCCTGGTCGCTATAGCCGCATTCGCCGGCAAGCGCCGCCAGCGCCATCGAAGGCCGGCCATGCAGAAGGCGCATGGCCCGCTGGAACCGTATGATGGAGGCGAACGATTTTACCGACAGGCCGACTACCGACGTGAAATCCCGGTGCAGGGTGCGAACGCTGATGCCGACCTCGTCGGCAAGCACGACGACGGATTGCCGTCCGCCGCTGGATTCGAGCAATTGCACCGCATGGATGACGCGTGCATGCCGCGGGGAGCTTGTCTGCCTGCCGGTCAGGGTTTGGGCCGTGCCGATGAGACGGCATTGCAACTCGTCCAGGCTGCCGGCACGAAGCAAGGGAACCGCCAGCGCGCCGAGTGCTGCTTTCGCCTCGGCCCAGATCAGGGCGCTGTTTCGTAGTCCATGTGCACTGAGGCCCAGGCATGCGGCGCCCCAGCCGGGTCGGAACCGGATACCCAGAAAACCGGTAGCCGGGCCTGCGGGCACCGTCGCATACCGCTGTACCGGCCCGGCAATCACGGGACGGGCATCCAAAATCCTGTCGTCGCCCAGCAGATTGAAACGCATGAGCAAGTCGATGCGTCCATCGGGAAGAACGCGGTGATCATCCGCGCGCTCGGGTTTGAATGACCACAATGCCTCGACCATGCGGCTGTCGAGTCCGGCAATACGGAATTCGTGGTATCCGGTGTTTATCTGCATAGGGTATTAAAAAAGTTTTGCATCGGCGGCCCGGCGCCGACGCGCCCCGTGCCTGGCTCCGCCAGTCCGGAAAATGGTACCGCATCGCAACCCTGCGCGTTCAATGCCGCTATGCCAGAATGACCGTCAATTGATATGCCTTTCACCAAACCAGGAGTACGCAATGAGCATGCTTTCCCCTGAAGAAGCTTCCCGCCTGACTTCCGCCGAATCGCTGTTTCCCTCGCCCATTCCGGTGCAATCGGTTTCCAGCGACGAATTCATGCCCGGTCCGCAGACGCCGCGTCAGCGCGAGTTTGAGCAGCGGGTGAAGGAGATGGGTGCGCAGACGGCAAAGCGGCTCGGAATCAGCCGCAGGCGATTTTTCCAGACCGCGGCCGGCATGGCGACCGCGTTTCTCGCGATGAACGACACCTACGGCCCGCTATTCGGCGTCTCACGCGCGGAAGCGCAAACGCCGGAACAGGCGGATGAACGGGCCGCCAGGCTGTCGGGGCAGTTCATCATGGACATGCATACCCATTTCCTGCGGCCGGGCACGCGGCTGCAGGGCTTCGTCAACCAGCGCAAGGCGGTCGGCAAGGCAGGCTGGAATCCCGGGCTGGTGGACAAGGAGCAGACCATCGACGACCTGATGTTCACCAACTACATCAAGGAGATCTATCTCGACAGCGATACCAAGGTTGCCTGCATCAGCGGCGCGCCTTCCGAAATACCGGACGACTGGTTCCTCACCAATGAGATGAAAGCCCAGGCAAGAGCCGCGGTGAACGGCCTGGCGGGCACGAAGCGCATATTTTCGCATGCGATCTTCACGCCGGGGTATCCGGGCTGGATGGACCAGATCGACCATGCGCTTGCGGAACTGAAACCGGATTCGATGAAGGGTTACACCATCGGCGACAACACCCACAAGGACTTGTCGAAGCACCCATGGCGACTGGACGATGAAAAGCTGGTCTATCCCGCGTACGAGAAATTCCTGAAGGCGGGCATAAGGAATGTCTGCATCCATAAAGGCTTGTTTCCACCGTCGGTGGAAAAACAGTTTCCTCACCTGCTGCCGTATTCCGATGTGCGTGACGTCGGCAAAGCGGCGAAGGACTGGCCGCAGCTCAATTTCATCATCTATCACGGCGGTTATCGATGGTCGGGCGGCGGCGCGGTGCAGGACGCCTGGGCGCAGTTCGAGAAAACAGGACGCATCGAGTGGGTGACCGACCTCGCCGAAATACCCGCCAAACATGGCGTCAATAATGTTTACGCGGATGTCGGCCAGTTGTTCGCCCAATCGACCATTGCCGATCCCCGCGTCGCCGCGGTCATGATGGGCCAGCTCATCAGAGGGCTGGGCGCCGATCATGTCTGCTGGGGCACCGACGCCATCTGGACCGGTTCGCCGCAATGGCAGATCGAAGCGCTGCGCCGGCTGGAGATACCCGAGGGCCTGCAAAAAAAATACGGCCTTGCACCGCTGGGTCCGGCGGATGGCCCGGTCAAGACGGCGATCTTCGGCGACAACAATGCACGGCTGTACAACTACAAGCCGCAGCAACGATCGGAACTGGCAACCGACAAGCTTGCCGCGTACCGCAGCCTTTACGACAGGCATGGAGCCGGCCGCACCAATCTTGCTTACGGATTCGCGCTGAAGGATACGGCCTGAGCGCATCAGCAATCTTGAACATGGAGACACAATGAACATGACGGCATCCGCCTACGAGGAAATTTTTCATTCTTCCGTCGTCACGAAACTTCGCGCCGACCTGGCGCTGGCGCTTCGTGCAGCGGCGCATCACGGGCTGGGTGAAGGGGTATGCAATCACTTCAGCATTGCCGTCGCCGGAAATGATTCGCTTTTTCTGCTGAACCCGCGAGGCCTGCTGTGGAGCGAAGTGCAGGCTGATGACATCGTCCTGATCGATGATGCCGGCACCAAGCTGGCGGGACGCCATGATGTCGAGCCGACGGCCATGTTCATCCATGCGGCCATTCACCGGATCGCGAGGAAGGCTTGCGTACTGCATACCCATATGCCCTACGCCACCGCGCTGACTCTGACCGAAGGACGGACGCTCGACACGACGCTGTCGCAGAATGCGATGCGTTTTCACGGCCGCATTGCCGTGGATGACAGTTACAACGGACTTGCGCTCGATGCCTCGGAAGGAGAACGGATCGCCCGGGCCATGAACGGGGCCGATGTCGCCTTCCTGGGCAACCATGGCGTGGTGGTGTGCGGCCCGCGCATCGATCATGCGTACGACGATCTGTATTACCTGGAGCGCGCATGCGCTTCCCAGGTGATTGCGGAATCCACCGGGCGCCGCCTTGTTCCTGTCGACGAAGCGCTTGCGAGTCGCGTGGCCGAACAGACAACGGGCGAACGCTTGCAGTCGGAATTGTTTTTCGAGGCATTGCGAAGGACCCTGCCGTAACATCCGCGTCCTTTTTCGGGCTTGGCCGATCAGCTAACCGTTCCTGCTCCGCACGCCTGTTCAGCAACGACGGAGATCGTTTGCTCAGGGTTGCATCAGCTTCAGGCTTCTCAGTGCTTCATTGAACTTCCCGATTGTCAGCGGCTTGGTGAGATGCGCATCGAACTCCGCATCGAGTGAACGCTGCCGATCCTCCTGCGAGCCATAGCCGGTGAGAGCGATCAGCCTGATCCGGTGCTGCTGTTGCATGGAGCGTATGCGCCTTGCAATCTCATAGCCGTCCATCTTCGGCATGCCGATGTCGACGAGGGCGATATCCGCCCCGCCCGACAGGCATGCCGCAATGCCCTGCTCGCCGTCCGACAATGCGATGACCTGAAAACCGTGCTTCTCAAGCATGCCGGCAGTCATGTCCCTCGCGTCGTCGTGATCGTCGATCAGCACAACGGTGCAGGTCTGATTCCTGCCTGCCGCATCATTCGCCGTGCGCGCGGAGCGTTTGGCCTGCGTGAGAGGGAATCTGGCCATGAATGTACTGCCCTGGCCTGCACCGTTGCTTGTGCAGGCAATCGAGCCGCCATGCAATTCAGTGAGCTGGCGCACCAGTGCAAGGCCGATGCCTAGGCCGCCCTTGGCCCGATCCAGTGATCGCTCTCCCTGGACGAATACGTCGAAGATGTTCGGCAGCAGTTCGGCGGAGATGCCGATGCCGGTATCGGTCACGGCCAGGACCGCGTCGTGTTCGCCCGCTTGCACATCGACCTCGATATTGCCGCCTTCCGGCGTATACTTGATCGCATTGTCCAGCAGGTTGTTGACGATCTGCTCGATACGGGTGGCGTCCGCCTCGATCCAGACAGGTTTCGCGGCGGAGAGTGCCATGGAATGATTGCGGGCCCGGCCGGTGGATTGCAGTGTGCCCATGCACTGGCCGACCATGGCCGTCAGGTCGAGTGGCTGCCTGTTCAACAGCACCTTACCCGACAGGACACGGCTCACGTCCAGCAGATCATCGACGATATGGGTCAGGTGTTCGCCCTGGCGGCTGATGATCCTGCGCGCGCGCTCGGACATGGCGGTATCCCCGGCCATGTCCAGGATGTCGATGGCGCTGATGATGGCGGCAAGCGGGTTGCGGAGTTCATGACCCAGCATGGCGAGAAACTGGTCCTTCGCCTTGTTCTGTTCTTCGGCAAACCGGCGTGCCGCCTGTTCGCTCAGCAGCAGTCTGTTCCGCTCCGCTTCAGCGGCTTGCCGGGATGCCTTCTCCTGTTCCAGCGTATGGCTGGCCTCGACCAATGTCGCGTTCAGCTCATTCATCTCGGCTACGCCCGATGACGGGATCGCCTGAACGGCCCGACCCTTTCCGAGGCCGTTGGCGGCCTGCACCGCTCCATTAACGGCGTGCAGGATGCGTCGTCCGACGATCCAGGCTACGGTTGAGGCAAGAAGCACCGCGGTCAGCAATCCGAGAACGGTGACCCATAGCGCGTGGCGCACCGCCGAGTCGATCTCTTCGACCGGCGCACCGATGGCGACCGTCCAGTCGGCCAGCGACGACTGCGTGAAAACATCATAGACTTCGATGTCTCCCCTGATCGTGTGACGCAACACGCCTTCGAAGCCGGTCTGGATGGCATTCACGGTGTCGGCATTCGCCTTTTTTCCGACGAATTCACGGGCGCCGTGGCTGCGCGCCAGCGTGTTGCCTGCCCGGTCGAAAATGGCTACGACCCAGCTCGATTTGATGCCCCGGCCCGCGAACGCCCGGTTGAAGTAATCCTGCGGCAAAGCCTGCGTGAGCACATACCGCCTGGAGCCGACCGTGACGAGGCTGTCCACCAGGATTACATGTCGCTGGATATGAACGCCCCAGGTGAGATTCGATACATGCAATTCACCATCGCTTTTGATCCTGGCGAAGTCGTCGAGATTGACCGCACGTTTCGGCAATTGCGTCCCGAACGGAACACGCGTGCTGATGATCTGCTGGCCGTCTTCCCCATAAAGAATGACCCATCCGTCGGCAGCCAGGTTGGCGATCTTCGCCTGTTCGTAGAAGTGCCGGTAATTCCCGTCCTTCAGCGCCTCGGATGTCGCCAGAACGCGCAATGCGGAGCGCACTCCGGAAAACTCGCGGTCAATGATCAGGGTGGTTGCCCTGGCCGTCTCGCGGATGCTGTTCAACAGGGCGGTGCGCTGCGCTTCCCTCAGATTGTTCAGGGAGATTGCGGAAAAGACGATAACGGGAACAAGGGCGGCAAAAACCAGGCTGATGAGGTGAGTCCGTAGTCGCATTGCTTCCCTTCTTGCAATCGTTCTTGCGCCGGTGATGATTCAAACTGTCGAGATCATACCGGTACTTTCATCCTTCTCCCGGCATGGATGTGAAAATTGCCGCAAGCCGGATCGGGCCGCGCAGTTCGTCTGCGGGAGGAAGCGCCCTGCCAGGCAGTTGCAGCCAAGGGCGGAGGTTGTTTGAAGAAGGGAGCGAATCGTCAGGCGGCAGATGCCTGCTTGAACTTGCCGACCAGTGCACCGATGCGGGCCATCACGTCTTTCAGTTGCATCAGGCTGTATGGTTTGGATAGCAACAGGAAATCGAAATTGATGCGGTCGTTATCGACCACCTGAAAGCCGAAACCGGACGCGAATATCACTTTCAGCGGCGGGACGATTTCCACCGCCGCCTGCGCCAGTTCCACGCCCGACATGCCCGGCAGATTGATATCGGCCAGCAGGACGTCGAACTGATGTTGCGGCAGGATGCCGATCGCATCCTCCCCGCTTTCCACCGCATGCACCTTATGGCCCAGCATGGCGAGCATTTCGGAAACCAGTGTCCGGGACTCGGCATTGTCTTCTACAACGAGTACATTGAGTTGTGGCATGGACATGGATAGCCAGTAAGGAACAACGGACGGAACGGAAGTGGTAAGCCCGACATTATCCATAACGTTTTCTCTTATTTACAGTCGGAAAATTCCGCTTTCCAGTAGGAATTTTCCTACAGTCAATTCACCTGCAAAGGCTTTTCTTAAAATCGATTTTCGTGCGTTTACCTAGCTGCCGATTGCGTAAGCGCAGTCCGATGCGTGAGCCGCCTGCTGGCAGCGCTCCTAAGTACGGCATTTTTGAGACTGATTAATCTGATTTCCGCTTCACAAGTCGGGATGTGCAATGAAGTAGCCATGCCGCATCATGAAATTCCGGCTTCGTGCTTTTAACGCCACCTTTTTAAGCCACAGATCGAATTGCATCTTTCCGCTCCGGGAAGCTTCTTGCGGTTTGACCGCCTTTGGCACCGGACCGGCGCTTTACAGTTGTCAAAACGTTATATAGACTAGGTTTTGCGAAACTGAGTTCCGCAGTGCGGAACTTATTTCTGCGCAGATACTGTTCTTGCATTCGAACGGAAACGCCGGAACAAGGCCGGACATGGTTTATCCGGACCGGCATATCCGGCACAAAACAATTCATACCGGAGACAAAAAATGACATACCCACGGTTGAAGGCCGGAGTACTGGCCTTAAGCGGCGCGTTGCTGCTCGCCTCATGCGGCGGCAGCGACAACGGCCAGGCGAATACCGATGCGCTACCCAATACCCAGCCTGCACTGTCAAAGGCGTTGATGCCGGACTTTCCCGATGTGGTCGGCGAGTACATCCAGATCAACGGCGGCGCACAGGACACCAGTACCGACATCATTCAAACACCCGTTGACTTCAATAAGGCAACCTTCCTGCGCATCCGGTCGGCCCTGGATGGCGAATCGCCGAAACCTGCCCATGCGGTCATCCTTGCCATGCCGGGTTTTTCCAGCACGCCGGGGCACTGGATGTACCTGGCGGCCCAGCTCGTCCACAAGGCGAACCTGAAAAAAGGCGGCTGCAAGGACGGAACGGCAACGGCCGATTGCCGTCTCGAGATCTGGATCGTGCAGCGCCGCGGCGCCCACCTCGCGGACACGCTCGGCGCCCGGAACGCCATCCTGGCCGACAATCCCGCCCTCGCGGTGAGCTATTACTTCGGCTCCTCCATCATGGGCAGCGACGGCCGCTTCGCGCTGGACGGCCGCGGCAAGTTCCCCGCGACTGCGCCGAAGAACCTGACCGGCCGCGCGGATGCGACATGGAAGCCGCTCGAACAGGGCGATCTGCGCTTCATGGCCGACTGGGGGTTCGAAGCGTATGCGCGCGACGTGGATAACATGCTTGCGCTCGTCAGGCAGCAGACCGGCAACAAGAATGTGTTCCTCGCCGGGCATTCACAGGGAGGCAGCTTCACCGCGGCCTATGCCGCGAGCCTGCGCCCGGACAACAGGCGGGGACAGGAAAACCTGGCGGGCATCGTCATGCTGGACGGCGGCGGATACGGCACGGCAGGTGCGCCATCGGCAACGCAGGTCGCCACGCACCAGGCGGCGATCGATGCCTTCCGCGCCGGGACCAGGCCGGTATATACCGATGCAAGCGGCGCCAACACCGCATCGGGGCCGGCAGCCGCCGCGAGGGAAGTGGCCAGCACTCGCTATTACGCCAAGGAAGACCCGAACGCGGAATCCCTGTTCGCACCGCGCCAGGCCGGGCTGATCACGACATCGGCGTCCTATCCCGGAACCACCGCCGCGACGGCCAATGCCTTCCTGGGCAACATCCGGCTTTCCCATGTGGCGCGTGCCGGCATGAATTTCGACACCAGCCCCACCACCACGGCAGCCGCGCCGTTCACGCCACTGCAGGTGAACCTGCAGGACCCGCTGATCATCTCCCTGGGTGAAAGCCTGGGACTGCTGGATTTCACGCCGGCCGCCGGCAAGGAGAACGACTGCGATCCGAACTCCCTCGCGGGAAGATGCGTTCCCCTCCCCTCCCAGATCGATCCGGCCAAGGTCTATGGATGGAAGGACACCGGAGGAAATTCGCCTATCCCGGCGAGCACGAAAATCGGCGTCAGCAAGGCCAGCCAGTTCATGAAGGGTTATGCGTGGACCACCAACCGGACCAACATCAAACCCGTCACCTTCAACTTCCCGGTCAGCGGTCCCCGAACGGTGGATGCGCGCGAAGTGGTCACGGCAAACTGGTATCCATCGGAACGCTACGATGTGGAGATGAGCTTCGTCGGCGCCGGACCGACGTTCACCTTCAATTACAAAGGGGTGAACATCAACATCGACAAGAGCGTAGTGAATATCCCGCTGTACTACGCTCACCAGGGGCCGGCCTCCGCCACCGCGCCGTCGGTCTTCCCGAATGTCACCGACTATACGAACATCGGCTCGACCGGCACCGTGCAGTCGGCAACCGCGATTGCACGATCGCCCGTCCCGGCAAGCGTCAGCTCGCGCCATTACAAGCACACCGACTTCGTGGCGGCGGATGATTCCCTGGGAGATTCGGCATCGCGGCCGGCACCCGGCGAGCCGGGCAGCAGCCTGGTTGCCAACACGCTGGTCGACTGGGTATTCGCACGCACCGGCGCAAGACCGGCGACGGTTCCGACGCCTGCGGAACTCGGCGTTGCGCTCAGCCGATAAAGGCGCCTGGCGTTCTGCCTGAATGCAGGCCCCCGAACCCATTCGGGTCGGGGGCTGTTCCGTCGAACTGTGCATGAGGCGCCCCGTGCTATGTCAGCTATCGTACATAAGCGCGCCATCCTGGATTCATGTCCGCATACCGGCAATCTGTGAGCCTCAAATCGCAATCGGCCACCATGTTTGCTGGTAAACTGCAGGCCGAGAAAAGAGCTATTCCGAAGGCGTCATTATCGAACGCCCAATGCCTCCCCCAGCGGCATAAAAATAGCCACGAGTTCCCGATCGATCCCGCCTTATCTTTTTAGAGTTCCCTATGCCCTCTTCGCATCAAGCGGACCGCGCGACCTATGCCCTCATCCTAGGGGTGGCTGCCTTCGTCTTCCTTGTCGATTCAATCACGCCGCTCGGTTATGCGGAATGGATGTTTTACGTCATTCCGGTTGCGTTGTGCGTGCGCCAGCCGAATTCCCAGCTTCCGTTGATTGTCGCCGTTGCCTTGATGCCCCTGCTGATTTTCGGTTACATGTTCTCCCCGGAGGGCGCGGACGAAACCATTGCGATGGTCAATCGCGCCCTGGCGTTTTTCGCGCTGTTCGGCGTGGCGTATCTCGTGCACAGGATCGTCAAGGAAAAATCCGTGGCCGATCATCTGATGTGGCTGGAGCGCGGCCGCGCCGAAGTGGCCCGCAACATGCTCGGCGAGCCCACGGTTACCGAAGTATCCGAGAAAATCCTGCATGCACTGGCACGTTATATCGGCGCGCAGATCGCCGTGCTCTATCGGCTCGAAGGCGGCCGGCTGCTGCACACGGCTGCGTTTGCAATCGATGCGAAACAGATACGTCCGGAGCTGGCGCTGGGCAGCACGCTTGCAGGCGAAGTGGCGAAGGATGGCAAACCCCTGGTGCTGCGCGATCTGCCGCATGACTATCTGCGCATCGGCTCGGCCACCGGGAGCATGCTGCCGGGACAATTGCTGATTGCGCCGGTGACGGCGGAAGGAAAAGTCTGCGGCGTGATGGAATTCGGTTTTCTGAACAAAACTCGATTCAATGATGAAATCGAATTGCTGACAATGGTCGCCGACAAAATCGGCAGTGCCATCCGCTCGGCCGAGTACCGCCAGCATTTGCGGGATCTGCTCGAAGAAACACAGCGTCAGTCGGAGGAATTGCAGGCGCAGCAGGAAGAGCTCCGCGTATCGAATGAAGAGCTGGAGGAGCAAGGCCGCGCGTTGCTGGAATCGCAGGCGCGGCTGGAAAACCAGCAGGCGGAACTGGAACAGACCAACGTGCAGCTGGAGGAGCAGGCGGAACGGCTCGAAGGCCAGAAGCGCGAGCTGCTCAACACCCAGCGCGCGCTGGAGCTGAATGCCGAGGAACTCGGCAAGGCGAATCGCTACAAATCGGAGTTCCTTGCCAACATGTCGCACGAATTGCGCACCCCGCTCAACAGCTCGCTGATACTGTCGAAAATCCTGATGGAGAACAAGACCGGCAGCCTGAGCGGCGAGCAGGTCCGGTACGCGCAAACCATCCATGAATCCAACAATGCATTGCTGGTACTGATCAACGACATTCTCGATCTGTCGAAGATCGAATCCGGCCATGCCGATCTGAATCCGGAACCGGTGTCGGTGTCCAGCGTCGTGCAAACCCTGAAGCAGATTTTCGATCCCGTCGCAAGGGAAAAGCAGCTGAGCTTCACCATCGGCATCAGCGAGGACGCGCCGGCGGTCATCGTCACCGACAACCAGCGCCTGCAGCAAGTCCTGAGAAATCTGCTTGCCAATGCGTTCAAGTTTACCGAGCAGGGAGAGGTCGTGCTGCACATCGCGCCGGCCGCGAATGCGCGCCTGGGCTTTGCCGTGCGCGACACCGGCATCGGCATCCCGGAACAGCAGCAGGACATCATCTTCGAAGCATTCCGCCAGGCCGACGGCACGACCAGCCGCAAATACGGCGGCACCGGGCTGGGCCTGTCGATCTCCAGGGAACTGGCCCGCAGGCTCGGTGGCGAAATCCGCGTCCAGAGCGCGCCGGGGCTCGGCAGCACCTTCACGCTGGAAGTTTCCGTCGACCTGACGGTAGACGAAAACGACGGGATCGCTAGTGAACCTGCCGTAGCCGGTCTCTCTCCGCTATCCATCCCATCACACTTTTCAGCCGCTCCGCAGCGCAAACAACAAGCGGTACGCGAAGGCACGCCACCGCCCCAGGCGTCGCAGCCGGCCGGTGGCAGCGGGAAACCGGAGCGCAGGCATGAACGGCTGATTCTGGTCGTGGAGGACGATCCGCATTTCGCGTCGATCCTGCACGACCTGGCGCAGGA